>Ga0074198_1001020_pt1 | contig 21877 bp, 14 predicted proteins | sample EPASupsiteSAE323_FD_64527 | JGI IMG/M metagenome (GOLD analysis project Ga0074198, IMG submission 64527) | Bioremediated contaminated groundwater from EPA Superfund site, New Mexico - Sample SAE3-23 | ecosystem: Environmental > Aquatic > Deep subsurface > Groundwater > Contaminated ...
GAATAATATATGCAATTACTTCAGGAGGACATTCAAGTATTTTGGCTTTGAGTTCTTCTGGGAAGTCCATTTGATAAACTACTGTTTATTCTCATAATTAAAGGATCTTTCGGTTATAATAAATTTTAATAAGAAAAGGACTCTTATTTGGGCATATTGATAGGTCATTGGGATCAGGGCGCTGAGACTGGCTGAATAGTTACAAAAAAAGATAAAGATATCATTGAAGTAAAAAAAATCTAGAACTGCGCTTGCTGATTCATTATTTATATTCATGGTCAAGTCCAATCACTACTAAAACGCATAAATAGTGTTAATTATTCTTTCAATTGTAATCAAATTTTTGCCAATCAGACCTTAAGATCACTTTGATGTTTCAATTTCTTAATTAATTTTTTAGCCATATTTTGGGTTGATTATACCACTATTATATTTGTAGCCTCTTATTTCAAATATCAATAATTCAAGTGAATTAAAGAAAATTGCAATACTATAATGACTCAAATAATAATCATTTCACTCCAGTTTAAACCAAAACGGTAAAAATCAAATCACAACAAATAAATATAAGTGCGATTGCCTCCTATTAAATACTAGAGTGACCACCCTTGGAATCATCTTCCTTGAAGGGTGGACAAGATGGAAGGTCGCTCTCGTGATCATCTCGGCGTCAATCGCTTCAGTTTCCGTTAGTTTATATCTTAAGGTCGATGCAATGGTCACAATTAGTTTAGCAAATCATGCAGTCATTGAAGGGCTGGTACTGTTCGAGGGAGTCCTTCTTTCTTGTGTCGAATAACATTTTTATTGATATTAATCTTCATATTCAGTAGATATTACCTGTCGATTGAATTTTATCCACGGTATTTGCTTTAATTCTCACCAATTAATATAGGGCTATTCCTTGGTGATAAATATCGACAATTGATTGACAGGAAATTAAGATGTGTAGGAATAATTGGATCCAACACACGATATTCTACTACAGTTTGACTTAATGTAATTCTGTGCCGGATTGGATCGTGCTGTGCCGTGCCATCACAAAAATACCTATATTCTATGAAGAACCATATGCGTATAGCGTATTTTTAGAGGTAAAATAATGCGGCAGGTCCGGGAACAAAAGATCCAGAAAAGTGTCCTGCAATAGAGTGATTTGCGCGAAAAGTAAAAACCTCATTTCGACCTTATTTTACTCGAAGGATTTGAACTATTTGTCCGGGATCACGGCTGAGGCTTAAGCTTAAATTGATCTTATTTTTTAAATTAAAGCTTAAATTAATGATAATTTGACATATTTAAGCGTTTTAGGGATTTGAACATCACAAAATAATTACGGTAATTAGTTTCAGTGCCGGTCTTAGAAGCTACTAGAGACCGCGGAGAATCCGACATTTAATTGGGCAACCCTTCCCTAGACTTAACTATTCTGGCAATTCGCAGAGTGTTGGATATTGGCTCTAAATATCCCCTCTTTTTGGCTCTTTTCGCAACCCTCATTACTTATCGAATCCTCTGTTAATCAAAGGGGGGTAATCGCTACGGTATCGGAGAATCAGCAGAAGAAAGGTTCTACCCCAGAACCGAAACCATATCTCAAGGGAAAAACCACATCCATCTCATGGAAAACTGTCAGCGTCTTTGTAAGCAGCACCTTCAATGACATGCACGCTGAGCGGGACTACCTTGTCAAGCGTGTCTTTCCACAGTTGCGGGAATGGTGCGAGCAACGCAAACTCCGTTTAATTGATATTGACCTTCGGTGGGGTATCACCGAGGCGGATGCAACCAATAAAAATGTTGTAAAAGTCTGCCTTACCCGAATTGATGAATGCCGTCCATTCTTTCTCTGTTTCGTCAGTCAACGCAGGGGCTGGGTTCCCGGGAAGGACGAAATTGCTTCTGAAACCATCATTGCTTTCCCGGACTTGCAAAAATACATCGGAGATTCATCAGTTACAGAGATGGAGATTCTCCATGCAGTCATCGACCCGATGAATAATCAAGATCGGGCAGCTTGTTCTTTCTTTTATCTCCGGGATCCATCCTACCTCGATGAACTCCCAAAAACACCGATTTTTTTTTGGAATACATACACAAATGAGGGAATCCATGACGCGGATGAACGAAAGAGGGCCGAAGAAGAACTTCGAGTCTGGCGGAAGGAAAAAATTCCAAAAACTGGTCGTCCTGTCCATCATTACTCTGCGACCTGGAATAGTCAGGAGACAACACCGGAACTAGCTATTCCGCTCCAATGCCCATCCCAGGAAATCCGGAATCAGGAACGATGGAAAAGTCAATGGCGTGAACTGGGTATTGAACCTGCCAGTCTTGACCTTACTGACGATGAATCGTTAGCAGGTAAAGCCAGAGATAAAAACGATGAAATTACAAAAGGGCGTCTCGGCTCATTCCGTTGTGAAGACAATACCCTCGCAGATTCGATCCTCAATGACCTCAAGGCAGCAATTGCAGAGCAAAATCCAGATCACATGATAATATTGGCTGAGACGCCCCTTCAGAAAGAGCTCGACCAACAGGAGCAGTTTCTCGAACTCAACTGCAGCGGGTTCATACGAAGGGAGGGGGACTTCGAGGCTCTGGATTCATATATTGTAAGCAATTTGCGTGATCTGTTTGTCTTGACCGCTCCGGGTGGCATGGGAAAGACGATGCTCTTGGCAAACTGGATCCAGAAACACCAGCAGCGGTATGGGAATGAACGCCCAGTTTTTTACCGATTTATCGGAGCGAGTGATGGTTCAACAACCGTCGATGCTGTCATCCGAAGTCTTCTAACAGAGATCAAAGAAGCGGGTCTTCTTCCCGATGAGATCCCAGATGATCCAAAAGAGTTGAGAAATAAATTCCTTAGTTTTCTGGCAGCAATTGGTTCACATTGCCGTTGTATTATTGTCCTAGATGGCCTCAATCAACTTGAATCAGGTCTAAAGGACCTTTACTGGCTCCCGCGGAAAATCCCAAATGGTCTTCATATTGTAGTAAGCTTCAAATCAGAAGGGGTGGAGGCAGAGAAAATCGCCTCTCAACTCAGTCTTTCTTTGCCTGATACTTATTATGAGATTAAACCATTTGAGTCACCAGAAGACCGAAAGAAACTCATCTCCGCTTATCTGGACCAGTATCTCAAGCAACTTGATGACAGGTTAATTCAGACGGTGATTGACTCACCTGGTGCACAAAATCCGCTATATCTGAAAGTGGTTCTTTCCGAACTTCGTATTTATGGATCATTTGCAAACCTTGAAGAAAAAATCAGAGAGGATTTCGGAACTACCCCAGTTGAAGCATTCAGAGCCGTTCTCAAACGATTGGAGAAAGATCTTACATCCATCAGTATTCCAGCCGAGCAGGCAGTTCCCCTCCTGTTTGGTCTCCTTAGCCATGCACGAGTTGGACTGACGGAGAACGAACTTATTGAGTTTTTCATACGCAATCTATCGTCCGAAGCTTGGTTATCAGAGGATGCCATCAGGGTACTGATTCGACAGATGAGACCCTTCCTTGCGAGACGGAAAGGAAGGCATGATTTCTTTTATGAGAGCTTCCGTCAGGCATCTGTTGAACAATATGAAGGAAATGAGAAGGAGCGATACCAGCGAACATCGATAGAATGGCACGGGATATTAGCAGATCACTTTTTTCATCAGGATTTTTTTCTTAAATCAGCAGAAGATCAAGATAATCAATCAGCATTAAAAGGGAAGGTAAATCTCAAAGCAACATCTTTTCAATCTGAAATTCCCCCCCGGGAACCGAATGTGCGCAAACTTTCAGAATTGATTTTCCATTTGGTAGAATCTAAACGTTCAGATGATGCTAGGAAAGTATTAGAGAATCCAACATTTATTGAACTAAATGTCCAATGTGGGCGAATTTCAGAACTTGATTTTGACTTTCTAAACTCCTTACGATTAGCTGCGGATCAGGGATGCAACCAAATTTCTGTCCAAATCGGCTATAATCGTATAAAATTCAGATCTCGGTTCGCTGGGTCTCTTTTTAAGACTGTAGAGACAGCCCTAAATGGAGGCATAACTACAATCCCCCGACTTCAAGATGTATTACGTTACAGTCCCGGTGAAGACCTTTTTATTGCTATCAATTTAGTATGTCTAAAAGAATTAGAGAGACTTGAAATACCTAGAACTTCTGTTCAGTCTGCAGAAATTACAGCTCAAACTCTGAGCAGTCTCACCGGAAAGATGCTTCCAGGACCAATTGGAATATTTCTAATACATCATCTAGGAATCAAAGGTTTACGTTCGATCAGCAATTTTATTAAAACAATTGATTCAATATCCCAATTTGAGTTTGGAGACGAGCTTAGTATTTATCTCTCTTCACTCACCTCTGTAATCCTGAATGATTCTCACTCAATTACTGTGATAGCTAATCAACTTAGCGATCTAGTTCTATTTTATGGACTGAAAGGGAGCAATGAATGGACCTTTAAGTCTTTATTCTATGGTCTTGATGAGATACGCCCATTTAATAAGGAGATTACTTTTATCTGTGCTGCAGGTTTGTTTGTGGAGAATCGTGACTGGTATCGGTTGTGTAATTTGTTAAAGAATTATAATAATTATCACACTAATGGTGGTCGTTGGTCTCTTCAACCGCGAGAGCTTAAGTGTTTATTTCATACTCTTACCTGGATTAACCGGCGGATTACCCAAATTGATAATATCGAGTTACCAGAAGAGCAAATAGATATTCGAGACGCACTCCATAAAATTTGGAAATCCTCTCGAACTAGGACAGTACTAGGAGCCAGGATTGCCTCCGAAGTTTCCATATTGGCGAATAAGTTATTACCCGCTGATAATTTGGCCAAAATTGTAAAGGAAGATCTGTACAAGCGACCTTTTAAATTGGAGAATCCAAATCATCGGGCGTTTATCTTGCTTAACATTGCTGAATTTCATCACCAACGATATGAACAGAAAGAGAGGGATCACTTTTTTAAAGAGGGCTATAATCAGGCAATGAAGGGAAAGAGAGCATTACCTTTTGCTATTTTCCTCTCAGCCAAATTTTTTGGGACTGCCCACGTGAAATCTCTGATAGAAGCCCATACTAGGGATTATCTACACGAACATAACATCGAATTAGCTTGGCGACTTTTCCGTCTCCGCCTCTATGAAGAAACTTTGAGTAAGGAGACTATTTCATGGCCAGAGTTTATTGAGATTATTGCGACCATCTCCAATAATGACGTTTCATTAATAAAAAATATCCCACTATATGCAGTGCAATTTTGTCTAACATCTGATCGTTTCTTTCCCCTGCTTAAAGGAATAAATCCCATCAATTTCAGCCAAGCTATTGAAGCATGCCGACGAAAAACTTCATTTGATGATTGGGAGAATTACATATTAGACGCATTTTGTAATGGGCAACTCACGAAAGGAACATTTTTTCCAGAATTCATTCTGAAAAAATTCCCAAATTCCAACCCCTACTCAATTCAGGAATATTTTAATTTAGGGTATTATGTTCAGGATGTGTTCCATTTTGATCATATGCCTGATGAGCTGATTCCAGCGCCCCCCTCCACACTCATCCATTCTAGGACTATCAGTCCATGGATTGGAACTAAGCCTTGGCAGGTTCAAACTGAAGAGGATTTACAAAACCAGACCCGGATGTGGGCTGCATCATTTCTTCAAAAACTTCGCAATCGCATCGACAAAATGGAGTTGCAGAATGATATAACGATAGAACTAATAAGAGCATATTTGGATCCTTCTATAAATAATGATTCTGCACAACTGGCGGCCAATCGGTTGCTTAAAATGATAACAAGTTCTCGTACAATAGGACACGAACCAGTTGATCTTTGCGCATTGGCTATGCTTCTTCTCCCGAAGGATATGCGAAATGCTGCCCTCCAAGGTGCAGGGATTAAGGATATTTTGCACTCGCATTTCTACCCATCTGAATTGATAGACTTACATATAGGGGTATATGGTTACTTTGACGTGCAATCAGCCTCTACTGAAGGTAGTGGTTTTAGTCTCGCTGATCTTGTAGCATGGTGGAAAAGCTCCCCTGTTACGGATAATAGACGACGAATCCTTTATCGTCTATTGCCTCAAATTGCGAACAAATGGTGTAAATCTCTACCTAATACGGAATTTCGACAATTTGTTTATGAATTAACACGAGCAGGAGAAATTGAATTCTTCAAACTTCTCATAGAACTTTTAAATAAAGTCCTAAAAGAGCATCCGCAGATGATAGAGCCACGTATTGCCCTCTTTCTTGCAGAAATGTGGGGAATCGAAGCTGAATTCATCCACGGGAAAATGCCAGATATAGCCATACTTAAAAGTAGCGCAAGAATATTTCAAAGTTTATCATGTTTAACCGTTCACAATTCTATACATGCTTTAGCTTACGAAGTGTTTTTTGGATTTATAGTTCTTCACCCAGAACTGGATAACGATCAATATACTCGTGAGCTTGTCGAGTATTTATTAGATCAGCAGGCGACAAATTTAGCTCCTGATTGGCGAGCAGGTATTGCGAAACATGTTGCTCAGTGTATGCTTTTTTCCAAGCGCATATTATTTCCACCTTGGTTTGAGCGTTTGATTCCACAAGATGATGCAGACTGGACAACGAATGCCAGATTATTTGCAGAACTAGTGGCAAATGTGCTTCAGATGGATCATGATGGAAATATTATTGAAGTCCCTTCATCTCTCAAAAACTACTCTCCTTCATCAATCAAAGAAGTTGCTGAACATTTTACAATAGACGTTCCTCCCAAGAGACTGAGATATATTGGCCAAGTCATGAAGTGGCTCGTGGCCTCTACTTCTACTTATAAATTAGATATCGATATGATGCAATATGCATTGCCCGTCGCCATTTATGCGGATCTACCTGAAGCTGATACATGGTTATCAACTATTTTCAATAAAAGCAACTCATTTAGTCCAAAACAATTATCCTCTTCTGTCACGCCTGTATGTATAGCTGTATTGGAGATTGGGCAGGACGACCGATTTTTATTGATATTCAGTAAATACGCGAATGCAATACAACCAGAAGAGATGAAAAAAATACTCATTTATCTTGTCCGGAAAAGAAAACGAAAAATCCTTAGAACTCTTTTATATCAGATCTATTCAGAAGATCTTTATTTCAGATGGACAATTTTAGCATTGTGCAGTGCAATGTCTATGTCCGAAAATTAAATTGACCTTCTTCGCCTCTTCTGTATTTTGTATGGGTAACCTGAAGATAGTAAGAGTTGGTGAAGGGAGGGGCTTATGCCCCGACTTCCTATCTTTGGCAGGGGAGGTAAGGAGGGGGTGCAACCCCATAAGCGCTAACTTAAGATTCAATAAGTATAAAATAATAAATAACGAACAAAATACAGAGAGGAGAGGAGGATGGAAATTGTTGAGAACTGGAAGTTACTTTTACAATTTTTACCACCTGGCTGGGAACAAAAAGCCAAGGAACTTGGAGCAGTTACGCGGCAACGAAAAATATCTTCGGCAGAAATATTATTAAGAATTTTACTTATCCATCTCGCTGAAGGTTGCTCAATACGAGAAACAGTGGTGAGAGCAAAGGAATCAAAAATAGCAGATATTTCTGATGTAGCTCTATATAAGCGCCTTAAAGCAAGTTCTGAATGGTTAAGATGGATATCAGTAAATTTAGTAGATCAACTGCATGTTAGTGTTGAAAGGCCATCTTGGTTAAAGGAATTTAATGTTCGACTAGTTGATGCAAGTGTAATAACTGAGTCAGGGAGTACCGGATCAGATTGGAGATTGCATTACAGTATTGAACTATTTGGACTATTATGTGATCATTTTCAAATTACAAACCCAAAAACTGGAGAATCATTTACTAACTTTATAATAAAAAAAGGTGATTTGATGATTGGAGATCGCGGTTATGGGAGTATAACTGGAATAAATCATGTTATTGATAACCATGGCGATTTTTTGGTCAGAATTAAAAACAAAGCCTTTAAAATTATGAAAAATGAGTCGGAAGAGTTTTCCTTGTTAGAAAACTTTAGATTCTTGGATTATGGAGAAATTGGAGATTTTGATCTGTTCTATTACTCATCAAAGCATAAAATGCGAAATCTTCGTTTATGTGTTATTAAAAAATCACCTGAAGCAGCAGAATATTCAAAAAAAGCAGCGATTAGGGCGATGAAAAAAAAGCAAAGAACTGTCAACGATGAGACTGTAGAATTATATGACTATTTTTTTGTTATCACTTCAATAACACGAAATGTATTATCAGCAGTTGAAATATTGGCAATATATCGTTATAGGTGGCAAACTGAATTAGCCTTTAAAAGGTTAAAAACAATATTGGGTCTCGGTCATTTACCGAAATTCGACCCAGAAAGTTCAAAAGCATGGCTTCATGGTAAAATAATGGTTGCATTGCTAACTAGTTCGATTGTGGAAAAAGGGCGTTCTTTTTCCCCCTGGGGATATCCCATTTATGAGGATGCAAATTAACGATCCTGAACAATCAAATCTTTGGCGAGAAACTTCATTTGCATTTCATCTACTTCGCCAAGCAATAAATCCTACCTTAAGCTTGAAAGATAGCATTGACAACTGGAAACGGATTGCAAAAGGTCTAGCTGAGGGAAATAGGACAAGAATCAGACAATTATATGAAATATATTCATACGACCATGTCTTATATACGCGCAACCAATTAAGTTAGCGCTTATGGGGCACAGTCCCCCCACCCTTGATGTTTTTCTTCGGAGTCCTTTAACAGAAACTCAAATGTGAGAAATGTTCAATATCACCGGAAGAGGGGTTCAACTTGAGCGGAACTAGTGTTCATTTTGGGCGGACTCACTGTTCAGATCAAGCCGGAATATACATTCAAGACCTAGAACCAACAAAAACAAAAAAATTAGGATACAAATTATTCTTTTCTCCACCTCTGGATTACATTCATAAAAGTAACTTCTTTCCATAATTCTTGCCATTCTTTATGGAAACAAACACTTTGCGAATGTGGTTGTGGATTGGGTAGAGGCATTTGGATAACTGTAGGTACTATTACAGCATCACCAACAGCAATACACTCCCCAGGTGCAAGATTTGGAAGAATATCTGTAATCCTACTAGAGTTGTCAGGGAATAATTTTTTTACATAATTTTGATCGCCATTATTTGTTAAACGTAATGCAAGGAAATTATTACATTGTGCAAAAATTGTTTCTGACACTTCTGATGGTCTTTGACTCACAACCATTAGACTTAAACCATATTTTCTTCCTTCTTTTGCTATACGCTCTATCGATTTTCGCGATGATCGATACATTGATTCATCTCGATTTGGTATGTAGTTATGAGCTTCCTCACATACCATCATAACAGGTATATCATTTAAGGATCCCTTTTCATGACATAATTTTGAGTAATGAAAGCAAAAATCAAAAACTAAACGAGAAATAAGGCTAACTGTAACATTAAGGACTTCAAATGGAATTCCACTAAGATCTATTATCGTGACATTGGCCTTATTGATATATCCGAGGAATTGCTTCATGATTTCTTCAAAATCCTCTGTTTTGTAGGGATTTCTATCCATTTTAATAGGGTCAATAAGGAATTTTAGACGCTTATCGTTCAATTTAGTTTCTAATCGTAAAACAAATCTATTAAATTCCCCATAAAAAGGCCCATTTGTTGCTTTAGCTTCTTTCGAGGTTGATGATGTTACAAATGAATGTAGATCATCAAAATATGAATCTTTCCGATCATTTATTAATCTGCCATCCGTCAGTTTAGGTCTATTTTCACCATCTAAACGTCCAATAACTTCCCTGTTCATATTTTCAACATATCGATGAACCTCCTCAATCGAAAAATAAACTGGCGTATCATATGTTATTTCTTTAATTCCGGGATTATGTCGTTCTTTATTAAGGATTACAGCCTGTTTAAACTGGCTAATTTGATTATGTGAATTTGCTTCATTACTTTCAATGAACATACTTTCCAGTTCTTCAGAGTTCATTAACCAATAAGGAAGTATAAGGGAGTCAATATCAAGGTTATTTTGTGTAAATGATTGTTCTTCACCCAATTTGAATGCAGCGCTGTATTCATCATGAATATCAAATATTACAATATGTGAATTGTTTTGCTTACCAAGGTTTAAATTAGACTCATTAGAAATACCTACAATGTCATGGAGAATTCTAGCTACTGCACAAGATTTTCCTGATCCTGTTGATCCAACAATTGCGATGTGTTTACTAAAAAAACGATCTCCATGAACTTTAAGAGTTATAGATTTATTAAGTGATAATACTCCAAGAGGGAATTGATAATCACCTTCTGATGTAAAAATAATATTAAGCGTTTTTTCATCGGGTAGGAAAACAGGCTCAGTAGGAACAGGCAATAAAACACTAGAACGTTCAAAGGATGTTTCATTAATTAGTGTTCCGATGGCTTGGCATTCTATGAAAAATTGCCAATCTAAATCCTCATCTTTTTGTTTGGTAGTTACTCCTTTAATATTATTTATAGATGCTATAGTGTAATCACTGTTCCCTTGAGCAATTTGAAGGTATCGTCCAACTTGAAGTTCTGTTTTATTATCTTCAAAAATTTTTATATCTTCAATAATAACGAGAATCAATCCAGGTGAACATGAGAGAACTTGACCTATTTTATTCGCAGGCATTTTTCACACCAAAAAGGTATTTAATTTCTTTTATAGTTGTACCCGTAAAATGTTCTACATTCACATCAGTTGTATCGATCCATTCAATTATCGGACTCCCGATAACAAATAAATCATCACATTTATGTTTATTGATCATTTCTCCATGATCGCTAAAATTAGTTATACAAATATCGAATTCTCGTTTTACATCACTTTTACTTCGTTCAATCATGGGTTTTCTAAAAAAATATGATTCTACAAATTGTGAACCAATATACCCATTATTTGATAATTTTCCTTTTATATATAATCGATAAATTAGATCATTGACTTTTTCTTGATTTTCGTGAAGAAATATTACTGGAGTCATTGTGTGCGTGAGTTTCATATGATATTTATCTAGGAAATCTCTTATGAAAAGAACAATTTCTTCATTGAAATCCTCGATTTCTTTAGGATCTATAATAAAATATCTTTGTCTAGTGTTGATAGCAAGGTGGTGTTGAATTTGTTGTTTTCTTGCATGCAGCAATTTTTTCCGAGTATGAAGTTCAATGGTCCATCGTGAAATGGCGGTTATTTTTATTTTCTTTATTTTATCGATAAATTCCCTTTTTGTTATTTTTCGGGCATTTATATCGTGATTCATACTTATTTCAGAAATTATGTAAATAGCGTTAGGATACGCAAGAGTATCCATATCAGCTTTAGGAATACCATTTTTTTCTAATGCTGTTGTGACTTGAGCGACTAGAGTTTCATAACTGGGTCCAAATTCTATTTTAAATCTTAGGAGAAATTCGTTAAGATCTAAATTTGTAGGGATATGTGCAACATATTTTTTTTTAAATTCTTTATTTTTTGTTTTTAATGCTGCTTCACATTCTTTTTTTCCAATACAATTATCACGAATATTTTTGTCTGGGAAATATGTAAAAAGAATATATTGGACTTGAAGATGGGTATTTTTTGAAAAGTGAAGCATCATTTGAAGCAGGGGTTTATAAATCGTACTAACCGTAAATTTTGTTTTAGCTTCATGATACTTACACTGTATTGCAGTTATTGAATCAGAAGAACTTATGTCAACATCTTCAATTATACCTTCAACGGTGACAAATTCTTTATCCTTTGCGTTTAATATTTCAAGAATAGTCTTATTAAATTGGTATAAGAATCCAATTATTGTATAATCTGCAGATCGAGACACAAAAACTCCGTTCAAATTTTAATATTTTTTCAATAATTATTCAATGCTACAACAATATAAAAAATTATTTAATTAGAGATTCTTTTAATAGAAGATATTTTTAAAATAAGTTAACTCTATTTTTTATCAATTAAAATATAATTTCGTGATAATTCAAAATACCATATTTTCATTAATACAATTTTTCCCATACTCCCGGACCAACAAAAACCTTAATCTCCTGTAAACCTATCAATAATTTTTTTAACATCTTAGAGGTTCAGAAGCATATACTGCGATCCTAAAGAGCCTGAAGACAAGCCCACAAGGACTTACCATCACGGATCTCTTTAAAAAGAAAAAAAGGACCGCAATCTAACCGTAAAGTATCTGGAAGTACTCTTCCATAAGGAAAGACCGAATCTAGATAAATTGGGTCAGCAAAAGTATATTGGATCTCACAACGGGTCCCGATGTCAGTATTTCTCTGTTTTACAAAAAACACGATTATTATCCTGGACCTGAACATCGTCCAGGTAAATGATCAGTATCTCACTTTTCCGGACTATCCAAGGAAAATCTCATTGGGCGAAATATTCTCGAAAATGGTCTTTCAATAATATCGACAGTAATCGAAGAAACTGAGTTTATTATTTCATTTACGTCATTTTCCCATTCAATCGGATTATTTTTTTATGAACTGCATTATATGACCTCAGCATCCTGTACTTCCTATTTGGTTATTTGCAGTAAGTTCTTTTCAGGTTATCACTGATATTCAAGGTTTAATCCAGAATAGTTCAAATTTTTAGATACCTACTCATCTAAGTGTAAAGTAATCACCTATTCGCTTGATACTTTCATTATGAAATAATTACGGGAGATAACAAGGTGCAGCTCATGCAGCTCTTGTAGCACTTCTAAGGAAGTCACCACAGGAAAAATTTTTGGAAAAAAGGGACTCCTATGGATATCCACTACCAAAAAACCGGAAAATGAGGGGCATATCAATAAAAAACCTTAAAATCAGTTCTCAGTTATCAAGATACTCATGACCCCTGTTCATTATTTTTGCTTTGAATGAAGTGATCTTCTTATCTTATTCTCATATCAGATTATCATAATCTTCCTTATAAATCTGACTATAAAAATTACTCTTTTCAATATCTACGAGAATATTCGACATATAAAGAGATTTAGAAGAATTATTGATATCACTCCAATACCTCCTGTTCCATCCCATGCCAGCTGATACTATTAAATGAGTCAATTCCACATTGAGAACTTGGAAATTACCTTGTAGATGACTGTAAATATGGAAAAAAGGTATTATCAGGTTTATTGACAAACCTATCGTTCCATTTGATAATAATCTCACCGAACGGGATCTCCGGATAATGAAGGTTAAAATGAAGATTTCTGGAGGAATTAGGAACTTTTTAACAGGAAGAGCGATAGCACTTATTAGAAGTTACATCTCAACGATTCGAAAGAATGGAATTAATGTTATTGAGGGTGTGATACTGGCGTTTGAAAATACACCCTGTTTGCCAAAATTTGAGATGAGCCCCTCTTTGGTACCCAATACGTCAACAATATATGAATCAACCTGCTGAATAGTTACAAAGATTTTTAAATTAAGCTAATCACTTCAATCTTTTTATAAACCTTTAAAATAAAAAACCATAATCTCCCTCCCCTCATCCCGGAAAGATCAAAGTTTTCTCTTTCGAAACCATCAATACCATCCCATCCATACCATTTTGTAATGACTCATTTCACTCCCGTAACCCATAAAGACCTCCCGGAGATCAAAGAAATATACGATTATTACATCCTCCACTCAACCGCAACATTCCACAGCGAAAAAATAACACTTCCGGAACTGGAGGAGATCATCTACCTTAACAATCCCCGGTACCCCTCCTTTCTCATCCACGAAGCAGACGAGGTCATCGGATATTGTTTTCTCTCCCGGTTCAAAAAAAGACAGGCATATGACCGGTCTGCAGAAGTGAGTATATACTTAAAACCGGGTTTTACCGGAAAGGGAATCGGACCTTTAGCCATGACCCATATTGAGGAGGCAGCAAAGAAAGGAGGTATCCATGTACTCATCGGGACACTTTGTGGAGAAAACTATTCCAGTATCCGGTTGCTGGAACATATGGGATACACAAAAGCCGCTCATCTCCGGAACGTCGGAGAAAAATTCGGCAAAATCCTTGATGTGGTCATGTACCAGAAAGATGTATAAATCTCACATCGGTTCCTGGTCTATCCCTGGTTTCTCATCAGTACCTCATAGTAATCCATTTATCCTTCCCTCTCGAAAAGAATGATAATGGATGATACATCTCTTGCAAAAGTGGTCCGGATAATTATCGAAGCAATAGATCCCGATTCTATCATCCTTTTTGGTTCACGTGCAAAGGATAGTCACAATAAAGAGAGCGATTATGATATCTGTGTCCTTAAAACCGGATTAAAAGAGAGGAGAAAAACAGCCAGGATGCTATATCGATCCTTATATGGAGTTGGAGTCCCGGTGGACATTCTGGTCGAAACTCCTGATTCATTCAACACACATAAAAATAATCCTCACCTGATATATCGTGAAATAGCTCAATTTGGAAAGATACTCTATGAAAAACCGGGATTACAATACCATATCATGTAATAATTGCTTCAGACCTCACAGAATTTGCAGTGCAAACACGATATCCAGGAATATATGAACCCATAACCGGAGAAGAATTTGCAGAGTCTCTTGAAATTGCTGAAAATGTTTATTCCTGGGTTTTAAGTGAGTTAGCTAAATTACCGGATTAAAGTTACATAAGGAAAAGAAAAGAAGATTTTGTGAAACTTCTCCGGGTTAAGTACCCAGTCCGAATTTTCTCTAACATTATTGTTTATAATCTTCTTTATTCATCCTTGATTTATTTATGGAATCGTATTTAATTTTATTTTTACCTTCATGATCTACCAGTCATCTGGATTACTAAGATGAGATGACAAGGTGCAGCTCATGCAGCTCTTGTAGCACATCCAGGGAAGTACCCCTTCGAAAAATTTTCAAAAAAAAGAAACTCCTATTATATCTACTACCAAAAACCGGAAAAATATAGGTATATCATCAAAAAAATTAAAATTCCTGTTATTGAAACCATATCCCGTAAAAGTGAATATTGACAAAAGTAACCCGAAGGACAAATAAACCCCTTGGTATCCAGGATTTATCCGGATATTTTCGCATTTAGATAATTTAACTTCCAGATATCACCCCATCCGGAAAAAAGTAGACAAGGTGTGTGCACAGATCCTGCTACAAGAGCTGCATGAGCTGCACCCATCATGTCCCTGACACACTATAGTTTCTGAAACATTCCGGAGTCAAGAGTAAAGGCTTTTTGAGTACCATTCTCCCCGGAATCGAACTTATGCCGCTCTTGTAACATCTTATTTGCCTGAATCATATTCTCAAACAACCGTTCCGGGTTTTTCAGGGATGTATGATAAAAGATCTCCTTTTTGTTATCTGTCAGGAATTGAGCGATTTTTTCATGCATCTCTCCTTCAGACCGACAGTAATCAACGATAAGTCCCATTGTCCCGACAAAATAAAGGAAATCATAATCCTTCCAATCGGTCTTGAGCATATAGGATCCAAGAATCGTTCTGAGGTATGGATCAATACCTGCAGCATCCTGGAAGTAATACAGGAAAAAAGAGGGAGAGTGAGTCACAACGTACCGGTAAAAAGCTACACTCTTCTTCAGATCCTCAGAGAGATCATCATCATCATCATCGATATTCTGGATTGTTTCACCGTCTAAAAACCCCCAGAAATATGAAATTTTCGTGCTGCTATATCCCACTCGGGTTTTTGGATGATTCGTTTTCGCTAAAAATCCTGCAATTTTAAGCACCAGTTCCTGGACATAGAGAGATTTGAAAAACAAAATCTGGTCCTTCTCCGGAAGAGTCGTAACAATGTCCTTAATGAATCCAGGAATTACATCAGAATTGAAGTTAATATTCCAGTAATTCACCCCGCTACGGCTTTCTTTGAGGATGAGTCCTTCTTCGAGTGCAGCAGCCAGCTGGATTTTCGTACTTTTGGGCTCTTTAATTGCAAGTTCACTGGCGATTTCATCCCGGATATCTGGTTCAGGTGTCCAGTCTGATTGTTTTAATAATATCTCGATTATCTTTCGTTTCGTAACACCCGGATTATTGCCCTGACCCCGCGTTCTCCTCTCACTCATATCTTATGTATATGAATCTATTAGTATGAATAGATTATTGGTATTCAATTACTATGTTTATAATACCAATAATTATATGTGATCGACAACATACGACAGTATAGAGAAGAAATGAAAGAAAAAAGGCCATTAATCACGTATTATTGTTGGACCATCATTGGTATAATAATGAGTTACAAACCTAAAACACAATCATTCTGCATCTGTTTAAAACCTATGTTTGGGACCATTTCAGGAGAAATTCAATGCACATTTCCGTATAGTGGACCACGCAGGAGAAGTACATGAGTATGGCAATATCATTCAGCCACACCTCCTGCTGTCTTATTCCCTGGCAGATACAGCGTGAAGACATGATATTTGTCCAAATCCCTGCCGGAGAAAAGGGACCCATAGAAAAAGGCTGGAACATGGTATCACATGGCAAACGGTATGATGATCCGAATGTAATGGCACACCTTGAGCGGGGAGGAAATTATGGATATTATCCTGCTCCCGGATCAGACCTCCTTTCTCTCGATATTGATGCTGCAGAGATATTTCATGCTGCAGGAGGAGAGGATCTCGTCTCCGGGACATTTCGCTATTCAGCCTGGACGGATAGGCACAAGTATCGGGCAATCGTCCACTGCCCTGATATCCCCGGACATTTTTTCGGTCATAAATTATCAATCAGGAATTCTGAGTACCAGACCATTGTTGAACTCTTTTTCCCGGCTGACAGGGAGAAAACAGGAGGTCAGTGTGTAGGACCTGGCAGCCTTCACCCGAATGGAAACCGGTATGAAGTCTTTGATCCTGATGCACCAATTCTGACCGTTCACTGGTCAGATATTGAAACCCTGGTCAGAACCCTGAGTCGGGATGCCATTTCCGATACTATTCCGGAGCAGGCAGCTCACTCCCCAAAACATGGCACAGGAACAACCATTACAGAGCGATATGGTCTGTCGATCATGGACAATCTTCCCCTGGAGGCCAGGATTGCCGGAAATGAAATCAGGGGAGTTCACCCGGTCCATGGCAGCACATCGCCGGGAGGTAATATATCCATGAACCCTTCAAAGGGCCTCGTATACTGTTTCCGGTGTGCTGCCGGCTATGATGCTGCACAATGGGATGCAATATGCAGGGGGATCATGCCCTGTGGAGGGATATACGATAGGGTTGCGATGAAAAAACATCTTGACCAGCTCAATAGTGAGATGCCGGAAGTCAGATTTTTAGAGAGAATTGCCTGGAAAAAGGCCAGGAGAAGAAGATGACAGAAGCAATAACATCAATGCCCCAGTTTACCGAAAAGACGAGAAGAGCGTTAGTCATGGCCGGAGAAAGGTCCTATTCGGCTGTAAAAGAATCCGGAGCATACCTCATCTCCGAAGACCCTGACGAAGAAGGGGATCTTAACCGTGAATACTGGGATATTGCAGTGTATCTGCTCTCCAACCGGAAACGGTCAGATGTGATTATCAAAACGTTGCAAAAACGAAATAAAAAACTCAAAGAATACCAACAACTTGACTATGAAACCCTGCGGAACATCAAGGACCTGGCATTTTCATATATAGAAACCGTGAAAAAATATGACTCTCCTGAGGAAGAGGAATTAATCCGGCATATTCCGTATTTTGAGAAAGACGGAGTCCTCTACCTTACCTGTATCAGTAAAGGTGATCGGTATTCGTATGCTCATCTAGCGGAAGGAAAAGTGGAATTCTCTGTTGAAGAGACTGATACATCAGGTATAAGGACAGTCCCTCCAGAGCTCCCCATCCACCAGGACAGGGGTACCACGTCCTATATTGTAGGGTTGCCCAGGACTGACCTTCTAAAAGATGCACAGCTCCTCTCTCCGGGAGATCTCTATACCCGGATAAGGGACCATCTGTACCGGTACCTGGATGCTGAAGAGAGAGACTATGAGTTATTTGTCTACTATGCCCTTTATTCCTGGTATTTTCCAAAGTGCAGTACAACTCCGTACCTCCGGTTTCTTGGAGATACCGGGAAAGGAAAAAGCCGATTTTTGAAAGTCATATCAGATCTCTGCTTTTATCCTATCCGTGCATCGGGAGCATCTTCGCTCTCCGGTATCATGCGGTTTAAGGAGAAATGGATGGGAACACTTCTCATTGACGAATCAGACCTGAAAGGAGACCAGTCTGATCCCCTGGTCAAATACCTTAACCTGGGATTTGAAAAAGATAATCCGTTCCTACTCACAGATAAAGGCGATTTCTCTAAGATTCATATCTTTGATCCTTTTGGTCCCAAACTCATCGCCATGAGACAGCCGTTCAGGGACTCTGCAACCGAAGGAAGATGCCTTTCCTTCTCTCCGGATGAGACAACACGGGAGGATATTCCCCCTGAACTTCCATCCCGGTACACTGATGAAGTAGCAGAGATCAGGGCTCTTATTGCCAGGTTTACCCTCGAACATTGGTCAGAGGTGTCAGAAGACTGCATGCTCTCCTGTAATGGGATGGGAATAGAAGGGCGGCTGAAACAGATGGCCAGGCCGCTTTCTGTTATCCTGACACTTTTTCCGGATGGTCAGGAACGGTTTTTGCATTACCTGAACGCCAGGCAGAAAGAGATCCGGCGGACAAGAGCAGAATCCATGGAAGGAGGGATATTTAATTATGCCCTGTCTCTGGCACAGGGGGAAGAAGATCTGATGGGAGACCCTGAATTCGGGAAATATTACTATGAGGGAAGAATCCAGGTGGTTCTTCCTAAAATGATAGCCGAAGGACTGAAATGCAGCTCTAGAACAGTAACCCGGACGCTTGGAGGAATTGACATGGAAATCAGGCAGAAAAGAATTCAGACTGCGAAAGGGATTAAAAATGTCCGGGCATTATTCATCCCGAGCAGGAAAAAATGGATGGAGATTATGCAGAGGTATTACTTTGACGAATCAGGAGGAGAAATCCCGGAATGCCCTGAATGTATGAAAGGACCTGAGTATCATACCCGGCAGTCTGGAATTTCTGACAGTAGTCCTTCCTCCGACCTGGTTCCCTATGCTGGTGAAATATCAGATAGATCTGATGAAGGACCAGAACATGTTCCAGAGGATACTTCTGCCCGAAAGGATTCTTCTCAACTGTCTGAAATTGCAACACTCCAGGAGTTTTTATCATATCATGGCCTGGATCCTTACCTTTCTGTTGATGAATACGTGCCTGTCCCAACAGAGAACATGGTTGATATATTCTGCAGATGCAAAGGATGCAGAGAACCAGACCGGTTATCACAACTCTACTGGATTCCAGGCAGGCCTTATAACCAGGTCTGTCAGAAACATTACGATGAAATGAAGAACCTGAACGAAAAGGAGAAGAAATTATGATTACATGGCTTGAAAATCCTCAAAATTATTCATACCTGCGACAGGACCAATATCTGAGTACCTCATCCAGGTTTCCGGTAAAAACCATCGGGAGAAGAATTCAGGAATTTTCAAAACTTATCGGATATGAACTGGTTGAGAAAAGGGATTCCAATACGAAAGGAGTGTATTTGTATTGTCACCGGTTTTACTGGCTTAAAAAACATGACCGGGACTTGTCTCCGGACGGAGTGTATAAGGGTCCACGGGAATTTGGTGGACGCATGCCCACCGAGGCAGTTGATCCGGCCCGGCTGATAGAGAGGAGTCCGTATATTGAGGATAAGGGAATAGTTGAGATAAAAGTATGATTCTATTCTGGTGATGGATGAGTTGTAATTTTTTAAAATCCGGAGTAAAACTCTGATATCACCAGTTTTATGAAAGAATGAATAATAACCTTTTTTCATAAAATAAGTTAAAATAAAAAGAAAACCACAAATAGAATTACTATCTTATTTTTGTTAAAGGAATGTGAGTATCGGATCAAGATGTGAATATCTTATTACTCTTCCATCACTCCGGTTTTGATCCTGATCTCCCCCATATACAATGAATGATTTATCCGGACTCTGTCCTGATAATGTGTTATAATAATGGATATTTTTAAAGAAATCTCCGGCAATAGTCCTACCTGCCTTGATTTCTACAGGCATTACTTCATGTATTGATTTTTCAATAATGCAATCGATTTCATGTCCTGTTTTATCACGCCAAAAGAAGAGATTTGATTCCAGACCTTTATTGTATCTATATTTCAGGAATTCTCCAATAATACATGTTTCAAAGAGTCCTCCTTTCAGGGGATGAGCGACAATCTCGTCAGCAGATGTAATGTCTGCAAGATATGCTGCAAGTCCGGGATCAGAAAAATATAATTTTGGCATCTGAACCAGGCGTTTATTGTAATTTTTATGATGTGTTTTAATGAAAAATACGATTCCTGAAGTTTCAAGGAGAGATATCCATTCTTTGGCGGTATTGTGACTGATTCCACAATCAGCACCGAGTGAAGTAAAATTTACTATCTGTCCGATTCGGTTTGCGCACATCTTGAGAAATGAGTGAAAGGTAGACAAACTATGAACTTGTTTTAGTTGCCGTAAATCCCGTTCAAGATATGTTTGGACATAAGACGAATAGAAATCTGTTGGAAGAATAGAAGCATTATAGAGCCGGGGATAAAACCCCCGGTACAAGTATTCCTCATACCGATCATATTGCAATCCGGCTTGAACCAATTCATTCATTGAGAGAGGAAGGAGTCTTATGATTCCAATTCTTCCGGCAAGCGACTGGGATATTTTAGCCATCATGAGGAAATTCTGTGATCCGGTCAGGATAAACCGGCCAGGACTTTCACTTTGATCTAATATTCCCTGTAAATATGAAAAGAGTTCAGGAACATACTGAGCTTCGTCGATGATTGCTCCGCTATCCTGGTACTGAGCCAAAAAACTTCTGGGATCTTCTTCTGCAAATCTCCGGGTATCGGGATCTTCAAGAAGAAGATAAGGTTTATCAGGGAATAGGTGTTTAACCAGGGTTGTCTTACCGGATTGACGTGGTCCGGTAACAACCACGGCAGGAAATCCTGATGCTAACGTTTGTATTTTTTCTCCGGCTGTTCGTAGAATCATGAATGTACCTGGTTGGACAAATTGGAAATTTGATTTACAATTTGTCCCGAACGATTATGTACCTTTTGGTAAACCAGTATATTTTCAATTTTTCATTTTTAAATATAGAAAAATACATATTTTTAGATTACCAATAGTTAAAAATAATTTAATTATGAGATTTTCTAATTTACCATCAAGAAAAACCAGAAAAACCCGGACTCATAGAGAATATCCATCTTCTCGAAAAATAACCATTGAAAAAAATTTTCCGGGGAAAATAGAAGATAGGACTCAATTACATTGTGTTCTATTAGAAGAATCTGAAAAAAACCGAATTATGATGAGGATGTCTCCTGAAAGTATCAGGATTTCAAATGAGACAAAATGGAGTGAGAAGGGGTTTATTCCTTCATTTAAAACTACTGATAAAAAATTGGTAGCAGCCTCCCGCAGGGCATATAAAATCCTTGGTTTCTCTGAATAATGAGGATATTCTCTATTTTTGCCGGACCAAACGGTTCAGGAAAATCTACATTAGTTCCTGAGGATGATGATCGAATATTTTTGTATGAAAAACCCTAGTAATAGGGATATCATGCCCTATATTAGCTGAGGATCTGGTCGATTAATAGCTTGAACAGTTTCTGTAAATAATTTAATTGCTTCATCTAATGAAAGATTTACC
>Ga0074198_1001021_pt1 | contig 21853 bp, 21 predicted proteins | sample EPASupsiteSAE323_FD_64527 | JGI IMG/M metagenome (GOLD analysis project Ga0074198, IMG submission 64527) | Bioremediated contaminated groundwater from EPA Superfund site, New Mexico - Sample SAE3-23 | ecosystem: Environmental > Aquatic > Deep subsurface > Groundwater > Contaminated ...
TGTAAAATGTCCGGATTGCAGTAAAGAAATAAAGCTTTTCGGAGATAGTAACATTGAAGAAATTGCAAAGAATTATGATTTAAAAGTGCTTTCAAATTTGCCGATTGATCCTAAACTAGCAGCAGGTTGTGATAACGGAATGATTGAACTTTTTGACGGCGTTTGGCTTGATAACACAGCAGAATTACTTGAAAATTCTTTGCAAGAGGTGATAGAAATTGAATAGTTATAAAGAACGTGCAATTGAACTTTTTAAACAAGGATATAATTGCTCTCAGGCGGTATTTGCAGCTTTTTGTGAAGAAGTGGGAATAGATTTTGAAACAGCACTTAAAATTTCATCTTCTTTTGGCGGCGGAATGGGCAGACTACGGGAGGTTTGTGGAGCAGTAAGCGGCATGTTTATGGTTGCAGGAATGAAAGCTGGTTATACCGACCCAAAGGATAAATTGTTAAAAGAACAACATTATAAATTAATTCAGATAATGGCTGAAAAATTTGAGGAGAATAATGGTTCGATAATCTGCCGAGAGTTATTAGGACTATCAACACAAAGAGAAAACTATATTCCAGAAGCAAGAACCAAGGAATATTACAAGAAACGTCCATGTGTTGAGCTTGTAGGAGATGCAGCAGATATAGTCCATGAATTTTTAAAGAAAGCAAATTAACGAGAAAGATTAAAAGGGAGAATGATTATAATTCTAAATGCAAATGATTCGCAATTGGAGGAGAAATGAGAATGAAAAAAGTTAAAATGTGGTTATTGTTTACCTTGGTATTACTAATGGCGTGTGGATGTAACTTCAATAATGTCTCAAATTCAAATAATACCAAAACTAATAAAGTAAAAATTGTAACATCTTTTTATCCAATGTATATTTCTACATTGAATGTAACAAAAGATGTTACTGGTGTTCAGGTTGTAAATATGACCAAACCTCAGACGGGATGCTTGCATGATTATCAGATTATGCCTGAAGATATGATAACATTGGAAACTGCTCAGGTATTTGTAGCAAACGGTGCAGGAATGGAATCATTTATGGACAAAATCATAAAGCAGCAGCCGAATTTAAAAATAGTAGAAGCAAGCAAGGGAATCGAGCTAATAAAAAATGAAAGTGACGGAGAAGAAAACCCTCATGTATGGGTAAGTGTTTCAAATGCTATTAAGCAGGTAAGAAATATTGCAGACCAGCTTGCATTGATTGATGCTCCAAATGCTGAAAAATACAAAAAGAACGCGGATGCATATATTGCCAAGCTTGAAAAAGAAAAGGACAAGATGCATAATGCGTTGGATGGTATAAAGGATAGGGATATAGTAACGTTCCATGAGGCGTTCCCTTACTTTGCAAAGGAATTTAATCTTAATATAGTAGGAATTATTGAACGCGAACCCGGTTCAGAACCCAGTGCGGGTGAACTGGCTGAAACAATCGAAAAGGTTAAGAAGTTAAAGGTAAAAGCCTTATTTGCAGAGCCCCAATATTCTTCTAAAGCGGCTGAAACGATTGCAAAAGAAACCAGTGCAAAGGTATACACCCTCGATCCTGTTGTAACAGGGGAAATGAATGCAGATGCATATATAAATATTATGGATAATAACTTAAAAGTATTAGAGGAAGCATTAAAGTAATGATCTTTGGGATACTACTTTTAAAGATATGCTTGAATGCAGTTCTTCTATTATTGACGCTTATAGGGAAAGTATGACAGGATTTATTTCACTCGATAGCTTGAGAACAGAAGCAGACGTGATTTATTAAATTTTACAATTTAGTCTATTTATAAATGGAATAGATTGCTATAATAAACTACAGAGAAGAATAATAAATACGAGGGGGATAAACAATGAAATGGCTTGAATTTATACTTTCGTTAGTGTCAAGGTTTTTAAATGGCAATAAAGAAGGAACCAGTAATTTGTTGTTAGATACAGTAAATAATTTAACTACAAATCATGAACAAACATTTACAAATCAAAATAATAATTCAATAAGCATAAGTGAATTATTTTTACAGTTAGATAAAATGGGTTATTATAAATATACTCATCCATCAAGACTTGAAGAAGTAAAAAAAGAGGATATAAAAAATGATTACTTTAGTGGATGGGATACAGGTAGAATATTTCTAGCTGATGCAGAGAGTTTGGGACAACATGGCGTCGCAGACTTTTTCAAATACTACGACGATGAAATGAAAGGCACTCTGGAAAAGCAGAGTGTTGAAGAGTTTTTAAAAAATCAGAATGTTATAATAAATGTTTCTGATGAACATCGTGATACGGATGGTTACTACATAATAATAAATGGATGTAAATATGAAATTTATTCAGAGAAAGAAATAAATGAAGATTGGTGGACATTGAGTTCGGTAAGATGCTTTTCAATTATTAATAAGCTATTGAAAGAAGCAGGTTCGAAAGAACGTATATATGCTTTAGCTGATGGCAATGACCAAAATGCAATTTTCCTGACAGAGGAAATGTATGAACTGATTAATAGCTGTAATTATTTACAAGAAAAGAGTAAACCAAGAAATATAGGGAATGCGTTCTAAGAAATGGCATTATCTATCTTTCTCAAAATTAGTATTGATGAAAAGAATAAAAGTAAAAATTTATGTTGTTTATGCAGAAATTGATTATAAAAATAGAATTATAAAAATAAGATAAAAAAACTATTGCAAATTAGTTGTCAAAATAATACAATATAAAAAATAAAATCCAATAAAATATAAAAATGTATAGTTCTACTCTTCCGAAGTGTATTTCGAATGAGGGAGGTTTTAGAGTGAAAGGTAATATTCTTTCGAAGATTTTCGATGGAAGGAGGTGAGCTGAAATGACAGAATTAAAATGTGGTATAAAGAATAGTGAGGACTGTCCAGCCGGCAGCACCGAAGAAAGATGTATAAAAATATTAGATGTGACTTGCAACTACAATCGTAATTTCCGCTACTGTTCTGCTTGTGCAGCCGGAGAAAAATGTGATTATTGCGCTGATTTGTGTACTACTTTTGCAAGATTTAAGAAATTAATAACCGGATAGCGCATAATAGCGCATATTCATAAAATGAGCTAAATTCAAAAAAGAATTTAACTCATTTTTTTGCGTGCATCCATCTCTATTTTTCTATATCACTTAGTAAATACTTATTTTTGTCTTTAAAATATTTTACTGTGTAAACCCAAGAAAATTGCTTGGTTTGAAACTCTTTGCCCGGATATTTAATTGCAATCTTTTCATTTACATAAACTTTAAATTCTGTCCTGTCCATATTCCATCCAAAATCATTAACTGTATATCCAACTACTTTTTCTTTGATTCCTTTTTTATAGAGATTCGTAATAAGAAGTTTTTGCGAATTGTATAAATTACTTCCTTGAACCAAGTAAGGTTGCACCAAACTAAAATTATTTTTATTTATTGCTTGAATCATAGAATTCTCATAATTTGAAATTGATTTTTCAATGTAATCGTTTATCACTTTTACTGACGAATCTTTATTGTACATCTGTTTTTTTGTATTGATATTTTTGTTAAATGATTTCCAAAACTCACCGTTTGTATCTATTAGGTCGAGAATTTCATAATAGGGGATATCAAAAGTCGGAAAGCCTTCACAATATGGAGCGATTTCATAAGGTGTGTAATATATTTGCAAAGAATCTTTTGTTATTACAAAGCCGCTTCCCTCAGTAGAGTAGTTATCGTCAGAGAGATAAGTTATTCCTTCTGCTTTTTTCCATTCAGTAATCTTCTTTTTTAAAATATTGTTGATTTTTTTAGTATAATTACTATTTTTCTTGAATAAATCTTCATATTTATAAAACTTACCATTTTTCAAATTGATATAATAATCTTCCTGATATGGCATGCCGTGTGCTGCTCCTAAAGGATAATCGTATCCATTTCTATTCAGAATAAGCAAATCCTTATTTTGTTCAACATTATACCCAACGACAACGTCAGTATCTTCATCTTCTTCACTTACGTTTTTACTTCCATCGTCTGGACCTTTGAAAAGCTCCTCAAGCTTTTTATTCAATGTATCCTGAATGCTTTTTTCACTTAGATTTTCAATTACAGGATAATTCATAAGAACAAATCTGCCGTTTCTATATTTTTTACTTATTACTTTTGCTCCGTTATCCAGAGAATATACCTTCTCGGATTTCCAAATGGTTTTTCCATCTTTGGAAAGATAGATAATATCGTTATCAAAATTTCCTACAACTATGTCACCTTCTATCTTGAGTGTTCCATATCCATCTATTTCAGGCAATTCGGTTATTTTTTGTCCTTGAGTATTTATAAAATATGTTTTTTTGGTATCACTCACAGATATTAAACCATCTTTAACCTCTGCAATATTGTAATAATCAAAATTTGTTAATTGTTTGCCGGTTATGTTGAATAAAGCTTTTTTACAATATGATTCATCCACCCAGAAACTGTCCTCATCATAGAAACTTACTGCATATAAACCTTTCCCTATTCTTTTTATATAGTTATATTTGGGTTCAATTATGAATTTGCCTTTGGAATCAATTAATCCAATTTTTTTATTGTAAGATTCTTCAGCATTGTTTACCACAGCGTAACCATCTTCAAATATATTAGCTTCTGTATATTCAGCCTCAATCAAAATATTCCCGCTTAGATCAATATAGCCATATTTATCTTTGCTTTTATCATAAAAGACTGCAATGTCTTGACTTATAGCATCAATTTTATAATCAAAGGTTTTTATTATTTTTCCAGTTTTATCAATGATGGCATTCTTGTCATCATTTGTTGTAACAATAGCTTTACCATTTTCAAAGTCTCTAGCATATTTAAACTGCGGTTTAATTACAATCTCGCCATCTTTGTTTATATAACCGTATAATGTTTTTTTGCCCTCTTCTTGAGAAAAGGTATCTAACCCATCGCTAAAATTATAAATGAACAAATTTGTTTCAAATATTATTTTCCCTTCTTCATTAAAAATACCGTATTTGTCTGATTTAGCGATGGTAACACCGTCTGAAAAATCACTGATGTAATTATATATTGGTTGTAAAATAAATTTTCCACTCTCATTTATAATTCCCTGATTAACTTTATCAGCATTTTTAATATACACTTTTGCTAAACCATTTGACTGAAAAGTATCAGCACCATCAAATGAAGGTTGTATTACAAAAGTGCCATTTTTATCAATGTAGCCCCACTTCTGATTGTTGTTTTTTATAATATAAGCAGGATATAAACAGATATCTGAAGAATTGGGTTCATTCGAAATTGATTCCTGTGCTGAGACAGCTTGTTGTTGCGCCATAGAAATGGAATAGCAAGTAAACATCAAACATGCGGATAGTAATATTGTAAATAGTTTTTTATTCATATGTAAGCACTCCTATACTTTAATATATTTATTATATCAATAATTCTCAAGGTTGAAAAAAATGGAGCGGGAGGGTGGCACGGCTGAGCCAAGCAAGGCTATTTTCAGAAGAGATGCGGTACGCTCAAGTACCCTTCCTTAATAACGCTTGAATGAATTGCTATCCTTATAAAGCTTTGTAAGATTATCCTTTCCGGAGGTATCATAAAAATATCCAATAATCTCTGTGTCCTCAAAATTACTTTTACCGGATATATAATCATAAACATTCTTCATAAAAGTTTCTATCGCAGAATCCGACAAAGCATCCCATTGGGTCTGATAAGTGTTAAGACTTAAATTAACACTAAAAGTCAATTTATCCAGATCTCCTTCCACCACGATTTCCAGATTATCATTATCGATTCCTGTAAGGGTGCCTAGATAATTACTTTTTAATTTACTGTTGAGCGTAGTTTTCAGATCTTTTATAATGCTGCTGCTGTCAATATCAACATCACCATCGGAATTAACAGTAAATTTGACCAAACTGGTAGAACCATCTTTGACTTTACCGGTTATATTGGCATTTTTATATTCATCCAGAATATCATCTACAATATTCTGAAGATACTTTTTCTGATTGTCTATGCTTATGTCAAGCCAGTTATTCGTATTTGTTTTGATGGAGATGGTTACACTGTTCTCGTCTCCGGAAAGTGAAATTTCAAAATCAGCATTTTTATAAAAATCATAATCATCATTAAGGTCATCCTGTAAATCGGTAATGCTGATAAGACTGCTGGAATTGCTGGAGGCGCTGGAACTAGATGAACTAGTTGTATTTGATGAACTGGTTGAGGCAGCTGAATTGCTCTTACTTTCAAGGGTGCTGATTTTCTGTAGAAGTACTTGAGCGTAGGCATCTTTGGATGAAAGCTGATTCTTTAAATCAGCAATTTGACTATTCAGAGTGGAGACAGATGAATCTGTTTTGTCCGATAATAATACAGTTTTTGTTTGCTGATTCCATTTTATATCTTTGTTAAAAAGACCTGCCATACTGCGCATTGGAAGATATGTACGTCCATTGACCATAATAGGTGAAACTTTTGCAGTAATATCAGAATTGTTATATTTAACAATAATATTTCCAAACCATACGTTGAGGGTTTTCTTTATAGGTGCTGCTTGTACCATGGTTGCAAAAATTGAAGTAAAAATTATTAAAGAGACAAGAAAAGCCAAGAATTTACACTTTTTTTTCTCCATTTGTCTTACCTCCATTTATTTTAAAAGCTTACTAGGAAATATAAAATAAGTATTTTGGATTAATTTTTTCTATATTTATTATATTATCCGATTTAGGATAAGTAAACGATTTTATTAAGTAATAAAGGAAGTTCCATTCATTAAAGGCTTCAATCTTTTTTGTTTTTTCATATGTTTTAACATAATGTTCACTAAATATTCATAAAAAAATTGCTGTAAAAAGAATCTAAATATTATATAATAGCGCCTAGTGTAAAATTGTTAATACCTACTAAATCAATTTTTTGAATCTAGTTCTTGCCACAATTCATACAATTTCTCAAGCTTTAATTTTAAACTGCTTTGCTCCTCAAAAAGATTTACAAGTATTAGATGGTCGCTCATGATTTCTTCATTTTGCATTTCTATTTCAATTTCTTTTAATCTTCCTTCAGTATCATTAATTTCCTTTTCTGTTTGTATCAATTGCTTTTCCAGTTTGCGTTGGTTGGATTTTTCCTCCTTGGCATTTAGCCGTTCTAATTTTGAGGTAGATATCTTGTCCTTAGTGGCAGCTTGGGAGCTATTATTTTTGCTTGCTGCATTTTTCCTTTCAAGATAAGTAGGATAATCATCTAAAAAGTCATTTAGCGTGCAATTGGATATTTCAAATATTCTTGTCGCAAGCTTCCTAATAAAATACCTATCATGAGAAACAGCTAATATCGTGCCATCAAAGTTTTGCAATGCTCTTTCAAAAATCTCTCTAGAATTAATATCCAGATGATTTGTTGGTTCATCCAGAATTAAGAAGTTTGCCCCGGAAAGCATGAGTTTAACTAGTGCTACTCGACTCCTTTCGCCGCCGCTTAATACCGATATGGATTTAAATACATCTTCACCCTTAAACAAAAAGGCTGCAAGAGCATTTCTCACCTGAGTCTGGGTAAGCTCCTTAGTTGAATTAAATACTTCATCTATTATGCTGTTGTTTTTATCAATATCCTCCTGATGCTGGTCATAATATCCAACCTCAACATTGTATCCAAGTTCCAGACTGCCTGCATAATTTTCTAATTTTCCGGTTATTATTCTAAGCAATGTTGATTTGCCACAGCCATTTGGACCAAGAAGAAATACTCTTTCGCCTCTTCTGATTTTAAAATCAATATCTTTTAGTAAACAGTTACTGGTAAAATTTTTGGACAAGCCTTTGACTGAAACAACGTCCTTTGCACTGGATATGCGCGATGAAAAGCTAATTTGTATCTGACTGGGTGCGTCACTTGGTTTATCAATTTTTTTCATTTTATCAAGAGCTTTTTGCTTGCTCTCGGCTGCGATTATGCTTTTTTCTCTGTTCCATCTTTTGTATTGGTCAATTATATTTTCCATTCTTGCAGTTTCACGTTGGTAAAGTTCATAATTCTTTTGCTGTAGTTCTCTTTGTTCTGCTTTTTTTATAACATACTCTGAGTAGTTTCCGCTGTATACTGCATGTTCACAGTTTTCCAGTTCAATTATTTTATTGGTCACAACATCAAGAAAGTACCTATCATGTGAGATTACAATCACACACTTTTTATAGTTTTTCAAAAATTCTTCTAGCCACTCCAATGCATTTAAATCCAGATGATTTGTAGGTTCATCCAAAAGAAGAATATCAGGTTCGGTAAGCAATAGCTTTGCCAAAGAAATACGGGTTCGCTGTCCACCACTCAATGTGTTAATCTTATAATCAAACTGGCTGTCATCAAAACCTAAGCCTCGTAAAACTCCTCTAATCCTGCTGTTATATTCATAGCCCCCAGAACGTTCGAATCTATCGGTTATGGAATCATATTCTTTCATTAAAGATGAGAGCTTTGTTTGCTCCTTCTCAATACTTATATTTTCTTGGAGCTCGCCTATACGATTTTCCATTTCAATAATTTCGTGAAAACCCATTGCAAGCTCATCCCATATGCTGGCTGAACTATCAAAATCGTTATCTTGCGAAAGGTATCCGACTTTAATGTTGTTTTGCAGGAAAACATCTCCGCTATCCGGCTTGATTATGCCGCTTATTACTTTAAGAAGGGTTGTCTTGCCAGCTCCATTTACACCAACAATGCCAATCTTATCAGTATCATGTATATTAAGAGTTACGTTGCTAAGTATTTCTCGTTCTCCAAAAGATAATGATATATTGTTGCAGTTTAGAATTATCATGAAATCATCCTTATCTGAAATAATTATTCCTAATATTCAACCTCATATAAAAATAATCCTTTGGCAGGAGCGGTATATCCGGCAAAACTCCTGTCCTTTTTATTTAGAATTTCAATTACATCCTCAGATGCGATTTCACCAAGTCCCACATCTAATAATGTGCCTGAGATAATTCGTACCATATTATATAAAAAACCATTTCCATAGAATAAAATTTCTATCAATTCATTATTTACATTAAAATTGATTGAGTAGATAGTCCTAACCTTTGATTTTTTCTTACCTTTTAAACTAGTAAAGCTTGAGAAATCATGTTCTCCGATAAGGTATTTTGCTGCAATTTTCATTGCATTAACATCAAGATTTTCCATTTGATAAACACAGTATCTTTCGAGAAATGGATTGCGTATTTTGCCATTCCAAATACGATAGAGATATTTTTTCCCTTTTACATTGAATCTGGAATGAAAGGACTCATCGACTATTTCGGCTGCCTTTATAACTATATCATTCGGCAGGTTGAAGTTAGCTTTCTTTATTAATTCTTCTAAATCAATATTATTTTTTGTGTAAAAGTTTGCAACCTGATTATAGGCATGTACACCTGAATCGGTTCTTCCGGAACCATTGATTTCTATGTTTTCATTTAGTATTTGAGATAATACTGTCTCAATTTTTCCTTGAATTGTTTTGTCTGTATTACCTTGCTTTTGCCAGCCATCATATCTTGTACCGTCATATTGCAATGAAAGTTTAATGTTCCGCATAAATTCTCCCTTAAAAAAGTATGGTTAATTTTGACATGCAAGAATTATATCATATAAAAATCATTTATTGCCAAATGTCTAAAGAAAAAATGAATGGAATTAAGCCGAGAAATTAATATATAGATGAATAAAAATAGCAGTATTATTTAAAAATATATTTATTATATTTTTGAGGTGAATTAGTATGGATAAACAGATTGAGCCAACAACATATGACAGGTTAATGAGAGCATGGGAAAACTCTATGGAGCTTGTTAGAGATTTTGAAAGTTATTCAAAGAAAATTGAAGATGAAGAAGTTAAATTTTTGTTTAAAAAATTTGCAGAGGATGAAGGAATGCATGCATCAAAATTAAGACAAATATTAGATAATTATAAAAACTAAATTAAAAGAAGGACTAAGTATGCTGTTGCAAAAGTTTAAACGATTACCAGAACATATAGGAATTATTCCAGATGGGAATAGAAGATGGGCTCAAAATAATGGAATGGATAAACATGAAGGATACCAATATGGTATAAATCCAGGGCTGGAGTTATATAACACATGCATTAATCTTGGTATTAAGGAATTAACCTTTTATGGATTTACACAGGATAATACAAAAAGACCAGCTGTTCAGACAGAAGCTTTCAGAAAGGCATGTGTTGATTCTGTTATGCTTCTTGCAAACAGAGATGCAGAGCTATTGATTGTTGGGGATTCGGATTCTCCACTATTTCCACAAGAGTTGATTCCTTATAGGAAGAGAGTAAGATTTGGAAAGGGATTAATCAAGATTAATTTCTTGGTTAACTATGGCTGGAATTGGGATTTAAATAATGCATTCCAACAAAATACTAAACAAAAAGATAAATTTAATAATTTAATTGCTTCTTCAGATATTTCTAGAATAGATTTAATAATCAGATGGGGTGGAAGAAGAAGATTAAGTGGATTTTTACCTGTCCAATCTATTTATGCGGATTTTTATATCTTAGATGAAATGTGGCCGGATTTTGCACATGAACAATTCTTAACAGCTTTAGAATGGTACCAGGAACAGGATGTTACTTTAGGAGGCTAAAATTGTGGAATGTTTTGAGAGTAATTTTGATTAACATAATAGTATTTGAGTAACCTTAATTATGTAATCTTCATATAATAAAATGAAAAAGTTATTTGGAGGTTTTTAATGTATCAATATGAAGATTACAGAAATATGCCATTTGCTAATATGATGGGAATGCCGCAGCAGTATTATCCTATGATTTATATGCCAGATCAGCAAGTGGAGATGATGTATCCTAAGGTATATCATATGATTAATAATGCAGTCGGACATTACTGTGATATGATGGAAATGAAATATGGACCTATGTATATGCCTTCAAAAGAAGAGATGAATTCAATGGTTGATAATATATACAACGAAATGAGTCCAAATGTTGAAGAAATGGAAGAATACAAAGATAGCTCAAAAAAAGAAAGGCAGTTTGGGTTTGGTGGGAAAAGGCTTTTTAAAGACTTAGTACTAATATTTCTAATAAGAGAAATATTAAGGAGAAGAAAAGAGCATGGAAATATGTATGGAGGTTTTCAATACTAGATTATAAAGAATAGTAGAATGAAGAGTTTCTCATTCTACTATTTTAAATTTATTTCTTGTTTTGATGCGAAGTATAGCTTGCACACAATGTTTCATCATAAGGTGCACCACTGTCTGATTTTGCAGAAGCACTTACTTGTACAGAATCGAGATTGCACTCGTTTTTCCCTTTCTGGTTATATTTGCAGCTTCCAACTGAACAAAGAATTTTTTGACATTTATCCATTTTATTTATCCTCCTTTATATTGTAATGTTTATAGTATCTACATCTAATCTGGATTCTAAAAATGAATCTGTTACCATAAGATGATTTTTCTCATTAATAATTATTATCAGCAAAATATTGAAAAAACATAATAACCACAAAAGAAATTGTAAATACTATTACCAGAAAAAAGAAATGGAGGTAATAGTATGTCAAAAAAATATTTATTACAAACAACTATATTAATAACTATTATTGTTTTCGTTGTTATAACATGTTTTAACATAAGCAATGCAAAAATGGAAAATTTCAAAAAAGTTGATTTTAACAATGTTCAAGTCATTGCAGATATCTTGAATGTAAGGGTGGGACCGGGCATTCAATACTCAATTGTCAGCAAAGCTTTTCAAGGTGATATACTAAGAGTGTATGCAGAAATTAACGGATGGTATTTGATTCAAACGCTGGATAATTATTTCGGATTAATAAGAAATGATTTTGTTAAACGTTATAACGGGAAAATTCCAGCCGAAAAAACTACAAATCCTAAAAATAGCGATACACTGGAGAAACAAGAACAGCAATTGTTTTTATTAATAAATCAACAACGAAAAAATGCAGGAAATAAGCCATTAAGATTGGACGAAAATTTAAGAAAAGTTGCAAGACTTAAAGCTCAAGATATGGTTGTAAATAATTATTTTTCTCATACATCACCCAAATATGGCTCGCCATTTGATATGTTGTTAAAAAATAAAATAAAATACAAGACAGCCGGAGAAAATATAGCTGGAAGTGCAGATGTGAACAAAACCTTAAAGGCATGGATGAAAACCGATTCACATAAGAAAAACATATTAAACAAAAATTATAATTACACAGGAATTGGAGTAGCGGATAGTAAGGAGTATGGATTAATAATAGTCGAAGAGTTTATAGGTAGATAAAAGACGGATATCCGTCTTTTATTACGTAGCTATGATATAATAAATATTAAATCAGATATTGTTAAAATGCTAATTTTACAAATGGAGAAATTTAATGAGGATTTTACTGACTACACTAAATTCAAAATATGTTCATTCCAATCTTGCTCTAAGGTATTTAAAAGCATGTCTTGAGCAAGATTGTTTATGCTGTGAGACATACCTAAAAGAATATACAATTAATGATAATATGTCAGGAATTTTAGCATCGGTTTTCAAAGCAAAAGCAGATGTTTATGCTTTTAGCTGTTACATATGGAATATAGAACAAACCATGGAAGTCTGTGAAAATCTAAAAAAAGTAAATCCAAGCGTAGTAATAATTCTGGGAGGACCAGAAGTTTCATATGATTCTGCTGAGATTATGAAGAATAAACCATTTATTGATTTTATTATTTCCGGCGAAGGTGAAAAATCTATTCCACAGCTTGTTTCTACAATAATAAATAGAAACGAAAATTATGAAGCAATTGAAGGTTTGTATTACAGAGATTCAGAAGGTAGAATAAAAGACAATTTTGAGCCCTGCTTAATTCAAGATTTGTCCGAAATTCCATCTCCATTTCAAAACGATTTATCTGAATATAATGATAAAGCTGCATATTATGAAAGTTCAAGAGGATGTCCATATAATTGTAGTTACTGCCTTTCGTCAACTATTAAAGGTGTAAGATATTTCCCGATGGATAGGGTAAAAAGCGATTTGAAAAATCTAATTGATTCTGGGGCAAAACAGGTTAAATTTGTTGATAGAACTTTTAATTGTTCAAGTGAAAGAGCATTAGAAATATGGAAATTTATAATTGGTAACAATAAGAATACTATATTTCATTTTGAGATTGGGGCACATTTAATTGATGATGAAATGCTTGATTTTCTAAAGCAGATTCCAGAAGGAATGTTTGAATTTGAGATTGGAATCCAATCAACAAATAATGCAGCAATAACTGAAGTCGGTAGAATAACGGATTTTGAGAAGATTAATAGCGTTGTAAATTCGCTTAGCAAGATGAATAATATTCATACTCACCTTGATTTGATTGCAGGGCTTCCATTTGAAGATTATAAGAGCTTTGGAAAATCATTTGATGATGTATATGCATTAAAACCTCATATGCTGCAGCTAGGATTCTTAAAACTATTAAAGGGAAGTAAAATTAGAAATGAACATAAAAAGCATGAATATATCTTTGTTTCAAAACCTCCCTATGAAGTACTGGCGAATAAATATATATCGTACAATGAGATTATTCAGCTTAAACAAATTGAAGAAATGCTTGAGATATATAAAAACTCTGGTAGATTTGAAAATTCTTTGGAGTATTTAAATAAGATATATTCAAGTCCATTTAAATTATTTGAGAATTTATCAACATTTTGGCAAGAAAGAAATAATCATTCCAGAAAAATATCACAGGAAGAAAACTATGATATCTTATTTGAATTTTATAAAAAGGTTATTAATTCAAATATTGAAGAGTTTAGGGAAGTATTGAAGTTGGATTTCCTTCTAAATAATTTTGGTGCAAAAAAACGTTTGTGGCAAAGAAAATATGTATTTTCAAATATGAAGGCTACAGTTAAAGAAATATTAAATAGTAATGATTTTATTTTAGAATATTGCCCACAGATTGCTGATGCAGGAATTTCTGAGCGAATTAAGAAGATTCATTTTGAATTATTTAAAGTTAATAAAAATAATTATTATCTGATAATGATTGAAAAAAAACATGAATCTAGGGGAATAATAAAAACAGGTTATAAAACTATTGATATTAAGTATTATAAAGAGCAATCTATAGAAGAAATAGTATAACAATACTTGTCTACAATATATTAAAATAGTAAAATAATAGTAGAAAATTTTAGTAGCAAAAAAACTTAATTTTGAAGGGAGTCATAAAGTTGGATAATGAATACATAAAAGTTGTTCTAGGAGAAGAAGAAATACCAAAATATTGGTATAACATACAAGCAGATATGCCTAATAGTCCTAAAATACCAATAAATCCGCAAACTAACAAACCGATTGAACCAAATGATTTAGCACCTATATTTGCTAAAGAATTGATTCAGCAGGAAATGACAACTGAAAGATGGATTGAAATACCTGATGCAGTAAGAAAAATGTTCAGACAATGGAGACCATCACCATTATATAGGGCAAGAGGTCTTGAAAAATTTTTAGATACTCCTGCGAAAATATTCTACAAATATGAGGGAGTTAATGCAACAGGTAGCCATAAATTGAATACATCAATACCGCAGGCTTATTATAATAAAAACCAAGGGGTTAAAAGGCTTGCAACAGAAACTGGTGCAGGTCAATGGGGAAGTGCACTGAGCTTAGCTTGCAGTCAATTTGGATTAGAATGTACGGTTTATATGGTAAAAATAAGTTTTACACAAAAACCTTACAGGCGTTCATTTATGGAGACTTTTGGTGCAAAGGTAATACCAAGTCCTAGCAACCTGACTGAATCAGGAAGAAATATATTAGCACAGAATTCTGACTCGTTAGGAAGTTTAGGAATTGCAATAAGTGAAGCTGTTGAAGATGCTGCTACCCATGATGATACAAATTATGTTCTTGGGAGTGTTTTAAATCACGTATGTCTTCATCAGACGATTATTGGAACAGAAGCAAAAAAACAAATGGAGAAGGTTGGAGAATATCCTGACATTGTAATAGGCTGCTGTGGTGGTGGAAGCAATTTTGCTGGAATATCATTTCCGTTTCTTGAAGATAAGTTTAAAGGTAAAAAATTAAGGGCAATTGCAGTTGAACCTAGTGCTTGCCCGACATTAACAAGAGGGGAATTTGCTTATGATTATGCTGATACAGCTAAATTGACACCTATTTTAAGTATGTATACTTTAGGTCACGATTTTATGCCGCCAGGTATCCATGCTGGTGGATTAAGGTATCATGGTGTTTCACCATTGATTAGCCAGCTTTTCGAAGATAAAATTATTGAAGCAGCGGCGTATAAACAAACTGAAGTTTTTGAGGCTGCTATTGATTTTGCTAGAACTGAGGGAATTGTGCCTGCACCAGAATCAGCGCATGCTATCAAGCAAGCGATTGTTGAAGCATTGAAGGCTAAAGAATCTGGTGAAGAAAAATCTATATTGTTCTGTTTGTCAGGACATGGTTATTTTGATTTTACTGCATATGATAATTATTTTACGGGAAAAATAAAGGATGCAGATTATTCAGAAGAACAGTTAAAGAAGGGATTAATAAATCTGCCGCAGATAAATATTTAGATTAATTGGGGTGTATTATATTGAACGAGTGGGGTAAGGTAATTGCTTTAAAAGGCAAAACAGCAATATTAAGTATCCAAAAATCAGATGAATGTGAAAAATGCAGAAAGTGCAGGGTTGGACGCGGAGAAAAAGAAATGATTGGAGAAGCAAGAAATAAAATAGGTGCACGAATCGGTGATACAGTTGAAATTGGTAATCATTCTGTTAGTTGGGGTGAAAGGTTATTTATTGAGGCGGCTATCCCTTTATCTGATGGGATAATAGGTGCAATAGTTGGATATATGTTAGCAAAAATTTTAAAAATGAATGCTATGGTTTTAGTATGGATAATGGGTACTGCACTAATATTTATTATTGTTTCATATATAATTTCTAAAAAGCAGTTAATAGAAATAAGTAATCTTAAAACAAAAAAACTTGATGTAAATTTAATAATTCACGAAGAGGGGTAAAAGGCTGATGATAGCTAATAGTAAATTAAGGAGGAACGGATAAAATGGCGAAAAATGTAGTTGACATAACTTCTGACAATTTTGAAACTGAAGTAATGAACTCTACACAACCAGTCCTTGTTGATTTTTGGGCTGAATGGTGTGGACCTTGCAGAATGCTGGGACCTGTAATTGATCAGATTGCAGAACAGTATCCTGAAAAAGTAAAAGTTGGTAAGGTTAATGTTGATTCGCAAGTAAATCTTGCTTCGAAATTCAGGGTTATGAGTATTCCTACAATAATGATTTTCAATAATGGAGAAATAGTTAATAAAGTGGTAGGAGCAAGACCAAAAGAAGAATTTGAAAATATGATAAAAAAAGTAATTAACTAAAAAAAGCTTGCCGTTTATCCGGCAAGCTTTTTAGTAACCATAGAGGTATTTTCTGAAAGTATGATGAATTTTTTTCATTCCCATTCTGAGTATAACTTTTGCTAACAAAGGTCTATTTGATTTATGGTAAATTCTTAACTTAACAATATCGTATTTAGAAATATTCTTATATTCATCAGGAGTTATTAAGCCATTCATATATAGTCTGACCGGAGAAAAAAGCTCTGCACTTATTTTTTCAGTTGCAGAAGAAACCTTTTTTGAAAAGGGTTTCAATACTATTGATGAACTTATTGATAGTCTGCGCTTGTAGGGATACATAGTGGTTACCCCCTATATAATTTCACGATTAATATATAATATAAAAAATAATTATAAAATATGTTTTTAAAATATTAATAAAAACTTTACAAAATCTAAAAATAAGTATATAAAAAGACGTAATTTCTTATGCAATATAGATGTCTTTAATTATAACAGCAAAAAGGAGAAAAATCAATGGTTTACGATATAGCAGTCATAGGTGGTGGACCTGGAGGTTATAGCGCAGCACAAAGAGCTGTAATTAATGGAGCAAGTGTTATACTAATTGAAATGGATGAGCTTGGAGGTGTTTGTCTTAACAAAGGCTGCATACCATCAAAAACACTTCTTAAAAGTGCTTTATTATATAAAGATATTAAAAAGGCTGGTAATTATGGAATAAATGTTGAAAACATTAATTTCGATATGGGAAAAATAATTGAACGCAAAAATAAGGTTGTAAATGCTTTGAAAAGTGGATTAACTGCTACATTGAAAGGACAGGGAATTGAAATATTAAAGGCATCTGCAAAAATTCATGGCAAACAAATTATTGCTGAAAATAAAATTATTGAAGCTAATAAAATTATAATTGCAATAGGTTCGTCTCCGGCAAGACCGCCCATAAAAGGTATTGATTCAGAACATGTTATATTTAGTGATCATGTGTTCTTAATGGATAAAATTCCAGGTTCATTAGTTATTATTGGTGGGGGTGCTATTGGTCTTGAATTCGCTTCGCTTTTCAGTATGTTAGGAAGCAAAGTATCCATTATTGAATTGAAGGATTCAATTTTGCAGGGATTTGACCATGAGATTCAGGCTGAGGCTGAAAAGATTTTCAAAAGGCAAGGAATTGAGATTATTACTGGTGCACAAGTTAAAGAGATAAAGGATGATAAGGTTATTTTCGAAAAAGAAGGAGAGACAAAAGAAATAATTGGAGAAAAGATTCTGGTTTCAACAGGAAGAACACCAAATACACAAGGACTTTTTGATGAGACTAGCGAGATAAAAATGAATAAAGGATATATCGCTGTTGATAAAAAAATGCGTACTAATATCGAAAATATTTATGCAGTAGGTGATGTTGCAGGGATGAGTATGCTTGCACATTCTGCAATGGCGGAAGGAATAGTAGCTGCTGATAATGCGTTCGGAAAAGAAATAGAAATGTCTTATTCGGCAATTCCAAAATGTGTTTATACTTTCCCTGAAATAGCTGCGGTTGGAATGACAGAAAATGAAGCTGCTGATTCAGGTTATCAAATAAAGAAGACCAAAGCTCCTTTAAGATCAAATGGGAGAGCGCTTGCAGATGGAACTATTGAAGGATTTGTTAAAATTTTAGCTGACCAAAAATCAGAAAAAATTTTAGGGGTTCATATGATTGGATCATATGCAACAGAGATAATATCTGAAGTCGTATTTGCAATAACAAAAGGATTAACTGTTAAAGAACTGACTCAAGTAATTCATCCGCATCCTACTGTTTCTGAATTAATTAAAGACGCATTAATCTTACAATAGAAATAGAGTTCATGAAAATTAATCATGAACTCTATTTCTATTGTCTATTTCAATACTCATTTCATGTTTAAACATATTGTTTCCAGTCGATGTCTTTAGATTTACATACTTGTATTTATCTGTAATATGTTTTACTTCCCATAATCCAATACCACGATTTTCACCCTTTGTTGAATAATCTTTCTTAAATATATCTTGAATATTAACATTATCAGAAACAGAGTTTTCAATTGTTATAACATAATTTGTATCAATTTCCTTTAATACAAAATTAACGATTTTATTTTCTGAATTTTGAGATGCTTCGATTGCATTATCCCAAAATATACCTAGAATTTTGCATAATTCGTATATTCTCATTTTTGAATGAATGATATCAGTTGAAATATCAAGATTAACTAAAATATTTTTGGCACTAGCATTATAAAATTTTGAAACAATAAGACCATAAATTGGAGGATTATTAATGATTGTCATATTAGCAAAACTTAAACTGTTAATAGTAGAATAGTCTGACTTTAATTCATTAAAATATTTCTTTAATCCATCAATATCATTTAGTGATAAATATCCGTTAATTGCATTAAGAGTATTGGAAAAATCATGTCTGAATCCACGGAGATTGTTTATCAAATCTGTTAACGTTTTATTATATAGTAATTGATTTTCAAGCTGCTGACTTTTTGAATTTAATTGTGCACCCCTGAGTGTATTGTATAGAGCAAGAGCAAAAAAAACAAAGACAGAGACTATATTAAAAATAATTAAGCTTTTTGGAATGTCCAAATTGGAAGTGGAAAAAAATAAAATATTTGGAGCTATAAGAAACAAAGTAATTATACAATTAATAATGATATTAATGTTTCTTTTCTTATTTATATCATCAACAAAATCAATTTTAAAACGAATGTTGTATATAATAGAAATTATAAGAAGATATATAGATGAAGTAATAATAGTATAAATAATTAAAAAATAAGGTTTGGTAAGTGATGTAGTATTAGTAATACCTATTAAGCTGCTTAAAAAAGCAAGAAAAATCTCGCCAGGTGCTCCTGCAATAGTTGCAAAAAAAACGCCAATTATACTTTCAATTATATTAAACTTCAATATTATTAAAGCAAACGTAATTGAGAATATTATACTGGAAAAAAAGATTATATCCATAGAACAATAAATTCGTGTTAACAAAGATATTATTGCACAACATACAGCAAATATAAATACTCTTATCCAGTTAACTTTCTTTCCATTACTTATATAAATAAATAATGCAAATAAAAAATTTGTTAATGTGAAAATAAAAAAACACAAAAAAAGATTTGAAAGAATAACATCCTTTTGCATAATCTAATCTCCTATATTTCTATTTATGCCCAAATAAATCACAAAATTGTTTTTTGAACTTTCTACCCAAATAACATTTATATGAATTTGACATATTAACTTCGTTCGTAACGTAATCAACCTTAGTTACCTTGTTAATATTGACGATATAGGATTTGTGTGTACGAACAAAGTTTGAAGGTAAAATCTTTTCAAAATATTCAAGATTCATGTTTGTTTCAATCATTTCATTGGAAGTGTATATATGTGTTTTCGATTTAGCTTTCTCAATAAAGATTATTTCGCTTTCTATTACGACATATGTTGTAGAGCCAGATTTAATCTTTATTGAATCTAAAGAATCAGATGAAATATATTTAACAAGTCTTAGAAGGCATTCTTCCAATTTTTCATATGAAAGAGGTTTGACGAGATAGTCGAATGTTTTGAATTTATAAGCAAGTAGTACATATTCTATATGTGCAGTACTGAATATAATATTAATTGTTTTATTTATTTCACGGATTTTCTTTGCAAGATCAATTCCAGATTGCATTGATTTAAGTTCTATATCGAGAAAGATTACATCAACATTGTTTTGAAGAACATACTTATAGAACTCATCAGCATTATCCGAATCAAAGACGACTTCGCCTGTAATGTTATTTTTCTCCATTATTAAATTTACCATGTTAATAAGCTTCGTACGGATTGAATTATTATCATCACAGATAGCTATTCTAAGCATGCTAACCTCACACTTGATAAAATGATTTTTTTCTGTAGTTGTTATTAAAAATATTGGAGAAAAAGGGCAGAAAATAATTATAAATTATACTATTACGTATTTTATAATTGATAATAACATAAATAAAAAAAAATTCAATATATTGTTTACCTAAAAAGACAAAGAATGACAAAATAATATTGTAATGGAATCTTCGCTTTAATTATTTTCTTTAGACAATACGTGTTTATTTTATACCAATAGAAGTATATAATATGATTGTTAAAATATAAACAGGAGGGATACTATGGAAGAAATCAAGTCAGAGGGACAGAAGCTTAATGAACAGCTCGTATATGAGCCTAAAACTGCGTGGGAGAGACTTTCTGAAAACGAGAATGAGCAAGTAAATAGTTTTTGTGCTGGTTATATAGATTTTCTAAATAAAGCGAAAACAGAAAGAGAGACGGTTGACACATTTATTGAGATTGCAGAACAAAATGGATTTAAAAACCTTAAGAGTATAGACTATGCATTGAATAAAGGAGACAGGGTATACCTTTCGAATAGGGGTAAGACACTTCTTCTTGCAGTAATTGGTGAAGAAGCTTTAGAAAATGGATTTAGTGCAGTTGGGGCACATGTTGATGCACCAAGGCTTGACCTAAAGCAAAATCCTCTTTATGAAAGCTCAGACCTTGGATTTTTAAAAACTCATTATTATGGAGGAATAAAGAAGTATCAATGGACAACAATTCCTTTAGCAATTCATGGTGTTGTTGTTAAAGAAGACGGTACAAAGATTAATATAGTTATTGGTGAAGATGATACAGATCCAGTATTCTGCATAAGCGATCTTCTTCCTCACTTATCTCAAGAGCAGATGCAAAAGAAGATGTCAGAAGTAATTGTTGGTGAGAATCTTAACATCTTATTAGGAAATCAACCTTACAAAGATGATAAGGTTAAGGAAAAAGTAAAGCTGAATATTCTCAGGCTACTTAATGAAAAGTATGGAATTAAGGAAAAGGATTTTTATTCTGCAGAAATTGAAGTGGTTCCTGCAATAAAGGCAAGAGAAGTTGGTATTGATAGAAGTATGGTTGGTGGTTATGGGCAGGATGACAGGGTTTGTGCTTATGCAGCTGCAAAGGCAATATTTGAAGTTGGGGTTCCGAAGAAAACCGCGGTTTGTATACTCGCAGATAAAGAAGAAATAGGTAGTGTAGGTAATACGGGAATGCAGTCAAGGATTTTGATGGATTTTATTTCTGAACTGATTGAACTAACCGGGGGATTGAATTCTCTTAAAATAAGCAGGTCGCTAAGAAATTCAAGGATGATTTCTGCTGATGTTAATGGGGCACTTGACCCTACTTATGAAGGTGTTATGGAAAAAAGAAATTCTGCCTTTTTGGGTAAAGGAGCTTGCGTTACGAAGTATACCGGACATGCCGGAAAAAGTGGGGCTAATGATGC
>Ga0074198_1001022_pt1 | contig 21851 bp, 22 predicted proteins | sample EPASupsiteSAE323_FD_64527 | JGI IMG/M metagenome (GOLD analysis project Ga0074198, IMG submission 64527) | Bioremediated contaminated groundwater from EPA Superfund site, New Mexico - Sample SAE3-23 | ecosystem: Environmental > Aquatic > Deep subsurface > Groundwater > Contaminated ...
GTCTCGGGATCGAACTGCGGCAGGGCTGAGCCGTCCGGGAGAATCCGGATCCAGAACCTCCTGAAGGTTGGTTGGGCCATTTGGCTTAGCGTCCCTAGAATATGTTGTAGGTCACGACCACGGCTTTGGGAGATTTCGCCCCATAAGCAGAGGTTGGTACAGTCCAGAGCTGCAGACACCATCCCATGCTATAGAAGTCGTCCGTATAGGGGCCGGAGTCGATCAGCAGGGGCGCGGCTGCCGTGCAGGCGTCGAAGTTCAGTTTGGGTGTGCTCTGCTCTCGGTAGTAGGGATGGCCATTCACGGCATTGTCGATTGCGTAACCATCCGTGCCCACGGAGCCGCCTGCCTGGGCGTATTGGTTGGAGCCATGCAGGACCGCATCGATAGGTAGGCCATTATCGCCCGTATCCCTCTTGCCCACGAAGAGCCCGCCGCCATTCTCGGCATCCAGGCCCCAATCTTCGGCAAAGCCCTCGTCGCCGTGGATGTAGATGTCCCGGACCTGGTTGAAGTCGCCCGTAATGCCCAGGCAGTCCGTAACCCAGAAGCTGTGATATACTCCTGTAGCCGGCACCTTGCAGGGATTGTTCAGACCCGGTATGCCATCCTGCGTGCAAAACCTTCCCACGATTCCTGCAAGAGATTGTTTGGTGCCCGAAGCACCATAAAGTCTATAGATTGTTGCAGTCTCAGCCATAAGAATACCTCTAAAACTTAGAAGAGTGGTTGATCTTTCGGTACTACGATATGAAAGTCCCAGCTTGATGTGCTTTGCCGGGTTGTAGTGTAGCCTCTCACGACGAGGGCATCCAGATAATAGCGCCCGCGCCTGCACTTCTCAAGAGCGGCGTCCGTCATGTAAACGAAGCAGGTTTCCATTGCATCACCACAGGCCCACTGCTCTGGCGTAGCTTCCGGGGGCCGCAATCACGATCGTAAGTGTGCCGGACCACCCGGATTGCAGAGGCACCGTATTTTCTGCTATCGCTTTCACCTCGTAGGTTCCGGGAGTAGTGTATGCGTGGGGTAGGCTCACGGATTGCCCGGAATTGACATAACCTGACTCGCTCTGGTTCCCGTCGCCCCAGGAGATCTGCAGTTTCACCTGCAACCCGTCCGGATCGGTAGAGCTGGTCGAGAAGTTGTAGGAGCTGCCAGGCGTGCCGGCGGAAGGCCCAGACGGGGTTGACGGAGTGCCGGGTGCCAGTGCCACCTCGTACATCTCGATTTCGTAGATATAAACTCGGTCAGTCGAGTAATATGAGCCGCCAGGGAACGCCAGTTTGTAGTAGCGATAGGAGTTCCAGTTATCGAATGTATATTCCTGCCAGCTCTCATTATTCTGCTGAGTGCCGGAAGAGATCTGAGTCCAGTTGCTGCTATCGTTCGAGCCGTACAACACCCAGTCTTTTATTCCACATGCGCCTCCTCCGATGTTGACGGCTTTCATACGGAGTTTTCTGACTTTCTTAGAGTCTGTGGTATCGTAAGCCCACCAGGATCCGGGGGTCGAGATAACAGAATGCCAGTAGGTAGTCTCGTTGTTATCGGCGGCCAGCTCGGGATCATTTGCGCCGGAACAGCAGGATGCAGTGCCTCCCGTAAGTATATCGCCGCCAGGTGCGACTACGATCTCCTGCAGCTCGATCTCACCCACAAGAATGTAATTGAAGGTCCACGAATCGGCAAATGTAATCCGATAATAACGATAATTAACGGCATTGACGAAGGTGTACTCTCGCCACGTGCCGTCATTGGGCTGCTCACCACTGGTCAGAGTCACCCAATCAGCATCATTATTAGATCCCTGTAAATAAAATCCCCGGATGCCATAGCTGGTTGATATAAGGTTTGCTTTCATCCGGAGTTTTCGGGCTTTTTTTGCTATGCCAGTACCCAGGTCGTATTTTATCCAGCCGCCCGCCCCGCCAAATCCGCCCCACGCAGTACTCTCGTTATTATCGAAGGCATTTGCGGGCGTTGGGTACCCAGTCACAGCAGATCCCGTAGGCGTTCCGCCGTTCAAGAAATCGCTGGAGTACTCCATTCTAAATCTCCACTTTCAGGCTTATGGTCACGTTCTTCAGGGACGTTATGCTGTTGATATAGGGGATGATCCAATCTCCTGCAGCCACAGCTATTGATTGCCCTGTGACCTCGCTCTTTGTGGACGAGGAGATTGCAGCCGTCAAGATGGTGGACAGCGTGGCGGGCGCATTAGAATAAGTGCCTTTCTTGAGCGCCACGGAAATTGAGCCAGAAGTATTATCGTTTGACATCACCCGTACCTCCGTGATGGTTCCGGCTATCGGGACCTCGATGCCCGGATAAGTCTGGCTCGCCGTGAGAACGGCGGGAGTCCCGTAGAGGCAGAACTCCAGCCTATATGATGTGAGCTTGTCCAGGCTTGTTTTGTTTGCATGGGAGTGTTTTAGCGTTACCGCACTGGCCGCATCCGCAGCAGCAACCTGATTCGTTCCGCCATAGTTGAGAAAGGTATCCGTATTCTGAGTGTGGCCCACAGGAACCACGCGCCGGAAGTCTGCCACACCTGCTGTGCAATAATGGCCATGATTGGTATTCTGCACGCCAGTCTCATCGACGCATATGATAGCGATCAGGATGCATTTCAGATTGGGCAGCTCGGGCGGGAGCGGGGCGAGATTCTCCAGGAAATCTGTTGAGAGGGTGGGAACTCCTTCGGTGCCTGCCACTCGCTTCAGAGTGCCATCGTTGCAGTCAAAGACAATCAAATCATAGCGATGCTTGCCGCCTGCAGCCGCGGGGATGCCCGTGATGGACGCTTGCGTGAATGCGATGCCGATACCCGAGGGAAACCTGTAGTATCCTGCAGCGACCAGTACCGCAGTGGCCGAGGAGCGCACCGGGTCCATGCCGCTGACGACCGCATAGCCCGCAGCTGAGGCGTTGTTCCTCTGGAAGAGCACCGAATGGGCCCTCATGCGGTCTCCCTGGCGAGGGACATTGGCGTATTCGGAAGGCATTCGCTACCACTTCGAAGAAAGATTGGACAGTTTCATTGCATCCGGATATTCCTCTGCATCTGTGGGCCCTGGGGTCTCGCCCGCATCGCCTGCCAGAGGCGTATTCTGCAGCAGCTCTATCAGCTCGTCCGAGGTCTGCTTCAGGCTTCGCAGCTTCTCCATGACCTGTTTGGCGACGGGATTTGCGATCGGCTGAAAGACTCCCTGCTGATTGAATGCTCCCGGCAGTTCCTCGACTATTCGATCTGCGTAGCTCTGATAGGCCAGGTAAGCAGCATAGTTCAGCTTGGCGAGATCGACAATGGCAGCCGGACAGGATGAGCGAGCGGCCAGCTCGGCGATATAGGTCTCCGAGCGAGAGACGGCACTCTCGACGACATCGTCCGAGAGCTCAGATTCGTCAGCAAGGTTGATGGCATTCCGGACTTTGGCGGCGTCAATTGGCATGGATTACACGCCCATATCTACGACCCAACCGTCTATGATGGCCCTCTCCACGGCTTTCGTCCAGGGCAGGGTGTACATCTCATCTGGATCCAACCGAAAGCCATCCAGTACGAGCTGGCCATACCTTTCGACCTCGCCGGCAGCCTTCTGGCGCTTCAGCTCATTCACCAGCAATAGACCACAGGCGGCGATCTTTACGGTGATCTTTGGCAGGGCCGGCGCATCGGTCTTGAGCGCCGGTTCTCTCCCGGAAGCCTTTGCAGCCGGGGCGTCATGATGCAGCGCGAGAGCCTCATCGATAGGCTCCCTAACTGGTCCTCGCTGCTTTTTCGAAGAGTTTGCCATAATCCTACCTCGACGGGGCCACGCCCGTGATCTTGACGATGTCCACTGTGGTGGATTCGTCCTCGTACTTCGGGACAACCTTAGCGCCCTGGACTCTGTGGATGATGGTGCCGTAGCCTTGATCGCTCACCGTCTCCACGAACTGAGCAGGCGTGCTTTTGAACCCGTAGTTCTTGGATTCCATCGTCAGGGGAGAGCCGACTGCCAGGATGGCGTTGGTGCCGAGGATATCGGAATCCGTGCCTGTCAGCACATCGATCTTTCTCTGGGCCTTGGAGACGTACCAGGGAGCAAAGGGCACGAAGACGATACTGTACGAGTCCTTCAGAACCTGGGCAACCGAGGAGTACCCCCCTCTTACGGCCCTCTGCTGGGTTATGCCCCTGTAGACTCTCTGGGGCACTATGCATACGGCAGGGCCCCGAATATCCTTCCAGCCGTATTCGCCGAGTTTATCCAGGGCTTCCGTGATGGGGGCCTCAGGGCTTGTAGTGTCCCATGTTCCCGGCGAGGTGACCGTCTGGCCTGCACCCGCCAGCAGCGCGGCAATCTGCTTGTACTGCCGGGTCTCGCCGAAGAATATGTTGCCGTCTGCAGCATACCTGGCAGCGGGATCTTTTGCACCACCTCCTACGCTGGTGGGCTTGGCCGCCCTTTCCAGCATGTCGTTGCTGAGGAAGTAGGCGAACTTGTCTGTGGTGAGATCTTCCTGGTGCCTCTTGAGCGCATTCTTGGTGTAGGGCACAGCGGCTTCCCTGTCCACGCCCATGACGCCGGCCTGGCCGGAGCCTGTCCAGAACTCGAATTCCTGCTCCTCAGTCGGCTCGAAGGGGAAGAACTGCTCCAGAGGATTCTCCCTCATGACGTTTGCGTCGTAGAACCGTGCGTTTCGAACTGCGTAGGCCGTGACCAGCTTCTCCATGTCACGGGTAGTGACTGCTCCCATAATAGGCATCTAAAATCACGTTCCTGCCACGGTGTTGGCGGCAATGGGCACATCCAGAATGCAGGGCACTCTCTCGCCCGCGACTGCAGTTACCTGGGGAGTCATCCATTCGGGATAGGACCCGATCGGTCTGCTGGTTGCAGGAGTGGCCGTTACCTGACCCGCGGTAGCAGAGGCATAGATCTTTTTATCACGGTTGTATGTCTGGCCTGCAATGGATTTGACCCAGACTATCTCGCCGCTCCCGAGCCTCCAGCATCCGAGCTTGTAGCCGGCAGCCACGGTCTTAGCGTCGCCCTTTGCCGTGAGTGAATCCTGATCCACGATGGCCACAATCTCGTCACCCGTGGCTGCGGATTTGCACAGGCGTCCATCGGTCGCACTCTTCTTCAAAAGCTCGCCCTCATAATAGGCGGCAGCATCAACCGCCATGCCTATCGGGGCCTTGGATGAGGGGTATATTTTGGCCATTTACTGACCCTCCTTCTTTTCGGGCGCTTTTGCACCCGGATAGAATTTCTTTGTCAGGCTGTCCACGGATGCTATTCCGACACCATCGATGCCGTCTCCGTGGAGTGCAAACTCCTGGCCCACAGGCACGATCTTCTTCTTATCGCCCTTCAAATCCCAGTGCTTGGCATGTTCTGGATTGGCCAGGAAGGCGTTGATGCCATCCTTCTGGATAACAGGCCAGTGCTTGTCAAACTCCATCTGGTAGGCCTGGTCGAAGTTGACCTTCAGGGCGTTCTTGGTTCGCTCATCTCGCTCGGTCTTCAGGGCCTCCTCGCGGGTCTTTTTCTCTTCCTTGAGGATCCTGTTGTCCTCTTTCAGGCCTGTGATCTCCTGGGCCTGGGAATTCAACTTGGTTTCAAGTTGGCTGAGTCTGTTGGAAATATCGCTATCCATCTCCACCACGGTCTTGGCAGGCGTTTTGCTCTGCATGTTGGCTGCCGGTCCGTCCTCGGTCACGATCTCCATCAGCAGAGAGAGCGCTTCATTGCGCTTGGCATAGTCATCACTCATTTCGAGAATCGTCTTGGCCTTGACCCTCAGGGTAGCCATATCGATGGCATTGGCCTTTGAGGCAGGCCCGTCGGCGGGCTTTGCGGCCCCATTTCCCTCCGGAGGTTTGGGATTGGGATCTCCTGCCGGCGGCTTCTGTCCCTCTGTCACAGGCTGCGCTCCGGCAGCCGGCTTGGTTTCATCAGGCAATTTGTTCACTTCCATTTGTTTTTTGCATTTGCAGTCATTGTTAGTAGAATTGACATTGAACCCGCATACACCGACAGGGCATGCCGGGTCGGCCACGAGGGCGAAATGATCTCCGAAAAATGGTGCCCTCTGGATAGTGTTGTACTCCTCCCCGGAATCCTGCCAGATCAGCGGCTCGTCGAGCGGCTCATCGTTGCACCAGAAGCCGATCGAGCCGCCCATCATCTCGCCGGCTTCGAGCATCTTCATCTCCTCGGGGGTCAGGCGATCATTGAATAGTGCGGCCTCGGCAGTGATGCGTCTGCCATCCACATCAGGCTGAACATTGCGGATCTTGCCGATCTTCGGGGTGAGGTGAGTTACGTGGCTGGGCGGGTGCTCTCTCGTGATGGGCACGCCTTCGAACCAGAGGGCACCCTCCAGGCCGGCTGGATCATAAAACTCCTCGAAAGGCTTGAGAGCGCCATTTTGCACGCCCTCGGCCATGAGGACGCAGGGAACGACCGTTACTTTGTCGTCCTGATAGAGGATCTTGCCGCCGAAACGGACCTTGTCCACATGGAGCTTGAGCTCGGGAGATTGTGAAGGCATTAGGATCATCAGCTAGAAAATCGTTAAGCTATGGCTTTCGGCCTCGTGAAAGGTGCCACTTTGCGGCCCGCTTTGCGAGCCTCTCCGGAAGGTGCAGCGGGATTGTAGATTGACCTGCAGCGGCACATGTTATGGGCATGTGCCTCCATAGTGCCGTTGCTGTAGGGCTGATCTATGGGCACGTCCTGATTCTCTTCTTCGAGCGCTTCGCATACATCGCACATGCGCTCGTCGCCCATAGCAAGCCAGCTTCTCGTCTCCACTCCTGCGTCCAAGGCCTGGTGCAGCCCTGCATATTCGTTGGAAAGGTGAATCTCTGTGCGGTAGATGTTCTTGAGCCTGGCCGGGCTGGCGAGGGTCGAGGCCTCGGCCTGGCGGGCGAATGCCTTCTCGCCAATGCCCCAGTTCTTCTCGAGGAGATCCCGGATTTGAGTGATGTCGGTTTCCGTAAGCTGCTCGATCACCTTTCGGCCATGAGAGAGGTAATACTCCTGGCCGCGGAAGGGGATGTCCTGCCATGAGATGCCCAGCTCCTTGGCGACCCTCTTGGACCCCAGGCCAAAGGCAGGCTTTCCGCCGCTCTCCCAGATGATATCCCAGAGCTGCTGGTTGTTCAAAGATAGCTTCTTTCGAAGGGCTTCCCAGAACTCTTCATCGTCCAGAAAGTCGTCAAAAGTGGCGGCCATTCATTTCACCGGGGCCAATAGCGAAAATACCAATCCCAGAGCCGGCGGAGGAGGCGAAGCATGGCCTACTCCGTGCTGTTATTCAGGATCTTGCCGCCTTCTACGCGGTAGCCGGCTGGGACTATCATGAGGCCATTCGGAGTGTCATCATCCAGGCCGGCACAGAATCCAAGCCAGTCTTCCGGAGTCTCGGGCTTCTCGGTTATGTTCAGGTAGCTTCTGATCACGAACTTGCCCACGGCTTCGAGCTCGGCCTCATTGGCGGGCTTGCCGGTCTGCCCGTTGATGATCCTGCCCTGGAATGTCGCATTGCCGTCCATGAGGATCAGGCTATCGAGGCTCTGCGTGCCCGTTTGCATGGTCACGGAAGACTCGCCGGAGCCGGAGAAGTCGCCCTTAATCTTCGTGGCCCGGTAGGTATGCTTATACCCTGCGCCGGAAGCCTTCACCACATACTGATCCCGGTAGCTGCCACCGGCCCCTGAGACGATGAAGCTGCTGGTGAACGTCTGCTCGCTTTCGTTCTCCCAATCTCTTTTCACCTGGTAGGCCACGGACTCAGCATCCTTGGTCATCGCTCTATCCGAGGCGGATTTGCTGTAGCTTGAATGATCCAGCGTGCCTTTCCCGAACACCGATTCCTCGATGGTATTGGCATAGCCCATGAAGCCGAGCACTAACAGAAAGCCGGATATGAGGCAGAATGCAATGAGAAAGGCCACGGTCATTCGCTTTATGCAAATATAATCTTCAGAGTCCAAAAGAATCACCAGAACGATAGAATCGTGAGGAGTCAAACCACCAGGATCAGGCTATAGAGGAGCAGCAATGTAAGGGGGATCGAAAGGACGCTCACGTTGATCCCACCTGATGGCTGCCGAAGTAGTAGCCCACCACGGCCCCGATCAGCCCGATCATGGCAGCCAGGACGTATTTGAAAAGGTCTATCCCGAGCTCGGCCTTTCCCTGCCAGACCAGCAATATGGCAAATGCGCATACTGCCAGGGCGAGGAATACTGTGCCGGTGATGAGTTCTGCGGCCAGGAGCCATCGCTTCCAGTTCTCCAGCTTATCCCAGGTTGATGCGATATCCTGGGCCGGGGCTTCCTCTTCGGCCATACTCAGTACCTCCCGAGCTTGACCGGGGCGCGTCTGGCGGGCTTGATGTAGGCGATCTCAACGGGCTCGGTGAACCTTCCGGTCTTCTTCTGGTAGGCCTTGATGCGGTCCCAAACGGGCGCGGGATCGAAGCCATACTTCTTGATGTAGTCCGGGATGCCCAATAGATAGCCGGCTCCGGATCTGAACATGACCTTGCCTGAGACATAGTCGATCCGGCCTGCGGGTATTGCTCCCTCTTCGGTCTTCAGCTCACAAAAATCGGCGAACTCCTGGTCCGTCATTCCCTTTGGATTGTATTCGGCCATAGAAATACCTCTATGAATATAATTAATGTTGCTAAAAAATAACTGATGTTAAGACTCTGCTTGGCCAGCCTCGTCGAGATAGCCGTAATACTTCAGCTCCTCGATGGCGATGGCGCTCTTCTGCTGCAGCAGCTCCAGGGCGGGCTCCTTGTCCTTGGCTACATTCGTCAAGGGAAGACTGTTGCCGATAACGACGCCCGGAGTGCTGTGGAAGATCTGCTTCTCCTTCTCCAGTTGGGTGCGCTCCTCGTCTGTGAGGGGGTCCCAGCCCATGATCTTGTAGAGCCGATCAAGGGTAAGGGCGCTCCTTTCCCAGGCGGCCAGGGCCTGCGTTCGGAGTTGAGCCTTGTCCTCGTACTCCAGCTTCTTCCAGACGAACTGAACAGACCAGTCCGTGAAGCCGTTAGCCTCAAGGATCCTCGTGAGAAGTTCCTCGAGGGCTTCGGCCAGAGCGGCCCTCCAGCCGTCCACCACAAGCATGGCCAGGTCCCAGAGAGGCTGGGAGGACTTCGAAACCGCCTGGCCGTTCTGTTCTATCCAATCCCTGGGGATGAGGTGGTTGAGGATCTCGGCCTTGAGCTTATCATCAGGGATGAAGATGTCGCCGGTGATTGAAACCTTGCTCTCGATGACCTCATGGTCCTCCCACAAGATCAGGAACTTATTGGCACTGTAATTCTTGAGGGCCTTTTTGGCTTCTTCCAATGCCTCCGCCCATCTATTTCCGATCTTGCCGTTAGGGGCTACATTGATGAGCACTCCGTTGGCCGGATTGCGAATCTCCTTAACCCGCAGTCCCACGGCAGGAGCGGCACTCCGCCTGATCTGCAGCATGATGTTCCTGCGGACTTCCTCCCGCTGCAGAGCGGTGGGCACGATGCCTTCCAGATAGCTCTTGCCGTCCACATAGCGAGAGCGGCGGTCTTTGATAACAAGAATGCGGCCCGCGGGCAGTTGCACCGGCTGGCTCTGGCCAGGCTTGGTCTGCCAGTACTCCATCCTCCTTTCCTGAGTATCGTAGCAGATGCCTTTGAGGATTCGGCCCTCGATGTACCTGCCGTTTGCCGTGCCGTGAGGGGCAGCATTTTCAAAGCTTGTGGCGTCCAGATAGTTCCCCCACTCGGGACCCTTCCAGTCATCCACCCGTCCCCAGTCGAGGAAATTGCCCTGCTCGTCGACCTGGACGCCCAGCTCCGTGAGACCGGGCCCGAATGTAAGGCAATCGACCCACATGCGGCCCATGAGATACTTGAGATCCAGGACCTTGTCGAAGCGCCAGAGCTGCTTGAGGATCTGGGGCGTTATGTCGGATGCCTGCTTCGGGTCCATTCCGTCCGGCGGAACGGCCACAAGTCCCCAGCCGAGAAACATGAGGTTGAAGATCTCCAGCATGATGCTGTCCACCTGGCCCATCTCGGAGGTGGCGAGAAGCTGAGAGACCTCGAATCGCTTGTCTTCAAAGCCTTCCTGGACGGCATACTCCCTGCCTACGGGCGTGAGGAGGGCCTGGGCATTGTGCCTGGGCTCTGCTGGCCGGAGGAAGCTGGCAAGCTTGAAGCGGAGAGTATCGAGCATTAAAGGTCCTGATATCACAAAAGTTTATGCGGCAGAGCTTATCGAAAGTTTGACTCTGGACTTTTCTCAATACGGGCCGGAATAGACGCCCGAGTCAATCCCTTCATCGGAGCTCGGCGGGGTCCATTCAGATCGTATATAGTCGCCCATATAGCCGATTTGGGGATAAAATTAATTACGGTTATGAATGAATAGCAGTAAAAGAGGTGAGTTTTCAGGGTTCACCGCGGGAATTCACTATGCATTTCAGGATCATTTCAAGGGAACATTTTGAATTCTTGAAAAAAGCGAACCATCTCGGCCTTCATCCTTCTTACTCACCGGAACATTGTCGTGCGCGAAGGCTTCTTGAACTCCTTGGCTAGGCAACCATTCAAAGAGGTGAAGTCCGATCCCCCTATTCTGATATTAGCTTAAGATCCTTTTTGCCAATGTCCGCTTTCAGCATGGTGGGGCATGTGGGGTAGTAGTCAGGGCGCTAAGCGCGTAGGCCTGCATATTGTTGGCGCGCCACTGGATAAGCGCTGGCCACACAGCTGCCGGCACCAGCAGATTAGCCACTCAAAGAAAGCTCTATGGGCCGGTTCGCCCGCAGACAATTGCGCGATATTGCTTTTCTGATAACAGCAAGTCAGAAAAGATGCTGCTTAATCCTCCGCGTACCATCAGGGAGTTTGAGCCGGAGGGTATCCTTATATTAATATCATGTGGTTTTACGCATATCGGAAAAAGAAGGAATAAAAATCATTACGAGAATCGAATGCATGGAATTCATTTCGACAGTACGCATCCATTGCGTCATTTGTTAGCGCTTTTCAGTAGCTCACGTACGCGACCCTAGGCACCCTGGGTACATAAAGTCAAAGGTTTCGAGACTCTAACCTCCATTTTGTATAGAAATCCTTAACAATAAGAATGTGAATCTTATAAAAATGTTATCGCATAATGAGAGGGCCATTAGCTTATTTGATTGCCTTGGATGTATATTATTAAACAATAAATCTCATAAAAACTAGAGGAATAATATGGAGGAATTTGATACCAACATATCATATTCAATAGATATGAATGAAATGCTTAAATTGCATAATTTTTATTTATCAAAAAAATTTTTTAACAAAGAATTTAAAGAGGTAATTTTACCTCTCATGGAATGCTTTAACGAATCATATGGATTTCCTTTGCATATCAAGGACAGCGACGCAGATTATTATTCCTCGGTGACTTCGACCATTCTTATGGCTCTATATCATATGAATTTAATTAATTACGAGTTTAAAAATAAAATTTATAAAACCATATTTCAAATGAAAGATTTTGGCCCAAATAGAGTAAAAAAAAGCAAAAATTCTGAAGATATTGCTGCATGGGATGTTTCTGAAGGTGCTAATTGCTGGACTACGTCACTTGTTATTGAATCATTATTAGAATCGGGTTATTCTGGAGAGCATATAGAAGAAATAAAAAATGCAATATTATGGCTGAAAGATCAGCAAAAAAAAGAGGATGGAGGATGGGGGTTTGACTGTCTTTGCACGAGCAGAATATTCTTTACCGCACGAGTAGTTTATGCTCTTCATATAGGATTAAATTTATTCAAACAAAATATTTCTGAGAGAAAAGATATAGAACGGTCCATCGAGTTGGGGACCAGTTATATTAAAGATAAAATGGAACTAGGCGAAAATGTTGTCTATTGGCCATTAGAAGAAGAAGCTCATACTCCTGACCCAACCAATACGGTAATTTCATTATGGATTTTGAATAAATTGAATCAATTAGATGATGAAATCAAACTAAAAGGATTGAATTATTTGAGAAAAGAATTATCTAATAAAGAGATTTGGGATTTCAGATCTATATTACATGAAAATGATACAAAATATGGGCAACATAAAGTTATTGTCTCCTTTACCCCCAGCATCCCTTTAGTATTATTAGAGCTCGGAGTTAAGCCTTTAGATGAATTGTGCGTGAAACCTATATACTGGTTAAAGAAAAATTTTGAAGATGGATGGAAGCTTCCTAATTATAGAGAAAAGAATCTATCCTTCATTTATGCAATGGGATTATGGACTGTAACTAGGTGGCAAAGAGAAGTTGTAGATAGCGTAATCTTAACCGATTTAGAAAATAGCATTTTTTTGGGACTAAGAAAAAGAATAAAATTATTATTAACAATGATTTTATTAATCTTGTTTTGGAACACAAAGGATTATTTATCATCTAACATAATCTTTCTCGTTCATGATTATTATATTAAGCAAGGTATTATAAATTTGAGTGCAGCATTGATAACAATTATAGGAGGAATTTTTGCCCTTCCAAAAATACTTATCTATTTAGATCAAAGATTCTTTAATGCAAATCTGAAGAGTAAAATTAAAGATATTCAAAATTTTTGGAATAGAATTTTATATATGAGATAGCAATTACAAGAAGAACCCAGAGGTATGTCTTGTCAGCCATGGGGGGTTGGGGTCAGATCTGGATACGATAGACTCCATTACCAAACAGATTGTAGAGATCGACTCTAAGATTTCGGATCAGCTCTCTACGCGAAACGAGGACATGAGAATCGCTTTGTCCATGCCAGGAATGGGATTCTCTTCCAAGTTTGTCTCAAATCGATCCTGGAGGTTCAAGCCATCAAAAAGATGAGGAATTGGCCGATTTATGCATATGCTGCGCCTTAGTTCTATGACACTTTTTGAACGATTTAGAAGATGTCATAGAACTTTCTGGCAGATAGAGGGCCGGAGCCCTGTGAGCCTTCAAAGAAACGGGATAATTGCTGAGTTATGCACATGTAGCGCCTTATTTCTATGACACTTTTTCGAAGACTTGGAAAAAATGTCATAGAATTATCTTGTGGACAAGAGGGTTGATCCCTGCAAGCCTTCGAAGAGCCAGGAAATGGCCGATTAATCCGCACGTATCGCCATATTTCTATGACACTTTTTCGATAGCTTATGAGAATGTAATAGAACTTTCGTGCGGAGAAGGACGATGGAACTGCAAGTCTTCAAAAGACTGGAAAAATAGCTATAATATGATTATGTGGCGATGTATTTCTATGACATTTTTGGGCCTAGCCCCATCGGCCCCAACAACGAAAAAAAGGAGGATCCCGGTCTCAGCGCTTGATGACACGCCCATCCGGCGGGCTTATCCAGCCGCTCGGGATGACAAAGCCGTGGTCAACCAGCAATCCGGCCTCGATCGCGTTCAATGCCGCCTCGGTCCGCTCAATAGCATAGAGGTGGCAGGGCTTGATCAGCTTTCCATCCATCACCAGATTGCCGTATTCACTAACCAGCCCCATCTGTTTCTGCCTGGAGAGCTCTGCATCCAGGACGTGCCCGCCGCCCCGCGCTGCCAACGATGGACAGGTCCGGAGGCCGGCGGGTGAGCAGGTCCGGGTTGAATGCGATCTTTTTCTTCATAAAGCCTCCATCTCGAACTCTGAGAGCGTGCCATTGACCAGGTCACGCAGTGCGCCTCGCTCCGTTATGTTTTTCCTCAATTCATCAATCTGCTTATCCTCCGCCACTTGCAGCTTCGTGAACTCCTCGCTCTTCAGGACCTCACCCACGGTCTCCCGGCCAGCCTGGTAAAACAGATGATCGCCCAGGACGGGGTGATCTGCATCGATGCCTAGTTTATAATTTCTTTCTTCGACTGGCTTATAAATTATTGATTTTCATTGACTACGATATCCCTGAGAATCAAATTAAGGCTCTATCACCTTTTGCGCTGCAATGATTCTGTAAGGAATTCAATAATATATTCGGATTTTTTTGGATGAAGAGTTGAGATATCAATCTTCATTGCTTCGATCCTCTTTCTTGGATAAACTAACGAGATTCTTCCAGATCCCTTCTTTTGATCCCATGGACCATATTTTAACTTAATGAGAATTAAACCGATAAAATCAATGAATTCCTCGTCTTCAATTCCCAACACTGCGTGAATCAAGTCCATTGAGCCTTGTACGATATTTGCAGGCCTAAAAATAAAAGTAATTAGGCTGCAAAATTGATCTTGAAACTCTTTGAGATTAAATAATGAATTTACACAATAGTTCCTCTGATAGTTTAATACATAATTTTTGATATAATAATATGTATCAAAATTGATCAGATCTCGATAATAGAAAATTTCACTCATAAATTGATTATGCATCCTTTGGTTATAGCAATAATTCATGGAAAGAAGACGCATAAATAGCTTTATAGAAGAATCCTGTGATATATCATCTTGTGAAATATTTTTCAAATTATTTTCTAAAGTGTATTCAATAAGCTCAAAATGTTGTTCTTTTAAATCAATATTATAACTCTTTAATATAAAGTCTAAAAAAATAGATTGGACTTGAACTAAGATCTCTTTCTTATTTTCCTCTTCTGAAAGATTAACAGATTGAATTAGTACTTTATTTATAGAATTAATAAATTTATATCTAAAAACGTCCAATTCTTCTGATTGATCTAGTGAGAGCTCGATAGATGGTTCTTCAGACATATCACTTTCTTCATCCATATTTGTATCTTGGTAATCTTGTCTTTGCCTTATATTAAAGCATAAAGATTGATATATTCTATTAATTCCATGAATTTCAGAAATAATACTGCTGGGGTTCTGAGTTTTCCCAGGTTTTATCTGAAGTCTAGAATCTTTTTTTATCTTAGCATTTTTCATATCCTCATCTATAATTGATTTCTCCGTTAGCTCCTGATTTCTTCGCGCAAGACCAATGATCATTGCACGAATATCATACAAACCTATGGTAAAATCATTTGATAATTTATCTATAATTTGTTTGAATGATTCCTTATTTCGGGGAAGATTTCTAATAAAATAATTTCTATCATAATAAACTCTAAATCGAGCTGTTTTATCTTCACTCGATATGATGACTTCTTCAGGAATCCCACTAGAAATCTTTAATTTTAATTCATCCTCATAGTATTTATTAAATAATTCTTCTCCATTATCTTTTATAATGCATATGGAGAGTTTTCCTCGAATAGGTTCAATTATCAGCTTTAAAGTTCTTTCTATATCATCAAATTCCACTGAGTAAACCCTGAGAGTATTAGAAGAGAATTCAAGTCTCGGCTCATCGATTTTCAGGTCATTTAGTCCTACAAAATTTTTAATTTTTATAAGATCTATATTCTCAAAGAAGCTTACTGAATTTACTCTTTTTAAGAAGATAGCACATTCGATATTCCCGACCTCTCCATTTCTTAGAAGAGCCGAACTAGTAATGTTAGGCGAACCTACAAGAAGATATTGCATCTTGCCTTTTAAGTATATTAATTTTGAATGAAATATTCGAGATTCATCGGGTAGATATACTGCGTTATAAAAATTATAATTTATATTATTATCAGTGAAATATTTTATATATTCACTTGGATTATTAAGATTGTGCCTATTTTTCGGTAAACCTATTGAGACATTATCGATGGTAATGTGATCTCGTAATTTTTTTATAACTGACTCGTCTTGTGCAAAAAATGGTGCTAACAATATTGCTTCATAGGTCGATGAAGGATCTACTAGCTTCATCATTTCTGAAAGAATGGAATTATCAAGGTTATGGATAAATTCATAGTCTATGTCTTCCTTTATTTCATTTTCAGTAAGGAAACTTTCAAAAGCCGTCTTAACCATCATAATAGATTTTGCGTCTCTGATATATTTTTTATTTATTAGAGTTATAAAAAAATTTTGGATCAAATATACATTTTTATCCGAATAATTAGAATTATATTTAATCTTTGCTACAATCTCAGCGTTTCTTGTAAATCCAGGTAATGTTAAATTTGAACTTGCTACATAAATAGTAGCTTCTTTTTTTCTCTTTGAAACAAATAAGGATACTTTTGGATGGAATACGCCCCTATCAACATATATTGGGATAAGGTGATAGCTTCGCCCCGTTTCGGTCGTGAATTTTTCCAAGGATTGGGTGTATTGCTCACCATCTATTAAAACGAGAACCTCCGCCTCAGGATTATTTGCACGAATTTTATGAAATAAGTATTTGTCGAAGAAGTAAGGGTCAAAACAGAAAGTAGTTAGAATGATATAATCGTTGTTCTTTTGCACTTCGGAAAATTCTTCAATCAAGTTTATATAATTTTTATCCAATTTAACCCCTTTTCTGTGACAGACAAACAAGAATTCTCATCTAAGTCGATGAACTCAAGGTCTTCGAGAATAGTCCGAATACTCTGCCAGCGATTATCGCGAGTATGAACTATTATAGGCTCTCTCGCAGAGAAGAGTTGTCCTTCCTCTTCTACAAAAATCCAATTCTTTGTATTATTAGCAAATCTTTGAGCCGATTCTAATAAATGCCGATTTACAATTACTTTGCTAATATCTGATAAGAATTGCTTTAATTTTATATTTCTTTTATTCACATTAATGTAATTAAATAGCATATGAATATCTATGTGTTCGATACCCAGACTATTGGTTTTTATTTTATTTTCCTCCTTAGAATTAGCATTTACTTGAAAATATCTTATATATAACAAACAAATCATTAAAATAAATTGGGATATTAAGATCTCTGGTTTATCAGAATGAATATAGTCATAAACATCAGATTCATTCAACTTGGAATTTAGCGATGACTTTTCATATTCTCCATTTATTTTAATAATTTGTACGATTAAATCGTTGAGAGATGATTCATCACCTATAATCATTCCTATAGCGTTACTTATATAGTTGAAGATATTATCAAAATCAAGGCCTTCGATTAATTCTGTTTTTCTTATCCCAACATTTTGAATGACTATATCCTGCATTTGTTCCAAGAATTTCTCTAAAATAAATATAAAATATATATTTAATTGGTGGAATTCCCAGTAGCTCCTAGCCTGCTCTAAATTCCCAAATTCTATCATCTCTTTATTATTTCTGTTTTGTCTAAAATAAATTGCATCCCATATGGATCTTATCATAAGATTTGTTTTAGGATTTGTCTCCTTAATTATTTTTAAAAATATGAGTAATGTATCTCTTCTGCGAATGTTCCTCTGTTCAGTTGAATGATATTCGCTATGCTCAAAGGATTTGTTCAATTCTTTTGGACGATTTATGAAGGCAAGATTTGCTTGTCCATTCATATACCGCTTAAATTCTACCTCATCTATATCCCAATCACCATCCTTTTCTGAGAAAAATCCAAACATTAATTTTGATAAAATATCTTTTTCGTAGAAATTATCCGAAATCTGGCAAATACAAAAGCCGGAAAATAGTTCTTTCAATTCTTGTTTCGAGAATGATTTCTTTTGAAAATTTTCCGGATTAAGGAATGAGAGCGATTTCGCTAGCTTTGAATTAATCTTAGATATATTCGCTTTCCCGAATTCATCCGTCCAAGCGCAACGAATAATTTCCATTTGTTGGTTATAATAAACCTTTCCGAATCCACTAATTTTAAAATTAAGATCAAAGGCCGTAACTTCATCCCATTTACCTGCAAATTTTCTGTTATTATACATGCGCCGCAGCCCAGGAAAATCATAAAATCCATTATGATGGGCTAGGCTTGCCAGAATGAAAATTTTTTCGTAATCAATAGGTTTAATAATATTTGTATTATAAAGATATTCATAATAATACGCCCAAATCGTATAATACCTCGCCCTTCTAGTTACGGAGGTGATCCCAGGGGTGAATTCTTCCTGAATCCTGAGATGGCTGCTCCAAATCCCTAAAGGATCTACTATTCGCGAATCTGATTCAACTTTCTCAGTCCATTCAACAGTGCCTGCCTCAAATCTCATTTTCTTATATCGCTAATTCCTCATCTTTATTTATTTTGGCCAAATTTTCTAAATGCTCGGATCACTGAACTCATATCTTGGATATAAACCTCTTGATGCCTGTCAATCTACTGATTATAGCACTAACTGGTGACTAGTCCGGCACCCTTATTTGTCCAATTCTTGTCCCGTGATGTCTAATGGCCTTCAAATCCATAGCTACATTCATCGACCAGATGGAAGCAGGCTTCGGCAATAAAGAAAGATCGGCTGCAATCGCCAAGAAGCTGGGCATTCCCAGGAAGGCTAAGATGATCGCACGCTACAAAATGGCTGTATGGGACATCAAAGACCTTGTATTCGATGCAAAAAAGGTGCGAGCTAAGAAGCATGAATCCCAGCGAAACCAGGCAGTAGATGAGATCGTCAGCATCCTGGAGGTCATCAACCTGGGAAAACTCCGGGCAAAACAGCTCCTCAGCGTAAATCTCGGTGACGAATTCGAAGCCTCCGATGGCGAGACTCACAGGCTGACTCTGGGCCCAGCATCGATCTACTGGCCTACAGGCACGAGAATGCTGCCCGAGTGTGCCAGGCTCGACCGGCAAGCCTGCAGCAAAGCCTGAAGCTCCTGCCCAGAAGACCCAACCCGGGTTCGAAGCCATTTTTGCTTTGACAGTTTTTCTCGCGGTTGCCTTTATTGTATTTTTCTAGGCGGAATTAAATATCAAATTAGCTAATTGTCATCAAATATTTTTTCCTTAAGTGTATTTGAGTTCGGTGACGCTTATCTGCCGTTATTCGCACCTTACTCGATCTCCCGAGTTCCAAGCGCGCCCGCACCCAAGCTAATACAGCGAGCTAAATTAGGAACCTGATCATCAGCAGCGAGGGGGTTTTCTTATCTCATTCATGGCCTCAATTAAGCATCTTCGTGCTAGCCCATATGAACACCTCAAAATCCATATCTGGCAGGCAGTCAGACGGGAGTTCGCTTAATACGGTCCCGAGTAGACGCCCATATCCGGAACGTCTCTATAGAGATCAATAGAGTCATCGCTATCATACTCCGGCGGCACCTGGAACTGCCACTCGCCGATGATCAGAGGAATGCATATGGCGCAGATGAGATCGTCATGGGCCCCTACTTCAGCATCAAAGCCGGCATGCCCCGACGAAGTCAGGTGGTATTTGAAAGAAGCGATCTCCTGATTCAGCAGCGGCAATGCCTCCAGTCCGGGGCTGTAGTCAAATCGCTTGCGCTGCATAAGGCTCAGGAAATTGGAGATAATCAGGCTCTTGCTGATATTGTAATTGAAAGTCACCTTGTCAAAGCGTGCAGCCTCACCGCCAGTGAACACCACTGGATATAGGTTTACCAGGCCGTTTATCACGCCAGACTGCAGCAGATAATCCCTGATGGGGGCCCCCAACCCGGAAGCGTCCATACAGATATGCGGGCCGTCTGTCGTCCCCTGCTCATTTTGCAGCCTCTGGATGCTGGCGATGACGAGGTCTGTGATCTTCGGGTAGTCCACGCCTTTGATGCGGTCCAGGGCCCTCAGGTGATAGGCAAAGCCCTTGATCTGTGTCTCATAAACCATCTCAATGACTGCGAAGCTGGTGTAGTCCAGGGACTTGGCCAGGTCGCAGCCCAGTAGGTATCTTTTAACTTCCGGTATAACCATTACCACGATTCATCACCTCAGAATTTTAATGGACTCACTGACGGATTCGCCAGCGACTTGAACAGGTCTGAGCTGAATACCGAGCCTTCAGCATCCAGGAACGCGCAGTGATACTCCTGCTCGAACCAGAGATTGATCCGCTTCTCCTCCTCCAGGAATTGCTTCGAGATACGCGGGCACATTTCCGCATGAATCTCGTACCACTCCCATATGTCGCGCTGCTCATCCCAGATCTTGAAAAAGTGGTTCTGCTTGCCGAAGGGAGTGCTCATCAGGATATGGCGGCCATTGCTCACCGCCAGCATGGGACGGACGGAACTGTAGAGCGGATCAGGCACACGGGCGGCTTCGTCTTCCAGAAGCAGTGTGACAGCCGAGAAGCCCCTCGAGCTCTTCTCCGAGCCGGGCCGGGCAATGAAACGATTGCCGTTTGAGAACCGGACGGCAAGCTTTGTTTCTGAAGTTAGGTATTCGCTCGGGAGCTCGACGGCACTGCGAAACTCATCGAACTTGAGCATCAGCTCTGCGCTCTGATCCTTTGACGGGGCGATCACTAGGCCGAATGAGGGCTGGCGGTAGATCGACTCGTGCAGGCCCAGGGCTGCGCAGGTCGTAGATTTGCCCGATTGCCGGGAGCAGTTCAGGATGATCTTCTTGGAGCGGCTGCGCAGGAGCTTTTCTTGCCATGGATCGGGGTGATAGCCCAGGACCTCGCGGGCCCACAGGACCGGGTCCATAGCATATGCATCGTCATTTCTCATGGAGTGCATTTGCCACCGCCAGCTTGGCTTCAGGGAAAGGATCCAGGGTCGTCAGCATTATGGTTCTCAACTCGATCCATTCGGCACTGAGTGTGATATTGATCTGAGGCGTGTCCTTCAGCTGGCCTTCGACCTTGGCCAGGAGTTCCATGCAGCTCCTGGCCTCACGGATGCCAAGAAGTGCAGTCTTCAGATCTCCGGCCTTCTCTGCCGACTCAAGGATACCCAGGGCCTTTTTCCTGAGAGATTTGACATCTTCAAGCAAAGCATCAGCCTTCACTACTTCTTTGATATTTTCAGCTTTAGCAAGGGTCCCGGGGAGGTGCTTTTCTTTATGCCTCTTCAGTGCATCCTCGGAAATTCCCGCGAAATCCCGCGAAATTCCCGCGAAATTAGAGTCAGTGGCTAGACGCTTATCGATTTCACCCCGTTTGGGGTGCTGACAAACGGTGCAGGGCCTACCGCGTTTGCCCATTAAATCGCCTCACTGATATGGATCTCGCAAAATAGCCTCTGAGGCCGAGAAAAAATTCCCGCGAAATTCCGCGAAATTCCCGCGAAATTAGAGTGCAAGGGCGAAAGGGGCCTATAGATCCCATCAAGACAGGCGTCTAACTTTCTCCAAATACTTATGCACTTAGCAAGGAAATTGGCAGGCTTCTTTCCCCAGAGTAATACTGGTCCATGTTGCTCTTCAATAGCTCCTTTTGCGATTGTCCGTCGGCTCATCTACTCCAGGCCCTCCTTTGACTCGGGCGGGAAGTAGTAGCCCGGAAGTTCCAGGACCTGGAACCATCCGGCATCCTCAAGCACCTTGGCCAGCCTGCTGCAGGCCCGGTGCATCTCATGGGACAGGTCCACGACGGACACGAGGCCCGGGGGCGTTCCATATACCTTGTCATCAGAGTTCTTCTGGAGATTTCCCCTTCTGCAAAGCTCTCTGGCTTTGCGAAGACAATCCTCGCTCTCGAATGGTTTGCCAAAATCGCCTGGATAACCGGGCTGCTCTTGGATAGTTGTCATTTTAATCAGCCTCGCTTTTTATTGTCTCATGGGCCGCTGTGTCCGGCATATGAATCGCAGATCATTGATGGTGATCATAAACCGTGCCGCAATCCCTGCAGTAGAGACACTCGCAGCTGTCCTTGACCAGCTCCCCGCCGCAGGGGCAGGCATCGAGCTTCAGCTCCTCGCCGTTTAATGTTGTCAAGTAGATCTCTGGGTGGCTGTTGCGAGAATTAGGCTCCTCCTTGGCCTCCCGGCCCTGCAGGCGGATGAACTTGGGAGGCCTCCAGCCCCAAATGCCGCGGCTGTACGGCCTGCCATTATAGAGCAGCCTGCCCTTCGCATTGAATGAGATCTGAAGCTT
>Ga0074198_1001023_pt1 | contig 21837 bp, 17 predicted proteins | sample EPASupsiteSAE323_FD_64527 | JGI IMG/M metagenome (GOLD analysis project Ga0074198, IMG submission 64527) | Bioremediated contaminated groundwater from EPA Superfund site, New Mexico - Sample SAE3-23 | ecosystem: Environmental > Aquatic > Deep subsurface > Groundwater > Contaminated ...
CTGGATCCCCAGACAAATCTCCAACAAATATTTTTAATTTTAATTTAAGTTGATTACAAGCCTCGATAGCCACATCAAATCTTTTAGCACGAGCTAGACGGCCACCAGTTAAATAAAACCCACCTTCCCTAAGGGCCCCTTCCTCCCTTGAAAAGGGAGGTCTTAAAATTATTTTTGGAAGATTGATGGGTGGATTGATAACAAGTGCATCGCGGCGATAATATTTTTTGATTCTGGCGGCAGTAGTGCGAGAATTGGCTAAATATTGATCGACGTTTTGGGAAAATTTAAAATCTTTTAATCGAAGAAAATGATTGAGAATAGCGACAACAAATCGGATAATTTTATTTTTGGTAAATTTTCTAGCAGTGGGTAAACCATAAAGATAACGAGGAGGAGTGTGGCAATAACAAATAAGTTTAGCTGATTTTTTGTTTAAAGAATTGGGGAAATAAGCACCAGTGGCAGAGGTAATAATAACGTCAAATTTGGAAAAATCAAAAGATCTAAAAGCTAATGGAGAAAGGAGCCGAAGAGGTGAAATAATTTTATGAACAAAAGGAATGTAGGTAAAGAAACTTTGATGAACACGATTGGCCCATTTTTTTTCAAGACGCTTCTGATGAGGGCCTAAAAAATGAGGCCGATAAATAGAGGTATAAATTGGAGCGTCGGGAAAAATATCTGAAAGAGTTTCTAAAACACTTTCGGCACCACCGAATTCTTTAATATAGTCTTGAACTAGAGCAATACGAAACCCACCTGTCGATAAATCGACATCCTCCCTTAAAAAGGGAGGCTTTTTTTGTTTATCTTTGATATTTTTGATCATTTTGAATTTTAAAAAAGAGAATTTTGTTGGGGTTGGACTTTTTGATTAAGCGAAGAAAGACGACTAGTGAGAGATTTAAAATGATAATCTTTAAAAACAGAATTGAGACCAGAAATTGTATTGGGGCATATTTTACTGTCAATAATTTTTAGATCTAGAGGAATATTGTCGATGAGATCGGCTAATTTTTGAGAAAGATAAGCATTTTCTTTTTCTCTGACTAATTTTTCTTTGACGCTTGGTTTAATTTCATCGATATGAGAATAAATATTATCTAAATTTTGATATTGAGATAAAAGATCAGTGGCAGCTTTTGGGCCAATACCAGCAACTCCAGGGTAGCTGTCAGACATATCCCCCATTAAAGCTTTTAGATCAACAACCTGATTAGGTTTTACTCCAAGCTTTTCAAAAACATCAACGGATTTAAAAAATTTAGTTTCAGAAAGACCACGAAGAGGCATAAGTAAATGAATTTTTTTACTAACTAACTGCATTAGATCTTTGTCCCCAGTGATAATAATTATTTCATCAATAAATTTCTTTTTGGCTAGTTTTCTAGACACTGTGGCAATAAGATCATCGGCTTCATACCCACCCATGGCAAAATTTTTGATATTGGCTTGATTAAGAGTTTGTTGAAGTAAAGGAAGTTGAGAAATTAAACTTTTGTCAGGAACTTTTCTTTTGGCACGATAACCGACAAATTCTGATTGTCTAAAAGTAGGACCTGGAGAATCTAAACAAACAATTAAATATTTGGGGTCGATTTGGGAAATAGCTGATAAAAGCATGGAATAAAAACCATAAAGAGCGTTGACTGGTTGACCGTTGACGGTAAGCTCAGGAATTGAATGATAGGCACGATGAATGACGGCGTGACCATCAATAATTAAAAGCTTAGACATAATGTAGTTTATCAAGTTTAAAATTGCTGGTAGAATTTAGTAATGGAACAGCACGCAATTCCACAACAGATATCATCCTATGAATTTAAATTAGTGGGAGAGATGACATTGAAACAGTTCTTGAAGGCAGCCGGGGGAATAATAATTGCTTTATTGATTAATTCAACAAAATTAATATTAATTGTTAAATGGCCATTGATGTTATTTTTTGGAGGGTTAGGAATTTTATTAGCTTTTGTTCCTTTCGAAGATAGGCCCTTGGAAGTATGGATAAAAGCTTTTATAAAATCGATCTATTCTCCAACTATTTATACCTACAGAAAAAAAACAGTAGATAATTGGTTGGACTTAGATTTATCTAAAGATATAAACCCAGCAACAAAAACGGTAACAGTAGTAAAAGCTTCTACTAGTAATCAAATGGAAAATAAAATTAAAAAATCTGGGATGAACCTTGGTGATTTTTTACAAACAACTTCTTTGACTGATCATCCGAAAGTTAGTGAGATAAAAGTGGACAATGAAAAACAAAACAACAATCAGTCAGTAGAAATAAATATAGAACCAGAAATAAAAATAGAGTCTAAAGTAATTGATAATACAAACGAAATAAGAACAGATGATTGGAGAGATACAAAAACTGGTTTAGATTTAAAATCTGAAAAATTAAAGGCTACAGGTGAAGTAGTTTTTGGAACAATTCCAATGCCAGATATTCCAGAAATACCAAATGTGGTAGTAGGAATGGCAACTAGTAATGAGGGAAAAATAATTGATGGAGTAATTGTAGAAATTCAAGATGAACACGGAAATCCTTCACGGGTTTTAAAAACTAATTCTTTGGGACAATTTAAAACATCTACTCCGTTGGCAAATGGAAAATATTTATTAATTGCCGAAAAAGATGGATATATTTTTGACAGGGTTGATTTGGAATTAAACAATCAAATTATTCAACCAATCAAGATAATTGCTCATAATTAATATAATATATATGTATGCCAGTTGATCCTCTTAAAATTGCTATTAAAGGAAGTACCCAAGACCACTTGCCAATTGAAGATGTGGTTGATGGAATAGTTTTATTGAAAGATGGTTCATGTGCCTCGGTAATGCAAATATCTTCGGTGAATTTTGATCTTTTGTCAGAGCCTGAACAATCGGCTTTAGTGAATGCTTATGGTGGAATATTGAATTCATTAAATTTCCCAATTCAAATTGTAATTAGGTCAAGTGTAAAAGATGTGGGGTCTTATTTAAAAAGATTGATTGATGCAGAAGAAAAACAAAATAACCCTAAACTAAAAGAAAGAATTAAATCATATCGTAAATTTGTTGAAGAAACAGTAAAAAGAAATGATGTTTTATCAAAAACTTTTTATGTAGTAGTGCGATTTTCAACAGTGGAATTGGGATTAAAAAATGCTGGCAAGGTTGATTTTAAATCAATACTAAATCCTCAAAAAAATAGGACTAGTTTGCCGTTTCCAAAAGAATATATTTTGGAAAAAGCTAAAGCTAGCTTGGAACCAAAAATAGACCATTTAATAAGATTGTTTTCTAGATTGGGATTGGAAATTAAACCTTTAGACAATACAAAGTTAATAGAACTTTTTTATAAAATATACAATGAACAAATTGAATCTAATCAAAAATTAAATAATTTTGATTACAATACCCCAATTGTTAATGTTAAATAAAATGAATATTTTAGACAAAATTATTAAAAAACCAGTTGAAACTAAACCAGTAGTTGAAAATAGTCAGACTACAACTTCTGAAAAAATGACTACTAGTGTAGATAATAAAAAACCTTTTGAACAAGGTTTAGTAACAACTAAGGATATAATTGCACCAGCTTCATTAGAGGTAGATTTTAATGATTTAAGAATTGATAATAAATATTATCGAACTTTGTTTGTAGTGGCTTATCCAAGATTTGTGGGAATCAATTGGTTATCTTCTTTGATTAATTTTGATGCGGCTTTGAGTATTTCCATGTATGTTTACCCAACTGATGGGAAACAAATCTTGGATGATTTGAGGAGAAAAATAACCGAAATGGAGGCTGAAATTAGTAGTGATATTCAACGAGGAAGGTTGGTGAATCCAGCAACCCAAGCAAAACTTGAAGATGCTATGAACTTACAAGCCGACTTGGTTAAAGGAGAAGAGAGATTTTTTCAGTTTGGACTTTATATAACAATATTTGCTGAAAGTAAGGAAGAAATAGAAAAGATAAATAAGAATTTGGAAGCAGCTTTGGGTTCATTACTTATAGTGAGTAAACGAGCAACACTACAAATGGAAGAAGGTTTTATTACGGGTTTACCTATTGCGAGTGATAGATTGGAAATCACCAGAAATATGGACACGACTTCATTAGCAACTACCTTCCCTTTTGTATCTTCAGATTTATCTGATGATAAGGGAATAATGTATGGAATAAATATTCATAATGGTTCTTTGGTAATTTTTGATAGATTCTCAATGCCAAATTACAACTCGGTAGTGTTTGCTATGGCCGGTGCGGGAAAATCATATATGATAAAACTTGAAGTTTTAAGATCATTGATGTTGGGAACAGAAATTATTGTAATTGACCCTGAAAATGAATATCGAGATTTGGCTGAATCTGTTGGAGGACAATATATTGCTTTTGGTTATGGAGAAGCTTCAAAAATTAATCCATTTGATTTATCTTTGGTAGAAGAAGAAGGTGAAAATGCTTTAAATAGTAAAGTTTTATCTTTACATAAACTTTTAAAAGTAATGTTGGGTAATATGGATCCAATAGAAGAATCAATATTGGATAGAGCCATGATGGATGCTTACAAAATGAAAGGGATAACTCCAGATCCTAGCACTCAAAATAGAGAGCCTCCTTTGGTTGAAGATTTATATAAATCACTAATTGGAATGGAAGACGAAAAAGCTAAAAGTTTGGCAGCAAGATTGGAAAAATATATAAAAGGATCATTTGCTGGTATTTTTAATCAAAAGACAACAGTTAATTTAACGAATCAGTTTGTAGTTTTTGGAATAAAAAATCTTGAAGAAAGTTTACGACCAGTAGCAATGCATATTGTTTTGGATTACATCTGGACAGTAGTAAAAAAGACGTTAAAGAAAAGGATATTGGTGGTAGATGAAGCGTGGTATCTGATGCAATATGAAGATTCGGCTCAATTTTTGAGAGGAATTGTAAAACGAGGCAGAAAATATTATTTAGGAGTAACAACTATTACTCAAGATGTGGATGATTTTTTGCAAACACCTTATGGAAAAGAAATTGTGACCAACAGTGCTATCCAAATTTTATTAAAACAACACACGGCAGCTATAGATTTGATTGGTGAGGTATTTTATTTGTCTCAAGGAGAAAAACAATTATTATTGTCGGCAGATAAAGGTCAAGGAATCTTTTTTGCGGGTCAAAACCATGTGGCAATTCAAATAATTTCTTCTGAAGAAGAGCATAAATTAATAACTTCAAATCCAGAAGAAGTAATGAAAAAGAAAAATGATTTATTGAAGATTAAAGAAACAGAATTCAAGGAACAAGTTGTGCTTAATCAAGTAATAAAAGAAGAAGAAATAAAAGAAAAACCAATAGAGGTTAAAAAGGAAGAAGTGGTACCTGGAAGTAATTTTAGGGATATAAAACCGGATGTAATAACTGAAAATAAACAGGAAATTCCAATAAAAAGAGAAGTGGCTCGATTTGAACCACCAAAAACTGAAGTGGTTTTGACAGAAGCAAAAAAACCAATGTTTATTAGAAATGAAGAGTCTAATGTGCCACAACCACCCCAACTAAATAAAAACCCAAAACCAATTTTTGAAGCAAACCCCTCTGTTTCCCCTTCGACAATCTCAGGGTCGACATCTCCCATTGATCCTCCTTCGCAAAATGCTACGGATGGACATGGAAAGGGAGAAGTTAAAAATGAAGACAACAAAAAGATGGATTATGATGATTTATTTGGCAATGGAATTGTCTAAAATTAGATCGTTGATGATAGATCATGGATGTTAGGTCGTAGATTGATTATAATTTAGTAATGGCGGATAAAGACCAAATTAATCAGAAAATTCAAAGTGTTGGTGAAGATTCATCTAGAAGGTTTGGGGGTAATAAGGAATTAAGCAGATCAATTCAAGAAGAAGCAGAAAAAATTATTAGAAATAATGATATTAAATCGGAACCAGATTCTATTAAAGATATAGAGGATAGGATATCTAGGTCTTTAGGAATTGGGGTTAATGATGAAATTAGACTTGAAGCTAAAAGAATAAGAAAAGAAATCGAAAAATGGAGTCTTAAAAATATTGAAGCAGTAAGGGAATATAGGAGAGAAAGTGTAAAAAAAGAAATTATAGATGGATATAAGAAAGCCAATCCGGATATATCTACTGAACAATTAAAATTAGCTGAAGATCAAGCTAATTTAATAGCAGATACTTATCATGGTGGACCAGGAATAGAAAATAGTCAAAGTGAAATTTTGGCCGGAACAATAGGTGATAATGTTGATTTGAAGGGAGCTTACTCCCATATTGAAGGAACAATTAAATTGTTAAAAAATACTCCTGGACAATTAAAAGATATTCAGAGTAATTATGAAAAAATTAAGGATGGTTTGTCTGGTTTAAAACAACCAACTGGTATTCGAGAATTCTCTTCGTTTGATAATATTATGGGAGTTTTGAGAAATGGAAATGCGATGGAACGTTTTACTGGTTTAGGTCAAAGTCGAGTTTTGGGTTGGGCGGATAGAATTAATAGTTGGACTGGTGGAGCTATAGGGAGAACAGTAGTTGATTTTGGTGGAAGATTTATTTCAAGAATCGGTAGTGAATCAGTAAGAACTTTTGCAGAAAATGGGTTGAAATTATTGGCTGAAAAAGGTTTCCAGGGAGGTTTTAATGCAATTTTAAGTGGAGGAGCAAGCGCGGCGGTAAGCACAGCAGCTGCTGGAGGTACGGCTGCAGCTATAGGAACAACAGCGGTGACTGTAGGAGCAACGGCAGCAACTGGTGGAATAGCAGCATTAGTGATGGCAGGTTTGGCGGTTTTGAAAGGAATAAAAAATTTTGGTAAAAAAATAATGGATGGAATTAATAATTTGGTGGCTAATGGCAAGGGTGAAGACGAAGATATAAATAAATTAACTAAGAAAAAATGGTTTATACCTGTTTTGATAATAGTAATTCTGTTAACAGGATGTACCTTGCAAAATAACCAAATTTCAACCATGGTTTCGCCAGTAAAGAAAAAAATAAACAATGGAATTAATAGTAGTGGTAGTTTTGATATTCCTGTTTGTGTTCCAAATAAAAAAGATCCAAATGGAAACGATAGAACAATTTTAAGAGAAATAGCCTTGTCGATAGTTGGAAAAGTTAAATATGATAATGATGCTGTTTGGAATTGTATTGGTGCTTGTCCAACATGGGGTACCACTGATAAAGATCGTGGGGTGGATTGTGCTAAGTTGGCAAGTTGGGTGTGGTTGCAATGTACAGGTAAAAGTAGAGCAAAAGAATTTGGAACGACAAATCATTTGAAAGACAATATTACATATAAAACTCCTGGTTGGCAAAGGGTTTATCCAATTAGTTTAGACGATCTTAAAATAGGTGATATATTTGTTAGGTTTGATACTTGTAATGGAAAGAGATGTAACCATGCAGGTATGTATATTGGTAAAAATGAATCAGGTGATGGTGAAGTATTGGAGACTGTTGGTAATGGAGGAGATCCAATTGTAACTAAAATTTATAGTGTTAAATTTGGAGTGGTTAAGTTTCTTAGAGATTATAAAAGTTATGATTATGAATATACAATTAGGATTACTGATGTTTTTAATGATTAAATAAAAATATGAAAGAATTTGTTAAAAAATATAGTGTTGTTATTTTTTTAGTGGTAATGATTGTTATTTTGATATTTATCAAAAGTTTTATTGGTAATAAAACAAATGAAATCCAAACACCGCAAAATACTCAAACTAATATTGAACAATCTACTTCTATAGTGGAAACAAAAAAAACAGAAGAAGTTTTTGAAAAATTAAATGAAAAATATGAAGGTTTTGAAAACGTAGATGATCGAGAAAATTGGGTTAGTACTTTATCTTCTGAGGAACAAAAAATATTAGCAGGTGAAGAGGCAGTAATGGTAACTGATTTAAATAATGAATTACCTTATGAAGGAAATACTTTTATAATTGAGAGTGTTCCTTCAAATAGTTTGTTGATGGCAAAAAGTAAAATTGATGATTTGGAAAAAGCTGAAGCCGATTTAAGAGATTGGCTGTCGAGTAAGGGAATGAATTTTGAAGAACTAGTAATTGCTTGGGAGTAATACCTTTAATCTTGTAATCGTACTGGCATAATAATGTGGGTAAAATCTGGTTCAGATTGATCATAAAATCCAGCCGGAGAGAGAGGGTCGTTTAATTGGATGACAATTTCTTGACTTTTACAATTGCTTAAAAAGTCAGATAAAAATTTATAATTAAAAGCAATTTCAGTAGATTCTCCTTCAACTTTAGCATCAACAATGGTTTTGTTTTGGCCAACTTGAGGAGCATTGGCACTTAATTCAATGGAATTAGATTTAATATTAAATTTGACAACATTAGCAGATTCTTTAGCAAAAACAGAGGCGATTTTGACAGCTTGTAAAAATTCATCACGGTTAATAAAAATTTTAGTTGAGTAGTTGGTAGGAATTATTTTTTGATAGTCGGGGTAATCACCATCAATGAGTCGAGAAATGATCTCTATATCGTCTAGAACGAAGATTATTTGGTGTTCGTCAGTACTGAGACCTAATTTAATTGTTTGATTGTTTTTAGCCAGTTTAGTAATCTCTAAAAGACTTTTGGCGGGGATCAAAAAATTAATTGGTTTATCAAAATTAAAATCTAGTGGTTTTTGAAATTTTATTTCTTTAACTGATAATCTAAAACCATCTGTGGCAACTAATATTAAATTGTCTTTAGTAAATTGACAAAGGACAGCAGTTAAAACAGGACGAACATCTTCGTTGGCAGCAGAAAAAATTATTTGAGAAACACTATTGAGAAATAAATTTAAATCAAGATCAAAACTGGTTTGGGAATTAATTTTAGGAAATTCTGGATAATCAATTGCCGGAATGGTAGTAAAAGTAGAGTTTATTTTGGTTGAAGAAACAGAAAGAAGATTGTTGTTTTCTACAGAAAGATCAATTTTTCCAGAAGAAAGATAAGAAATAAATTCAGTAATTTCTTTTGGAGGTAAAGTAATACTCCCCTCTTGGTCAATTTTGGCACCAATCCAATAATTAATACTTAATTCTAAATTGGTGGCTGATAATTCAAGTCGACCATTGTCGGTAGACAATAAAATATTATTTAAAATTGGTAATTGGTTTTTACTAGAAATAAAACGAGAAACATTATTCAGGGCAGTGTTTAAGTTCTCTTGAAGAACTGATATTTTCATTGTTTATTATTATAAATTATATAAATAAGAATTAGTAGTTTTAGTTATTAGAGTCGGTGTAAAAGTGGGATATTTAAAAATAAATTGTAATTTATGGTTAAAATTGAATTTTTTCGAGGTGGAAATGAATGAAATGGTTTTAAATAAGGTGAAAAAATTAGATTTTGTCTTATAGTGTTTACTTAGTTTTGGTAAAACTTCGGTTGAAAAACAAAAAATAAATTGTGGAAAACTTAGTGGATAAGTGGGGTTCGATTGTGGATAAAACAAAAAGAGATTAAAAAGCATTTTTGATTTGGTTAATAAGTTGACGAGTTTGTGGGTTTGTGGAAAAGTCATGGTGGATTTTGTCTCGAGCATGCATAATACTAGTGTGATCACGACCACCAAGAAGTTGCCCAACTTCTTCGAGGGCTAAATTACCTTCTGTAAGAAGAAGATAAGCAGTAATATGTCTGACGGTAACTAGTTCTTTTTTTCTGCTTTTACCACAAAGATCACTAGTTTTAATATTAAAATGTTTTGCACAAATAGAAATGATATGGCGAGGATTTATTTTGGATGATGAATTGTAATTATTAGGTTGTTGTTCTGGGTTGAGAAAATTTTGAACAAAAAGTAAATCTATTTCGTCTACCCTATTAGCAATTGATTGGACAGAAAGTTGTTGAAGTTTACCTTCAATTTCTCGAATATTAGCCTCAATATTGTTGGCTAAAAAAGAAGTAGCTTCGGGAGTAATTTTTATTCCTTTTTCTTCGACTTTTTGGTTGATAATAGCGACTCTCATTTCATAATCAGGGAGTTGAATATCGACAGTAAGGCCGCCCATAAAACGAGAAACTAGACGATCTTCAAGATGGTCAATTTCACTGGGTTTACGATCGGAGGTGAGAATTACTTGTTTACCATTCATATGAAGAGCATTGAAGGTGTGAAAAAATTCTTCTTGAGTGTATTCTTTGCCGGCTATAAATTGAATATCATCAACTAGAATACAATCAAGATTGCGATATTTTTCTTTAAATTGATTCATGGTTTTACTTTTGAGAGCGGCAACAAGTTCATTGCTAAAAGTTTCGGCGGGAAAATATTTTATTTTCATATCAGGGTCTTTTTTTAGAAGCTCATGGCCAATAGCTTGCATAAGATGGGTTTTACCAACTCCTACTCCACCCCAAATAAAGAAAGGATTGTAGGTAAGACCAGGATTTTTAACAATGCCTTGGGCAGCAGCAAAAGCAAAATTATTACTATTACCGACAACTAAAGTATCGAAGGTGTATCGAGGGTGAAGTGTATTTGAGGTGTTTTTCTTTTGAGAAAATTCTAAAAGTGGAGCTTCGGGTGATTTTTTTTCTTCTTTAATTTCAAAATTTGATTCTTGGACAATAAAGTTTAATTGATTGCTGTTTTTAGTTTGATTATCGAGAGCATTTTTGAATGTTTGATAGTAACGTTTGTGATTAATATCAACAAGATAAGGATTGGCACAAGCAATGGTGGCAATGTTGTTTTCTAAATCAATAAGTTTGGTTTTAATAACAAAAGTTTGGTAGACAGCTGGAGCTAAAACAATCTTTAACTCCTCTTGTGTGTTTTTCCAAATTCGGTCAATATCCATAAAATTTAATTAATAATTACTAATTAATAGTTAATAATTAAGACAATGAAAATAACAAGTAAATAGGCAGAAATTGGAAGTCAACGTCGGGGGAGAATTTGATTTATCCACATCAATAATAAATGAGTTTTCCACAAAATGAAAGAAGCAAATTAGATATATTGGATATCTTTAAAAAATGATTACTTCGAAATTTAATAATTTAATATTAAATTGGTTTTTATTTGTGATAAAATTCATCCTATGAAACAAACATATCAACCAAATCCAAGAAAACACAAAAGAGTCCATGGTTTTTTGAAAAGAATGATGACGGCTACTGGAAGAAATGTGCTTAAGAGACGTCGAACTAAAGGTAGAAAAAAAATTAGCGCGTAAATTAAAACAAAACCTTCCTGTCTCTCCGCTAGTTAGCGAATCAACATCCTCCCTTGAAAAGGGCGGAAGTCTTTTAAAAAAGCTATAATTGAATTGTGCTGAAGAAAATTAATCGAATTAGTAGTCGAAAAGAATTTCTGGAGATTAAAAAAAGTGGAGTAATGAATTACTCCCCTATCTTTGGATGGTTAAATCTTGAAAAAGATGATGATTTAAAGAAGTTTGGGTTTGTGATTTCAAAAAAAATTTCTAAAAGAGCGGTAGATAGAAATAAGATTAAAAGAAGGTTGACAGAATCAATTAGAAAAAATTTAGATGCTTTTAAAAAAGGAACAAGAATAGTTTTTTTAATTAAAAGAGAAATATTGAACAAGAATATTAAAGAAATTGAAGAAGAGATAAGAAAATTAATAATTAAGAATTAATAATTAAGAATTGAAAACAATTGTATTAAATATATTAGTGCTTTATAAGAAATATGTTTCTAGAGGTGAATATTGTCGATTTGTGCCAACTTGTTCAGAATATACTTATGAAGCAGTGAAAAAATATGGAGTATTAAAGGGATTATGGTTGGGTTTGAAACGAGTAAGTAGATGTCGGCCTGGTGGTGGAAAAGGAATAGATTTGTTAAAATGACGAATATGAATTTATTAATAGCACCATTTGTTAATGCTCTTTTTGGTTTTTATTATTTGTTGGGAAATTTTGGTTGGTCAATCATTGTGGTGACAATCTTGATTAGATTATTATTGCTGCCATTAATCTGGCCAAGCTTAAAATCGGCTGCCAAAATTAAAGAGTTACAACCAAAACTTAATAAACTTAAAGAAAAATATGGAAGTGATAAACAAGCTCTGGCTAAGGCTCAAATGGAATTGTATAAAATTGAAGGAGTAAATCCTTTGTCAGGTTGTTTACCTCAAATTTTACAAATAGCAGTTTTGCTTATTTTCTTTTCGGCTTTTAATATGGTGACTGGATATGCCCAAAATGGTGGAGATTTAGCCAAAATAAATAGTAATCTGATTAGTAGTTTTAGGGTTGATGAAACTTTTAAATTTGATATGAATTTTTTGGGAAGTAATTTGGTTTTAACTCCAGCAAAGGTTTTTGCAAATGGAATAAATTTTAGCTTAATATTGCCAGCAATTTTGCTTTTAGGTTCTGGGGTGTTGCAATTTTTGAGTGCTAAATTGATGATGCCAAATCCAAAAGCTGATCAATTGGTGGTTAAATCTACAAAAGATAAAGAAGACGATATGATGTCGGCCATGAGAACTCAATCATTATATTTCATGCCATTAATGACGGTGTTTATTGGATGGAATTTTTCTTTGGGATTACTTTTGTATTGGTTTACTACTTCGGCTTTGATGATTGGACAACAATTGGTGGTAAATAAAGTAAATAAGAAATAAAAACAAACCCCTCAGTTCCTCGGGAGACAGCTCCCCTTAAAAAAAGGGAGCATTATTTTTTTTATTTCAAATTTTATAATTATTATTTATTAGCTTTATGTTAAAATAACGGCTATGGATAACAAAAAACGAAATGAAAAAATATTGCAATTGACTTGCGAATTATTGGATAAAATGAATTTTGAGGTGGAAAAAGCCTTTGTAGAAGATGTGGAAGAAGAGGAAAATCAAGTATTGGTTGGAATAACTGTAAACAATCCAGCAATACTAATTGGTTTTAAGGGTAGAAATTTAGTGGCAGTTCAATTGGTTTTGGGTTTGATTGTAAGAACTCAAGTTGATGAAAATATTAGAGTTTTGCTTGATGTAAATAATTATCGAAATGAACAAAAAGACAGATTGCAAGGAATGGTAACTAATTTAATTGAAAAAGTAATTCAAACAGGTAAACCAGTATCATTGGCAAATATGAGTTCGTATGAAAGAAGACTTTGTCATATGGTAGTCGCTGGAAATGATCAAGTAATAAGTGAATCTGAAGGTGAAGGCGAAGAAAGACATGTAGTAATAAAGCTCAAAGTTTAATTCGTTTTGTTTTTTTTGAATTGATTCGACAATATTTTTCTCGGGCTTGCAACCATCGTAATATCCACTCAGAGGCGTCGCCCTGCGAAAAACATTGTCTGCATCAATTTAATTTTAATATTCTTGTGGTAAGATTGGGGTGTGAAGGAAATTAGAGAGAAATTGGCTAAAATAGTGTTGTTTTTGTTCTTGCTTTTTATACCAACTCAACTTGGAAAACATTTTTGGCCGGAATGGAGTTTTGTATTGGGAATAAGAATAGATTATCTTTCCCCTACTTTGTATTTAGTGGATTTATTATGGATAGGATTGTTTTTAATTTCTAATTTCAAAACCCCTTTGTCCCGATTAAAATCGGGACATCTCCCTTTAAAAAAGGGAGAAGCTTTTTGGAAATTTTGGGTTGGAATGTTTATAGTAATAAATATTTTATTGGCGACCAATAGAATGGTGGCAATTTATGGTTGGGCAAGAATTATGCAATTGGTTTGGACAGTTTGTTTTTTGAAAAATAATAGAGAATTAGTAAAGAAATGTTTGAAATATATAATTCCAATTTGGATAATTATCGAAAGTTTACTGGCTATTGGCCAAATTTCTAAAGGTGGAAGTTTGGGCGGTTTATGGTGGTGGTTGGGTGAAAGAACTTTTGATTTTAATACTATTGGGATAGCCCAGATTTCATTGGTGGGAAATGGTTTAGTTAGAGCTTATGGAACTTTTTCACATCCTAATAGCTTGGCGGGTTTTTTGTTAGTAGGCTGGATTTTATGGACGCAATCTTCCCCAAACCCCTTCTTTGACAAGACGGGGCTTAATTTGAAAAAAATTTTTTGGTGGGGAGTGTTTTGGTTGGGATTGATGGGAATAATAATGACTGGAAGTAGAACAATATGGTTATTAACGGGGTTAAGTTTAATATTTTTTATTAAAAAGTTTTTTGGAAAGAATAAAAAATGGATAAAAATAATAGCCTTATTGGTTTTAGTTTTAATTGTTTCAATTAAAATAATAGATTTTAACTACCCGATTAAAAACTTTCTTGGTGGGTGGGATGAAAATGGATTAATTAAAAGAGGTCAATTAAATTTGGCATCTTTGGAAATGATAAAAACCTCCCCTATTTTTGGAGTTGGAGCAAAAAACTTTTTGGTAAAACTACCAGATTTACAGAACAATAGTCATTTCTTTTGGTTGCAACCAGTTCATAATATTTTACTTTTGGCTTTAAGTGAAATTGGATTTTTGGGGTTGGGAATTTTGGGTTGGGGTTTGAACAGTTTATTTAGAAATAAAAAATTAGTTAAAGAAGATTGGTTGATAATAGGAGTGATATTGATAAGCGGAATGGTGGATCATTATTGGTTGACCTTGCCACAAAATATGTGGTTGTTGACTATATTCTTAGGGTTGGTTTAGTATATTTTGATAAATCAATTATTTCATGTTAGAATCCGGATTAATTAATATAAATTGAGCTATTTGCGGTTTGGTTTCACTATTAACTATTTGTACTTTGACATTGCGGAGATTTTAAAAAATAAAAAAGGAGATTTAAAACGATGTCTGAATTTTGGAGTATTGTAGTATTTGTTTCTGCTTTTATTGAAACAGCATTTTTTTTGGTATGTGTATTCAGTCCATCAAAAAAAGAATTAGAAGAAACTGAAGATTTAGATTTTGATGATGATCTTTGTGAAGGATGTTTTTTTATGGGTTGCTTTGCGTATTGTTTTTTATTTCTTCTAATTTTGACTTACGTAGCAATTTCGATTATTACCATTTTGGCCATTATTAAAAATATTGGCTATCCAATTTTTAGTTATCTTAATTGTTTGATTGTTTTGGCTATATTGGTTTGTTTTATCAAAAATAATTTAAATAAGGATAAGGAAATAGAAACTAAACCAAAGCCTAATCTTCTTTTAAAACTTTTGATTTTTATTCAAGTAATTTATCTTTGGTACATTTTTATCGTAAGTTCTATGGTTAAGTAAATATCTTTGCAATGTGGTTTATGCCGTAGATTATGCGTACACAAATGTGTGCAAGTGATCTACGGTATTTTTTTTGAGATAGAATAGGTTATGTTGAAAAAACCAATAATTAATACTTTAGTGCAGGTGGTGGCCAAAGGAATAATGGTTTTGTTGAGTTTGGTAACAACTGCAATTTTGACAAGAAAATTAGGAGTGACAATTTATGGGAATTATATGTTGATTACTTCGGTTTTTTTGTTGTTTGATTCGTTGGCTGATTTTGGAACTAAAGTAATTGGAGTAAGAGAAGCATCTAGACTTGAAGGTGAAGAACGAAAAAGAAAATATATTGAAATTGCTTGGTTTAGATTGATAACTTCCCTATTAGCTGGTCTTTTGGGATTGGGATTAATAATCTTTTGGTCTGGGTTTAGAGAAGTAAGAATGGAGGCTTTGGTGGCTTTAATAATGATTGTGTTTACGGCAACGGCTGGGAGTTTGGAAATTATTTTCCAAACAGAAATGAAAATGGAAAGGAAAGTTTTGGTAGACATATTATTTCCTTTGATTTTTTTAGCAACTCTAATTTGGTGGAATACATCTATAAATTTAATGTGGGTGATGTTGGTCTATTTGTTGGCTAGAATAATAAGTTTAGGTGTGGGAATTGGGGTGGTTAAGAAAATGTTGGGTAAACTAAGTTTAAAAATAAAAGATGTAAATTTTTGGAAAGGATTTCTAAAAGAAAGTTGGCCAATGGGAATTTATATGATTTTGTTTTCAGGATATGATCGAGCGGTTGATTCGGCTTTAATAAAACAATTTATTGGGGTGGAACAATTGGCTTTTTATGCGTTGGCATATAAGATTTATGGTAATTTAATTCAACCGGCTTATTTTTTGGTAAATAGTATTTTCCCTTTGATGTCGGACAAAAAAACAAATAAAAAATCTTTGTTTTGGAAATCATCAGGATTGATGTTGGTAGGAATTTTACTGATTTTCCCATTAATATTTATATTGGCTCCATGGATAATTAATGTCTTGGCAGGAGTTAGTTTTGAGCCTTCAGTGATGATTTTAAGAATATTGTTGGTTGCTATGGTTTTTGCCTATATTTCTCACTTGGTGGGCTTTACAGTGATTGCTAGGGGTGGGCAAAAACAAATATTAAAAATTGGAATAGTATCGTTGCTGGTAAATGTTGTTGGAAACCTAATATTTATCCCCTCTTTTGGAATTGTGGGTGCGGCTTGGACAACAGTAGTAACAGAAGCCGTGGCTAGTATTTTGATGATAATAGCCTTGAAAAGACAATAATTTTAAAAAATCTTCGTTACGAATTTTTCCACTTAATAATATTAAATTTCTCGTAACCGATTTTTTAAAGATCGGCCAATGTGCGTCGCACGTTGGATATCTTTAAAAAATGATTACTTCGAAATTCTTAAAAGAATAAAATTGGTTGTTTTTTGATATACTTCCCTCTTTGGAATAAGAACTTTTTTTGATTTATTTTTACTGACATTGGGAGTTAGTCCGAACATTTTAGATAATTAGTGATTTAGTAAATTAGCTTTGATATTTAAATTCTATTACTTTTAAATCCGAACATTTTTTACTAAAAACATATATTACTGTTATGACGTTTTTTCACGTTTCGACTACACCTTTTGATAGAGTAAGAACTATCTTGGCTAATATTTACCGTAAATAAACCGTATTAATACCGCATAAACTAGATGATAAGTCTTAGATATTAGATCGTAGGAAAAATAGTTTAAAATTGGGTATGGATTCTTTGTTACCAACAGCCTTAATAATTGGAATTGATAATTTTGTGGCGACCAGATTGGCCAAAGAATTGGTAAATAAAGATATAAAAGTTACTGGGGTAGGTGATTTTGTTTCAGAACTAGGTTTAGGAAACAATTTTAATTGGGCGGCAGAAGTGTCTGAAGTTGAGGGTGATTTTGATTATATTTTTGATTTTTTGGGTGATTTATCGGTATTTAAGGGTAATAAAATAAATGGTGAAAAAAACAGTTTTATAACAATTGATGATAAAAGTTTAGCTGATAAATTAAAAATTGAATTGATGGGAATGAATTTTAATTGGAGAATTGTGGAAGCTTTTGGGGTTTATGGTAGCGGTATGAAGAATAATAGTTTTTTGGCGGAAATATTGGAAATGGCGGTAAAGAATAAAAATTTAGAAGTACCACTACCAGAACAGGAAATAAAATTGTTGGAAGTATCTGATCTTGTTGATTTAATTTTGAGAGCTAGTTTTTTGTCTAATACTGAAAAAAAGGCTTTTTTGGCAATGGGAAAGACGATAACCTCTGAAGATTTGGCAAGAATTTTGATTGATAAGGCAAAGATGACGAAGATGAAAGTATTTCAAAAAGAAATGAATGTTTTTAAAGATGAAAGTAATAAGAGTGAAGAAACTAAGAAAACTTTGAGATGGTCACCGGAGATTGATTTTAAAAGTGGAATTGATGAAACATTACAATATTTCTTTTCAAAAATAGATGAAGAAAATAGAAACCAAGCTAAAAAAGTAAAAAGTAAACCATTGGTCGAGATAAAAAAAACAATAGAAAAACCAAGAATGGAAATAATGGTAGAGACTACAACTCAAGAAGAACCAGAGAAAATATTAAATGAAACAAAAAATGATTGGGGTGATAAATCTATAAATTCAATGAAGGTTTTTGAAGAAAATAAGGAAGAAGAGATGGTGGAAGAGGCAATTGAAGAAGAAGATGATTTTTGGGAAATTCCAAAATTTGAAAGTTTTAAAAAGCCAATTATTGATACTAAAAATGAAGAAATATCGGTTCAAAAAAAAGAATCGATTGAATTAATTAAACCCAAGAAAAACAAAGGATTTTGGTTGTTCTTGTTGGGTATCAGTTTATTGTTATTTTTAATAATTCCTATAGATTGGGGTTTAAAAACATATTTTATTACTAGAGATATTAAAAATATACCAGAGTTGGTAAAGACCAAAAAATATGCCAAGGCAAGTGAAATAGCAAAAAAGGATTTAAGTAAATTAGTAGAGATGGATAATAAAATCAACGATTGGGGATTGAATGGTGTGGTTTTATTTAGAAATTATCAAAATACTTTGAAAGTGGCAGTTGATATTTTAGAAATAGAACAAGAATCAATCAATTTAGTTAAATCGGCTGATTTGATGATGGGAGCAATTTTTGAAGGCAATAAAATTGATTGGAATATTGTAACTAATTTGACCAAAAAACAATTGGAAGTATTGGAGGATAATTTGGGATTATTGGAGGTTAGACTAACAGGAGATTTGAGTTGGTTACCAAGTAAATGGAAAATGGAGGCTCAAAGGCAAGTATTTAATTTGGCTGATTTAAAAAAGAAAGTAAATTATGGTTTGGAAATAATAGACTTTATGCCAAGCTTTTTGGGAGTAGGGTCAGGAGAAAAAAAATATTTAATACTATTTCAAAATGAATCTGAGTTGAGAGCTACGGGAGGATTTATTGGTAGTTATGGATTGTTGACCTTTAATGAAGGTGAATTGAAATCTTTGGAAGTAAAAGATGTTTATGAGGCTGATGGTCAATTGCCGGGTCATGTGGAACCACCTATAGAAATAAAAAATCATTTGGGTGAGGCTAATTGGTATATGAGGGATGCAAATTGGAAAGCTGATTTTACAGAAACCTCGACTGATGTCCAATGGTTTTATGAAAAAGAAATGAAAAATAAAGTTGATGGAGTGATTGGAATTGATTTGGCAGTAGCTAAATCAATGTTGGAAGTGACTGGAGAAATTTTTGTACCTGATTTTAATGAAAAAATAACTAAAGATAATTTATATGAACAGGCTGAGTTTTATGCTGAAAAGAAGTTTTTTCCCGGCTCAAACCAAAAGGCAAGTTTTTTGGGAGGTTTGGGAAAACAGATGTTTGAAACTATAAAGAATTTAAATATAGTCAAAAAAGCTGAATTGATGAATAAGACTATAGATCTTTTGGAAGATAATGAACTTCAACTGGCAATTAATGACAAAAAAATTGATACTAAACTTAGTGAATTGGGATGGAACGGAGAGATTTATAAGGGAAAATGTGGAACAGAAAATTGTGTGATGGATTATTTTTATTTAGTGGAATCTAATTTGGGAGTTAATAAGGCCAATTATTTTTTACGTAGAAATATGGAACAAGCGGTGGACATTTCTAATGGATCAATTTTGCGGGCAGTGACAGTGACTTATGAAAATATAGCTAAAAATTCTAATTGGCCAGGTGGGGATTATAAAAATTATGTGAGAATTTATTTGCCAAAAGATACCAATTTATCTCAAATAGTGGTGATGGATGGGGTAGATACAGCAATAAAAAAAATATATAAAGATAGTGAAATAAGAATAAGAGAAGTTGATGGTAAAAAAGAAATTGGATTTTTGATGACAGTACCGGTATCCAAAAAAAGAATATTAGAAATTAGATATTCAAGTAATTTGGATTTGTCGGGTAAAAATAAATTTTCATATATTAACTATATTCAAAGACAACCAGGATCGGGAGAAACAGGATTGGTAAATTTAATTTCTTTCCCAGCTGAATGGCAGCCGACTCAAGTACAACCAGTAGCTAGTTTGGTGGGAGGGAAATTGTTGTTTAATCAAAAACTAGACAAAGATATAAAAATGGGGGTGGAGCTGGAGAAATAAAACAATTTATTAAAAAATTCTTGTCATAAATTTTTCCGCTGGCAAATGAGTCTGGTCGCCCAGGCTCAAAAACGCTTCAAAATTATGACTGCGAATTTTTCATTTATAAATATGTTAAATTCGTTTATATGAAAAAAGTAGTGGAAGATTTTGTTTGCGAAAATTGTGGAACTAAAGTAATTGGAAATGGGACAACAGATCATTGCCCAAAATGTTTATGGGGAAAACATGTGGATGAAGAAACACCAGGGGATAGAGCTAGTATGTGTAAAGGTCAAATGAGACCAATAAGAAGTGAATATCGAAATGGAGATTTTAGAATCTATTACAAATGTGAAAGTTGTAATCATGATTTTTGGGTAGAGGCGGCGGAAAATGATAATAGAGATTTGTTGATAGAACTGAGTAAATATTAAAGCAAAACCCTCCTGTCGATAAATCGACATCCTCCCTTGAAAAAGGAGGAAGTCTTTAAAAAAATTATTAAATAATATATTACGGTAATAAAACGGTTAATTTGCGGAGAAAAATTAATTTTATTTTATTATTTAAAGAATGAAAATTGTAGTATAATTTCGGTTATGTCGAGTGCAGAATTTGAATTATCTTTTTTTCTTGATGCTAATAGATCAAAAATTGAACATAATCATAAGGTACATGAGACATTGGGTGCGAGATTTTCATTGAGAGATCTTGGTCCCACAGGAGATGAGCCGAGTTGCAATGGAAGTGTTGTTGAAGAAAGATATGATGATGGAGTAGTTTTTTACGACAGTCCATTTTTACGTAAAATTCCTTACTTACCTGATTTTTGAAACTTTGGGACATAGAAGACTGGAGTAGTATTTTTTTTATAAAAAAACAGTGTCGGTTGGATGGTATAATGTTGAGATGAAAATATTTGGTGATTTAAGAAAGAGAGTCTCCTCCGTTAAAGCTGCGGAAGACTTAAAAAAGAACAAAGAGAAAGTAAATAAATCTAAAATAAATGATGAGTTTTTAAAGAACTTACCTCCTGGGGTAAAGATTAAAAAAATTGAAATTGGACCAAAGCAAATAATTAAGGTATTAATTTATGCGTTTTTAATATGGTGGGTATCGTCAACATTAAGACAACTTTTTGTGTCTGATAAAGTAGCTCAAGTACCAATTTCTCAAGTGATTGAAGCAGCTAAAAAAAATAATGTAGCGAAAATCACGGTAACTGATGATGAAATTTTGGCTCAATTGAAAAGTGAAGATAAAATTTTGGTAACTTCAAAAGAAAGTAATGTGTCTTTGACAGAAATTTTACAGAAAGAGGGAGTGGATATGAGTCAAATTAATTTAACTGTCGATAATAAAAAAGGCTGGAAAATGATGGGTGATATATTGACCTTGGTGTTGTCAGTAGGAATTCCAATTTTGTTTATATTATGGTTTTTGAGAAAACAATCTGGAGGTGCTGGAGGCGGTGGTATGTTTGGTTTTGGGAAATCAACGGCAAAACTTTTTATTAAAGGAAAACAAAGTTTAACTTTTAAAGATGTAGCTGGAGTGAAAGAAGCCAAAGATGATTTGGTAGAAATTGTAGATTTTTTGAAACATCCAGAAAAATATCAAAAAATGGGGGCTAGAGCTCCAAAGGGTGTACTTTTAGTCGGACCGAGTGGTGTAGGTAAAACTTTATTGGCAAAAGCAGTGGCTGGAGAAGCTGGAGTGCCATTTTACTCAATGGCGGGATCTGAATTTATGGAAATGTTGGTGGGAGTAGGTGCTAGCCGAGTTCGTGATTTATTTGGAACAGCGAAAAAAGCTGGTAAGGCAATTATTTTTATTGATGAAATTGATGCAATTGGAAGAATGAGAGGTGGACTTGATGGTGGGCATGGAGAAAGAGAACAAACT
>Ga0074198_1001024_pt1 | contig 21827 bp, 25 predicted proteins | sample EPASupsiteSAE323_FD_64527 | JGI IMG/M metagenome (GOLD analysis project Ga0074198, IMG submission 64527) | Bioremediated contaminated groundwater from EPA Superfund site, New Mexico - Sample SAE3-23 | ecosystem: Environmental > Aquatic > Deep subsurface > Groundwater > Contaminated ...
ATCATTCTACTCCCTGCGGAGTGAATATAATCCTAGTATAAAAACTTTAATTTTTAATACGAACTTTTTAGCCAAATAAAATTAGCAAATATTATAAAGGTATGAAAAAGTTGGAAAGTACAGGATTAATAGCATATTATTATATTTGTGGATTATTCACACAAAACCCTCATCTACCTCAGCATCACCCGGCTCAGCGTCACAAGGAACAGCGCCATGAGCAGCCATCCGAGGAGCGTCTCCATCACAGTTAAAAACTCGTACCCTGAGATTACGCTGAAGTTCTGGGGGGTTTTGCCCAAAAATTGCATGCTGCTGAAGTAGAAGGCATCATTGAGAGAGACCTTGGACAGATTCTGCACGTGCTCATCTGCGACGTCAGGCTGCAGGGCGTGTCCAGCCCAGAAGATTGCTGTAAAGAGGAGGATGATGGCGAGGCTTAAGAGGATGGTATGCGACGGGCGCACGCCATAGCCGCAGGAGATCCAAGCCATGCGGTCGAATATCTTTGGAAAGACCTTGAGAGAGCGGGCCTGCTTCTCCTTCCGATACTGATAGTAGCAGTCGTCCTGGTCCTCGAACTGCTCCAGGTTTCGGAAGTTCTTGACCAGCGTCAGATACACCGAGCCGTTGAAGGGGACATGCTCCTTGATGGAATTCCAGCGCACTACCAGGCGGTTGAAGTTGAAGTCCTTTAGGTGGATGCTGGACCCCTCAGTGAATGCCGCATCGGAGAGCGTTAATGTGTAGACCTTGGCATTGACGAGATGAAAGTTCCTCTCAAACCTCGCCCTGCCAAAGTCTGCGTCACTGAACCTGGCCCTGGAAAAATTGGCTTCTGTAGCAAAAGAGGCACGAGAAAAATTTGCGACTCCCTGAAACTCGGCATCAGAGAACCCGGCGTCTCCCTGGAAATCAGATCCTGCGAAATTGGCCGCCTTGGTAAAGGAGGTCCCGTCAAAGTCCACGAGCCCTGAGAAGGCGGCATGATCGAAGAAGACATCTCCCTTGATAACCGAGTACTCGATCTTGATTGTTGACTTGATGACCTTCAGCTTGTCTTTATTAGAGGGCAGGTCGAGGCGGTGCAGATCGAGGTCTCCGTAGATGATGACGTTCTCGTACTCTACCGACTTGCCCCTCTCGATCTTATCGAGGACCTCCTCGGCCTTGATCATCAATAGGCTATCGACCATAAACGAAGTGGAAAATCGATAAAAGCAGATAATCTTTGCGGTGTTTCCTGATCAGAACAAGGTCACTTTCAAGACATTTGTCGCCTCAGATCTCCGCGGATTCCCTGCCGAAAAGCATCTTCTCCACCCAGTCCCAATCATGTTCGTAGATGTGGGCCGAGGCGCTGGTAGTTGAGATCGACCCTGGCTTGGCACCCACTTCGTCAGCCACATATTGCAGAAGCCTGGCCAGGCCGTAGAGATTGGCGGGATAGGCTCCGGCAAAATCGTGGCTCCTGAAGAAGATAGAGAGATGCAAACGCCCGTCGCGCAGTTTGAAGTCATCAACGATCATGCATGGGACCTCGTCCTTTGCGGTATCAACAGGCACAATCCAGGTTACGGCTGTTGCCCGCCGGGTGTTGGCAGATCCCTTCAGCCGCGAGATCGCCTGCTCGATTTGATCCAGGGGAGGCGAGCCCGATAGAGACCAGGCACGCAGCCTTTCCCCGTAGGTGTACTCAAATCCGGGATTATTCCCGGAGAGAAGCTGCCTGGCATACTCCTCCAGACGTTCCTCATTCCAGGAATAGCCAGCAGGAATCATCTCACGATATGGATCTTGTACCACGATCTGCAAAGACAATAGCTCCTTGATCCTGGTGCCTCTCTCATCTGTGATCCCTCCGCCCTGCCGCCAGATGAGGCTGAGGCCTCTGTACCAGGCTTCAGAGATGCTCCTCGCCCGAATGAATCTTCCGAGTATTGCCATGAAAAAGCGCCCCAATATTTCCTATTGGCGAGCCCCAGTCAGCTCCGCAATGGCCTCAGGCGGAAAGGCCCGAACGATATCGATCTTCTTGACACAACGTGTGCCAATGCCGTATTTCTTAGCGATGAGCTTCAGCTCCCTCATGCTGTAAACCCTGGCAATCTCCTCAATATCCATGAATGCCGTGTTCTTCTGCAAGATACATTAACTTTTTTGACTGCAAAGTCTTGCCGATCATACCAGCCATGCTGCCAGGTGGTGCAGCTCCAGGCCGAGGTCTCCATAGCTGAATCTTATATCAATTAGGCCACTATTCACCAATAATAATATCAATATTAGCATAATCTCAAACGAGATGAACAAAGCTATGAGGATCATCCCTACGCCAGGCTTCTGAAATGCCTCGATGATAAAGTCCCACAGGGTCCTTCCCACTACCATTCTGCCTTCACCTGAAACGCAGCGGAGGAGATTCTCTGCCCAGTAATTAAAGAAGAGGAACGCCTGCGGAGCGAAAGTAATCAGAGGAAAAGATATTTTAAAAGAACAACATAACTCAAATCAAAATGCCCGACTTCGAGTGGGCCCTGACCAATGCCCTGAACGCGTTCTTCGAGAAGGACGGAATAGCCGCCATAGCCTACCGGCTCAAGCAATCGCCCTTCTCCGCTCAATTTATGGACATACTGGTGGACTCGAAAATTCCTGAATACTACCTGGCCATCGAGTGCAAGAGCCTGGATGCCAGAAAGACGAGGTCGCTATATTTCAAGCAGCACTTCAGCATCGCAGCGGCAAGGCATCAAATGGCACGCGAGACGGAATTCATCACTCGATCCGGCAGACAGGGGATTTTGGCTGTGGAGCTGCGTCACGGAGCCGGAAAAGCCCGAACGGCTCACCTCGTCTCCTGGGGACAGGTCTACCAGTGTTTTGCAGACGGAAAGGCAGGATTGAGCCTGAAGGACATCGAGATCAACCCGCCACTGGAGAGACATGGCGGATCCTACCAGATCTCAAGGCTCGACATCGTGCGCATCTCCGGATACTACGATATGGCAGCAGACAGCGACGGTTGGGAGGATGACCAACAGACATCTCTGTGATCGGCCAAATCAGTGGTTAACTTAATTTGACTCTAAAAAAGTCTATTTGGATTAACCTTTTATCCCAGCCCGATTATTCGGGAGATTATGAAGCTTCCAGGCACGGCAACACAAGAAGAGAACATCTACATTGCCATGGGAAAGCTGAACATACAGCCGAGCCAGGTATTTTTGGATATCGGCTGCGGATCTGGAGCTGTCTCCCTTGCGGCCTCTCGCTACACAGACAGAGTCTTTGGCATCGATCGGCGTGAGGAAGCAGTGCAGATGTCCAGGACGATAGTCCCGACAGGGCAATTCTTCCTGGGCGATGCCTCTGAAATCCTGCCCAAGCTGCCCGATGTTGACAGATGTTTCATAGGCGGCACACGCGGCATCGAGGTCTTCTGGCCTCTGCTCCTCGAAAAAGCCCATAACGACTGCATAATTGTAGTCGACCTGGCGCGCCTGGGAATCGCCGCCCGCGTGGCGGATATGATGAAAGAGGCAGGGATCTTTCAGGAACTTATCCAGATTCATATAGAAAGAGGCTACGCCTTGGGGGGAGACATAGCCCTGAGGCCAGTTAACCCCATCTTCATGGTGATAGGAAAATGTTGATAGGCATCAGCTTGGGACCGGGAGACCCGGAATTATTGACGATCAAGGCGGCAGCAGCCCTCAAGAATTGCAGAAAGGTCTTTGTGCCGGGAGAGATGGCAGCAGAGCTTGTCAGGCCTTACTGCACTCCTGAGATCCTGCAGTTTCCCATGATTGAAAACAAAGAGGATCTTGAGAGAATCTGGAAGCATAACGCTGCCTCTGTGGCGGATGCGGCTGCTGAGGATCTTGCCGGATTCGCCTGCATTGGAGACGTCAACACTTTCTCAACCTTCAGCCACCTGGAGAGGGTCATCCGCCAAAACCATCCGGACATTGAGATCGAGACCATCCCCGGAGTGGGCGTCGTGCCCTCTGCGGCATCCCGCCTCGCTCTGCCATTGGACAGATCCTTTGAGGTCTCGGACGGCTCGCCAGTGGACACAGTGGTCAGACTCAAGGCCACCCGCCCGAGAAAGATGGCAGAGGAACTCTCCCTTCGAGGATTCGATGACTTCACGCTGGCAACCATGCTCTGCACTCCCCAGGAGAGAATAATTCGCAGCGATATGCCAGAAAGAAGCGATTACTTCTCAGTTCTCCTGGCCAGGAGGAGCAGATGAAGCTGTACTTTGTTGGAGCAGGCCCCGGCGACCCGGATCTAATCACTGTGAAGGGCAAGAAGCTGCTCATGGAGGCCGACTTCGTGGTTTATGCCGGCTCTCTGGTCAACCCCGCCCTGCTCGAAGGCCTGAAGGCAGAGACTATGGACAGCAACGGCGTCTCACTTGAGGCCACAACAACAAAGATCCTGGAAGCCTTGCAGGCCGGCAAGAAGGTGGTCAGGCTTCACAGCGGCGACCCATCGCTCTACGGCGCCATTCTCGAACAGATGAAACCCCTGGAGGAAGCAGGAGTGGAAGTAGAGGTCGTGCCGGGGGTCTCCTCGCTCTTCGCCTCCGCTGCAGCTCTCAAGACCCAGCTCACATTAAAAGGGGTCTCTGAGTCACTGATTGTTACAAGACCTGCCGGCACCACCCTGGAGAAGGATGAGCTAGCAGCCCTAAGCCGGCACAATACCACGCTGGCCATATTTCTCGGCATCGACAAGATCAAAGAGATCATCGAGAACCTGGACCGCCCAAGCGACACCCCGGTTGCAGTGGTCTACCGAGCCTCCTGGCCGGATGAGATGGTGCTGCAGGGCACTATTGCAGACATAGCCGATAAAGTGGAAGAAGCAGGACTGAAGAAGAGCGCACTTATCCTGGTCGGAGGAGTTGTGAAAAGAACAGGATTTCGGAGGTCTCACCTATACAGAGATCGGTAGCAGTTCTGGCCTTTCCTAGAGACAGAGAGAAGGCGGAAAAGATCGTCTTCGCCTTGAAAGACCAATATTGCCCGGAAACCGTCATCTACGAGAGGACGAAAATCGGGACGGTCTTGGAGATATACGATCTGGTAGTAGCTGTAATGGCTGTGGGAATCGTTGTACGAAGCCTTTGTCCTCACCTCAAGGACAAGTGGAACGATCGACCTGTGGTAGCCGTCGACTCAGCCCTCTCCTGTGCGGTACCGATAGTCGGAGGACACCACGGAGCCAACGACCTGGCAAGGCTGCTGGCAAGTCGACTCGGCCTCTATCCAGCAATCACCACTGCTACGGATTCATCTGGCAGGCTCTGCCTCGAAGAGGTAGCCGAACGACTGAGTGCTTCAGTTCTCAACAGGGAGTCCTCCAAAGCCGTAAACCTGGCTTTCCTAAAGGAGGACGTGCCAGTATTGAGGCTGAAGGGTCCAAAGATCGTGGTAGTGGACGAGGATGTGGCTGTTTTGAAATCGAGAGGATTGGTTGTGGGAATAGGAGCAAGAAAGGGAGTGGAGGCAAGTGAGGTGCTGCAGGCCATAGACCTGGCGCTAAAAGATGCGGGCAAAAGCCGAGAGGATATCGGCATTCTGGCTACCTCACAACTGAAGAGTGAGGAGGAAGGGATGCGTGAAGCGGCAAATGCTCTAGGAAGAGAGATGATCTACCTCTCCGCAGAGATCATCAACTCCCAGTCTCCCGTCACCTCATCCAGGGCTAACGATCTTGGCCTGGTGGGAGTGGCCGAGCCGGCTGTACTGGCTCTCGCAAGCAGGCTCATTTCCCCAAAGAAAGCTTACGGGAGGGTGACAGTTGCCATCGGAGAATAAGCAGGACTGGGCTGGCCAGGATAGTGCCTCCGCGCCCGTGCATAAGCTCTCCATTGTTGGCATCGGCCCGGGTTCTCGGCATCTGCGGACTGCAGCGGCCACGAGGACCATCTCATCTGCGGACTATGTTGTAGGCTACAGGCCCTATCTGGAGCTGATAGGCGACCTCTTGCCTGGAAAGCAGGTCTTCTCCAGCGGCATGGGAAAGGAGGTAGACAGAGTCAAAATGGCGCTCGACCTCAGCGAGAGAGGATCCGTAGCCCTGGTCAGCAGCGGAGACCCAAACATCTATGGCATGGCCGGCCTCGGCCTGGAGATGGCTCCCGAGCCCTCCAAAGTAGAAGTCATCCCGGCAGTCACCTCATTTACTGCCGCATCCTGCAGGGCTGGACTCTTCTTCCGCCAATGCGTCGCAACAATCAGCCTCAGCGATCTGCTGACCCCCTGGCCCCAGATAGAAAACCGGCTTCGTGCAGCAGCAGAGACGGAGATGCCTGTCGCCCTCTACAATCCCAAAAGCAAGAAACGTGACTGGCAGATGCTTAAAGCTCTGGAAATCTGCGGCTCGCGAGAGATCCTGGTAGCCAAAGAGATAGGCAGAGCAGGTGAAGAGATATTCTTCACTAGCTCTGAAAGGCTGATCGAGGACCCAGTCCTGCGAGAGAAGATCAACATGACCACCCTTGTCATCATCCTTGGCAGGGGCACATTCAGAGGAAAGGCCTCTCAGAAGTCGGCCTTAGGCCTTGTGGGCATCGGCCCCGGCAACCCTGAAAACCTGACCTCAGAAGCAGAGAGCATCCTCAAAGCATCGGATAAGGTATTCGGCGCAGAGAGATACCTATTGGAGATCGACGGCGTCACATCTGCAGAGAAGATCAGCAACATCGGACCCTGGAGCGACAGGATGGACGACCGGTGCAAAGAGGCCTCCAAGGCTATCGAGGCCGGAAAAAGGGCAACCATTCTAACTGGCGGCGATCCTAGCATTTTTTCATCAGGCTGGAGGATCATTGAGCAGTCCATTCTTCCTGTGCACATTTCCCCTGGCGTCAGCGCCTTTTCGAGCGTTGCAGCAAAGGCCGGCGCGCCGCTCGTCAACGACTTCGCACTCCTCTCCTCCGCACATGATCCAGCTGGGCTCTCTGCACTGGCTAAAGCGGGATTTGCAGTGGTTGTCTATAACGTCAAAGGGCAGGAGATTGCCTCTCTCTTGGAGGGGGTCGATCCTGGCCGACCGGTTGTCCTGGCCCAGGATGTAGCCCGAAACGACGAAAAATTCACAATGCTCACCGCAGAGGACCTGATGGCCGCTGGGCCGTCAGGCTTCCGTTTCACCCTCCTCGTAGCCTCCGCCAACTCCCACATCAAAGATGGAAGGATAATTACCAAACGGGGATACGAGAACAAATACAATTACAAGAGTTGATTCACTCTAGTAGTTTCGAGATGACTGGCCATGACCAAAGGAATAATGGAAGACTACACGGACATTGGAGCTGTCACTCCGGAAGCCCTGGAGATCAGCACCAAGAGCAGACGGCTAATCTCCCAGATGATAGGAGACGAGACCTTCGAGGACAGAATCAAGCAACGATGCGTTATCGCTACGGGAGACCCAAGCGTAGCTGAGATCTTGAGATTTCAGGGAAAACCAGAAGAAGCCGGCCTGGAGGCCCTGAAAAATAAAGCGCCCATCTTCGTGGATATCAATATGGTACAGGCGGGAATATTGAAGAAAGGACATGACTGCCCCATTGAGACGATCATAGGCAAAGGAGACACAGTGGCAAAAGAAACAGGAGTAACCCGCACCTCCGCAGGAGTGATGGCTCTGCAAGACAGGCTCTCCGGATCCATAGTGATAATAGGAAACGCCCCATCATCGCTTCTCACTTTATGCGACCTCATGGAGAAGAAGAAGGTATTTCCAAGACTGGTCATTGGAGTTCCAGTGGGATTTGTAAATGCTGCCGAGAGCAAAGAACGACTGAGAAAGATAGATGTGCCATCCATTTCGGTGGTCGGCACCCGTGGCGGAACTCCCATCGCCGTAGCAGCCATAAATGAGATCATAAACGCCTATGCCCGAACCGCAAACTGACCAGGTCATAGACCCAATCACAGGATTTGTCATCCCCGCCTCCTGGATCAGGCTATGCTCCAATCCCAATGCAATAGAGATGATCAAGAGCGGGAGATGGGTTATGCTCTCAAGCGGCCTTCTCTGCAGGAGGGGACTGACCACAGGAACCACTGCAGCCGGAGCATGCAAGGGCGCTGTGCTCTCCTTAAAGAGGCCTGTGCAGGAATTGCAGGTCGCAACTCCAGCAGGAATACCCGTCTCCCTACACGTTTTTGCAAGGGATGGCTTCTGTCTGGCAACCAAGGACGGCGGAGACCACAAGTTCGATGTCACAGCCGGCCTGGAGATCTCGGCTCTTGCAAGTCCAGCAGATGAAACGACACTTGTGGCAGGAAAAGGCCTGGGCAGAATCACTGCACGAGGGCTGTGCGACGATGTTGGCAGGCCATCCATCAGCCCCGCGGCTCGAAGACAGATAATGCTTGCCATCGCCGAAGCCCTGAAAGAGACGAACCTGGCAGGGGTGAAGGTCGAGCTGTCCGTTCCACAGGGCGAAAAGCTGGCTAAAAAAACCCTCAACCCTCGGCTGGGGATTATAGGCGGCATATCCATACTGGGCTCAACCGGATTTGTTGAGCCCTGGAACGACCACTTCACAGAAGATCGCGCCTCCGAGATTAAAAGCGCCAGGAAGGTTGTGGTGACCACAGGAAGAACAGGCCTGAAGATGAGCCGCGTTCTCTTTCCAGATCACAAAGCAGTGCTCATGGGAAGCCAGCTTGATCACCTGGACTTTTCAGATGAGCAGGAGAGCATACTCTGCGGACTTCCAGCCCTGATCCTCAAGTGGGCCTGGCCTCAGATCTTGGATAAAACAGGTTATGGCACGGTAGCCGAAATGACAGAAAGAGAACCTCAACACGAAAACATTAGCAGGGCACTGAAGCTGGCCAAGAAGAAGCTGCCCAGGACTCGAATCGTCCTTCTCAACAGAGATGGCAGCATCCTCGCAGATGTGCTCTAGTCTGATAACAGACAAGGACTGACAAGACTTCACGGAACAAACCATTACCCTAAAGGCACGATGCAGGAGTTTTTATGATCATAGTAGGAGTGGGCGCTGGCCCGCAGATGCTCACGGCACAGGCCGCACAGGCCATAGCACAGGCGAAGATCATCTATGGATCAAAGAGGTCCATAGATCTGGTCCAAGAGCACATAGATCCTGAATGCACAATCAGAGTCATAGAGAACTACAAGAAATTGAACGAACTCCCGCAGGACGCTGTGGTATTGAGCACAGGCGATCCCATGCTCTCCGGCCTGGGTTACTTGAAGGGCATGGTAATTCCTGGCATCTCCAGCCTGCAGGTGGCCTGCGCCCGCCTGAAGATCAGTGAGCTTCAAGTTGTTCCCATAACAGCGCACGGTAGGAGCCTTAAGCCTGAAACAGTTGCCTTCGAACTTTCCCGTGGAAAGATCGTCTTCTTGCTCACCGATGATGCAACCGACATGCAATCGCTCTGCCAATATCTGGAAGCCCAGGGACTCCATAGAGAGATAGCCACACTTACCGACCTCGGATACGAGAAGGAGAGGATCGAGAGGACCAGCACAGCAAAACCGCCAAGGTCCCCCGGTCTCTCCTGCGTTCTCATAGGCGATTTCTAGGGATTGCAGACCTTACAGGGAAGATAACCCTGGGCCTTGGCGTCTTCAGTGTCCGCAAAGCTGATGAGGTTCTCAGGCTTGATCTTTTGAGCATAACGGCAGTCCGGTCTATGGTATTTCTTTGATGTTATGCTGCCCACGAGATTGACGTCCTCCTGCAGATCAAGAGATGAATCGTTTGAGGTCCTCTTAATCTGAGACCCCTGGTCTTGCCCCTTTTGTTCCGGCTCATTTCGTTCTCGTTCATCTTCCTCTCTCTCTTTCTCCTCCTCTGCAACCTTCTGCCAAAACATCGCCTCGTTTATGTCAATCCACGAACCATCCTGCCAGACTGCCTGTTCTGCCTGAGACTGCACCAGGCTCACCTTCCTCTGTTCTTCAGCTAAAACGCCCTCGGGTCCCTCCGCCTCCAGGGAAAAATCATACTCTCCTGCGGCAAGCCTGACGCTCTTGCAGATCTCAAAGCTGTAATCCCGGTTCGGCTCGACCTCCATAAGCAGATATTTGGTGGCGAGCAAAGGCCTCTCATCCCGCCAGAGAGTAGCATTGAGGAAGAGATAACCAAGCGAGCCGTTAGCATGAGATAGCAGACTACCCTGCACCCGAAAGAGATCATCTTTCAATTCTACATCATAATCCATATGCAAACTGGAATTTGCCACCTGATGATCCAGAACAAAAGATGACACCTCAGAGCGCTCGACAGTCTTCGTGAGGCAGCCCATCATGCAAAATGATGACAGGATGACAGAAAATAAAATTAATGCTATACCACACTTACTAAAAAAATTAAGATGCAATTGAACAACCCCTTTATTTCCACTGGAAAACCAAAAGTCCCGACATCAAGAGCAACATCGAGCAGGCCCTAACACTGTAATAGATGATAGATCACATCTACAGAGAGCGCATCACTCGCAGCAATCCTTCCAGGCAATCCAATAGCTTCTTCAGCCTATCCAGATCCTGCTCATCCTGAACTGCTGCCGTCAAATCCCTAAGGCGACCTGAGAGCGCAGCACGAAGATCACCCACAGCAGAATCAAGCTGTATATCGTCTCGGTTATGACCGCCATCCAAAGAAGCCTCACCGCTAGCAAATAGAGACTTTTCTCCTTCTTCCTCCGACAATTGTGCGCGATGCAAATCAGACCTCTCGCCCGGCTGTCTCTCAGACGGAACTGATAGCTCTGCCTTTGTAGGCGAACTGGGTTCATCTATAAAAGAGCATACAGGGCAAACGATCCTGCCCTTGCAGCGAAATAAGGGTGCACCGCAGTCATGATGAGCGGCCAGCATGGTACAGCCTTGCTCCAGAAGCCTGGTAATCTTGCTGAGAATCTCGTCTTCATCCATATCTCATCACCTATGTCCACATACGTTTAAATACCACGACCATATCATCACTGCTCAACTGATTTAACGAATACCGTCATTAACCTTTTTCCCAAGATACAGGTAGGTGATTCTACGACAGCTGAAAATGTCCTTAAGCAATGCGTTGAGGTGCTAGAACGCATTATGAGCGATGATGCCGTCCCAAGGAACATCCGACGCTCTGCAGAGAACGTGAAATCCATCCTCATGGACGAAAAAGTGAGCGAGGCAATCAAGGCCGCCAGTGCTATCTCCATACTCGACGAGATCAGCAACGATCCCAATATTCCTCTTCATACCAGAACACTGATCTGGAATGTTGCGAGCCAGCTTGAAACCATACCCGTAGCTTGAATTTCTGTTCAGGCTTGCCGGCTTTGGGCATGGCCTTTTAAGGGAGATGCATGAGTTGGGAGATAGCATAACTACGACAAGACTTTACATGGATAGACGCATGGACCAAAAGAGAGGGACCGTATGATTTCCACTGGAACATCAGTCTTTCTGAATGCTGACTGAGACTCGTCCAAGGAAGTCAACCCTCATCCTCTAGCGTTTGCTTATTGGGCATCTCAAAAACACCTCATGATAATCAACTCCAGCAATGAACAATTCGCGATGCATACTACTCTTACCTTATGTCGGATATATGCTTTTTTAGCAATCAGATTGTGTTTTTAGCTAATTCTATATGAAAGAGAAAATATAGCTTACTTTTAATGACTAAAGCGTTTCTTTTTTTTTCTTCTTGAGAAAAACTTATATACAACTAATTACTTATTTACAACAGGCATTTTTTATTTCATTATCTATCATGACCAATTGCGGCATTTAAAATTGTGTTCCACTGGAAATCATGGGGTGGGGGACTAGCGTTCCACTGGAAACGAAGGGGTGTTTACCATAACTCTTAATATCCTCCAATACCATGAAAAATTGTCCGAGGGGAATTATCTTGGTTTCTATTTCGAAAGGGTTATTTACCGATTTATTAGCACAAGGGGGCATATTCCAGTCCAGGGATGTCTTGCGTCCCACTTACACGCCAAGCGAGCTGCCTCATAGAGAAGAGCAGATAAACAGCTTGGCATCAGTTTTAGTTCCTGCACTTAGGGGAGAAACACCTTCCAATGTTCTCATATATGGAAAAACCGGCACAGGCAAAACTGCTGTTGCCAAGTATGTCGGAAAAGAGCTAGAAGAAGCAAGCTTCGGAGACATGAAATGCGCTGTGATCTACATTAATTGCGAAGTGGTGGACACCCAATACAGAATTCTAGCTCATCTGGCAAGACACTTCGACAAAGAGATTCCCATGACAGGCTGGCCCACGGATCAGGTCTACTCGGAATTCAGGAACGCTCTGGACGAAGGGAAAAAAGTTGTGGTGATAATGCTGGACGAGGTGGATAAGCTAGTGAAAAAAGGCGATGATATCCTTTACAACCTCTCCCGCGTAAATTCAGACCTGGTCCGTTCCAAGGTAAGCATCATAGGCATCTCTAACGACCTCAAGTTCACTGACTTTCTGGACCCAAGGGTCAGAAGTTCTCTCGGCGAAGACGAGATAATCTTTCCGCCGTATGATGCTGAACAGATAAAAGATATCCTGCAACAGAGAGCCCATCTATCTTTTAATCCAGGCGTCCTCCAGGAGAGCGTCATTCCACTATGTGCAGCTTTTGCAGCTCAAGAACATGGAGACGCCCGAAAAGCTCTGGATCTCCTGCGTATATCCGGAGAGTTGGCAGAGAGAGCACGCTCTGCAGTTGTGGGAGAAGATCATGTTCGGTCGGCTCGCGAGAAGATTGAACAGGATCGCGTTGAAGAAGTGATAAAGACCTTGCCCACCCAGTCCAAGCTCGTTCTTTACAGCATTGTTCTTCTGGAAGAGCAGGGTACAAGGAACATTACTACCAGTGCCGTTTATAACATGTACAAACAGCTCTGTCCTCTGGTTGAGACCGATTACCTGACTCATCGGCGCATAACAGACCTGATTGCTGAGCTGGATATGCTGGGAATCCTGCATACCATAGTCATCAGCAAAGGTCGATATGGCCGTACCAAAGAGATAACGTTAAGCGTTTATTCCGGGAAGCTCAAGGCTACACTGCAGCAGGACTATCGGCTAAAGGTCTTGGTCAACGTCAGTGTGCCTCAGCAGGCACGATTGGGTCTTTGATGACATCTTCTCGTGTTGGGTGATCTGATGCTCACGAGTTGAGCTGGATCTGGGTCCTCGCCAATGCAAAAAAACATAAAGTCGTAAGATATCTGAGGGGAGAATGATTCTGAGGACATGCCTGATGCTAGTTATGATTCTGGTAGCGTTAGCTGGGTGCGTGGCTTTGGGCAGCGCCTCTTCCTCGTTCGGGACGTATTCGTATAGAGAGGTCTCTGCTGAGGAGGTCATGGCTGAGGCCAATGGCAGCTCTGTGAACTATGATAGAGTCCTCATTGTGGGAGACTTGTGCCTTGATGCTGATCAGCATTCCTCCATAAAGATAACAAATTCCTGCTTTTTTGGCAATGTAAGCTGCAAAGGAACGACATTTTATTCATCCGTAAACCTCGAGAACAGTACTTTTTATAGAAATGCAATTTTTAACGGGTCTAAGTTTGCAGTTGAGGCGAACTTCAATGATTCTTGTTTTTTGGGTGATGCCATCTTTAATACATCTCGCTTTTTAGAGGGCGTAACCTTTGATTTTGTGGATTTTTATGGGATCGCAGACTTTTCTGGCGTCCAGTTTGATGCGTTCTCGACCTTTTACAATGCAACATTTAAAAAGGATGCACTTTTTTCCTTTTCGGAGTTCAATGGTGCTTATGCCAACTTCGAATCGGCACTGTTCTACGGTTTTGTCGATTTTGCCGGTTGCCGGTTCAACTCCTATGTCACCTTTGCTTCTGCCCGTCTTGAAGAAATGGCTGACTTTCATGCCACGAGGTATTCAAGTGGCGGGAGTTTTTTAGCTGCTCAATTTCTAGGACGCGCCAATTTCGATCGCTCTCATTTTGTTGAGGACTCGTTTTTCAATCAAATTCAGTTCAAAGACACAGCAAGCTTCCTGAATGCCAAGTTCGATGGACCTGCATCTTTCAATGACACTGTGTTTTGCAGAGATGCTGATTTTGATAAGGCTCAGTTCTTAGCGTCCACGGATATGTCTAATGTGGCGTTTACGGGCGACATAATGATGAATAACACAAAGATTGCCAGGATGATACTTGATGGCTCGACCTTTATGGAGAGTTCCAGTCTGTATCTGGCCAATGCAGATATCAGCCGGATGATGGTTGACTGGAGTCATATCCAGAATATCATAAGCTTTGATAACTCTGCTTATCTTGGCCTTATCAAGAATTACAAGGATCTCGGGCGCAGCAATGATGCCAATGATTGTTACTATGAGTATCGATATGTGAACCAGGGCCATAAGGGTCTGGGATTCTCTAAGTTTCTCGATGTGGTGGCATGGCTCACTTGCGGCTATGGTGTTCGTCCCAATTATACTCTTCTTTGTGGAGCATCTGTAATTCTTCTCTTCTCAATCATCTATCTGACTGGCAGGGGAGTGGATGGATTTCAGAATATTCACGGCCTGGAGCTGTTCGCTGGATCTCTTTATTATAGTACAATAGCTTTTACAGCCAACTCAAAGGGGCTTCCTTTGCGGGGTCGCTATAAATACCTGGGAATTGCAGAGGGCATTATCGGATGGCTGTTGATGGCTCTATTCCTGGTTACATTAGGCAGAGTGGTAATTGGATAAATCTGAAAAAATTAAAGAGAGCAAAAAATGCTCGAATAAGGCTTACTGCCTGGAAGGCTTGCGGTTCTTGGCGTCTGCGAATGGGTTCGTCTCGTTTTGGGATTCTGTCGCGTTTTCTAGGGTAGCGTTCTCCATAGTTGCATTGACGAGAGTAGCGTTCTCTAGGGTTTCATTCGTCATGGTGGCGTTGGTTGAATTGTTTGCCGCGTTCTCTGCGTCGAGGGCAAAGACCTGGGTGGCCAGAAGGGCCAGAAGCATAGATACTGCTAATATAAAGTTCTTCATTTTATACTTACCTCTTCTCTTCGGATTATCAGGTACGGATTTAAATTTTGTGTTGCATCGTGCCCACAGTCTTGGATGCATTTCGTGCTCGGTTTTTCCTGGGCCCGTGGCAGAGGCAGGGGAACTAGCCAAGAGCGCATATGTCTTAAGCTAGGACGTGATTTAGTCTCTAATCCAGTACGGCAGGGGAGTCTATGAGGCAGTTGTATCCAGTAGGATTAATTTTGTTATCTCTCAATGTGGTTTTGTTCTGCACAGCGAGCGCAGCCGATAACAGCAGTGCATCGTTGGTGGACGCGGAAATAAACGATACCGGATTTCGTCCGGATGTGAATGGCTTTAGTTTTCAGAATTATGGGGAGGATCCAAACACGGAAGATCTGACCTCGTCTGAGATGCAGCGTATGTTCGGAGATCAGGTCTGCGCAGGCAAGTCAAATGGCCAATGCATTCTTACATATCCTGCTGAGCGTTGGATGAATCAGGCTGTGTCCGCCATGAAGTCCGGGCACTGTGAGGGACTTGCAGTCCTTTCCAGCCTCCTTTACTTCAACCAGACAAGTCCAGCCCTCTTTGGGGGGGACAAGAGCATTGACCTCTCGCTGGACAATGTCCTGCTTCAGCGCGAGATAGGTTACTGGTGGACCACCCAGGTCACAACTCCCGGTGGGTCGAAGAAGGTTCTGGACTCTCCTGTGGCAGTGCTGGATACCTTAAAACAGGCATTTGATGACGGCACGTCTGCCAGTGAATGGTGGGTTTTAGGCATCTATCTGCCTGACGGAAGCGGCGGTCACGCAATTACGCCTTTTGCAGTTGAGGATCTGGAGAACGGATCATCTCGTATCTATGTATATGATAATAATTGGCCTCAGGAAGTCAGATTTATCGAGGTTGATCGAGAGGCCGATGCCTGGAGTTATCTGGCATCGACCAATCCCGATGAGCTGGGAAGCTTATACACCGGAAATGCCAGCACCAAGAACCTGGAGATCGTCTCTCTCTCCTCACGTCTGGGCCAGCAGAGATGCGATTTTTGTGATAAATCCTCAGGGAATGCCAGCAGTGGCACCAAGGGGGCCGTAGATGGCGGGCAGAGCATTCAGATCTGGCAGAACGGTCGCGCCAGGGTATTGGTCACGGATGAGTCCGGCCATAGAGTCGGCCTCCTGGAATCTGGTGAATTCGTAAATGAAATTCCTGAGGCAGAGGTCCGGAGCCTGAAGTTTGGGCTTGATCATCCACCAGTCATCTGGCTTCCCTCAGACTCGATAAATAATTCTCATCTGGCCATAGAGATTCACAGTGCTGCCGATGACAGCGCGAAGAATTTGGCGGATACGACGGTCTTTGCTTCGGGTTTTGCCCTGGACTGCTCCATTCCCGATCTCAAGCAGGGATTGCAGCAGAGCATGGATCTGTTCTCGGATGGCGCTGCATATAATGTCAGCATCAGCGCAAATAGTCAGTTGTCTCCTGTAATCTCCGTGGATACAGACTTGCAGAGAGTGTCTCTGTCCGGCTTAAACCTCGATCCTTCGGGCATGATTAATATCTCCATGAATCCGACGCAAGGTGCTTTTAGCATGAACACTCTTGGAAACCTCAAGCCAGGAACGCTTCAACTCATGATGTCTTCTCTGGATCCCGCGAGTGGAACCTCGTCCACCTTCAAAAGCCTGGATATGATGTTGCGGACTGACGATGGAGTCTCGATGGACCTTGCCGGTTCTGCAGGAGGGATGTCCTCGCCGGCTTTATCCATCACTCGAAAGAACGGTGGAACGCAGGAGATGTCGATGATATCCGTATCCAAGAATGTTCCAGTGAGCATGCCTGAGATTCCTGATGTTCAAAATATGACTTCATCCAATCTATCTGGGTCCAAAGCTTCGTCTTCGGCGACAAGCATGAGTATCCCGAATTCTAATGGTGTGTCAGGAAGCGTCAGCATGCCAAGCACTTCTGGAATGACCGGTACCTCAGGAATGCCAAGCATCGGCACTCCTCAAATACCTTGATCTGGTGGGCGGGTCTGGAAGGTGAGGCTACAATAGAGCTGGTCCGTTAGGGTGGCGCCATCCATTCGCTGATGGATTCAGCCCTATTTAAGCATCTTATTATCAGGTCGCAGACGTAGATGACAGCTCCCGCTGTTATGATCATAAAAATCAGCCATCTAATCATATCGTCAAGTTTCAGGCCCCGGTTATTGTGGTTCTCTTTCCAAACCTCATGAGCAATTGCATTTAGATTGCTTGAGAGATTTTTCGAGGCTTCTGCGGACATATTTGCATCACTCTCCAAAAGACAGGGGTATACCGGTGGGTAAATTATATCACTATTAATTGTTAAAGTTTGTGGTCAGCTTAAGAAGGACTGAGGGTGAGTGCCCTGGTAATGCGAGAATCTGTTGGCATGCTCCGTTATCTCATCCAGTTGCAGCCCCTGCGAAAGAGGCAGACGATGCTGGCTGCCAGGAGTACGGCGATGATGCCTGTTAAGAAGATGCCGTCGAAGACGCCGGCTCCGCCAATGGAGAGGACCAGAGGCTTGGCCTGGTGCAGCTCCATCGGAGAGAGGGCAGGCAGAATTCCGGGCGTAAAAAGGCTCATCAGGTCAGCTCCGACAAGCGTTCCCAAAGTTCCGCTGATGTATGCGAGAGGCGGAGCCCGGCGAAAGCCCTTAGCAAGCAAGAGGCCCATGGCGGCTGCGAGGAAAGGCGAGAGCCAGACGGGCAGGACTATGCCCTCTCCGGGAACCGCCTGGGCCATCCAGTAGGTGATGGCCGCGACAACAGCCAGGCCCAGCAGAGCCTTTTTGAGGGTAACCTGATGGCGGATGATGAGATGAGCGGATATGAGAAGAGGAATGATGCAGCCGCCCAGGTTCACTGCCAGTATGAGTGGATGAAACGATGCTTGCGCATAGTCTGAGAATGGACTCATGAGAGCAACATACCACTCAGGATAAGATGAGATCGGTGCGTCTATCAGCTGGAAGTCCACCATGCTTCCGAGTATCGAGCCGAAGACTGCGAGAGTGGCATGCCAGTGGGTGAAGCCCACCATCTCAAAAGCGGTCTCTGAGAGACGGAGAAATAGGTAGATGATGATCAGGGGCGCTATCAGGATGAGCAGCAGGATGACGAGGGTTAGTGGCAGAAATAGCAGTTCGAACACGATTTGGCACCCACATTTAAGTTATCTGTGATAGTTAATAGAGCTTTCTGATATGCACAATGCTTATTGCCTTGCCCGGATTTCAGCACGGAGAGAGTCGGAATACAACTTCATTGGTGATTTGATATGAGCATCCTTACTGGCACAGCGGCTCAGGTCCTCGTGGAATGCATGATCGACACTGAAACGCAGACGCAGATGTGCGGCATTGAGCTGACGCTAAATAAGATCGAGCGCTTCACAACAGCCGGAGCTGTAGCCTTTGACAATAGCGAGCGAAAGCTGCCCCAGACCGAGCCGATAGATTTCGATCCCACCGGCTGGATTGAGCTCTCTGCAGGCTCTTATCTTGTGACATTCAATGAGATCGTGAACATTCCTAAAGATGTTGCTGCCCTGGCCCGCGCCCGGTCCACGCTGCAGCGCTGCGGGGCGAGCCTTGAGACGGCTCTCTGGGACCCAGGCTACCGTGGCCGTAGCCAGAGTCTGCTCGTGGTCTACAACCCCCAGGGACTGCGGCTGAAGAAGAACGCCCGGCTGATGCAGCTGGTCTTCATGCGGCTGGAGAAAGAGGCTGAGAAGGTGTACTCCGGGAAGTACCAGGGCGAGAACATTTAGAGAATATATGAAAAATATAGTTAGTGGTTTATGATTTTACTCCACTAACTCCAGGTTCTCAACAATATTATTTGTCAGGTTCTTATCCATTGAGAAAATATAGATATAGTTCAGCTGATCTAGTCTGAGCGAAGTCATATATGTTAGATTACTGGACAAAGGATTTTCTGCATCGGGAATATCAAATACCCGAACCGTGACATTCTGATTAGAGTGATCTTTTAAATTATATGATTCCTTCTCATCAGCGCCACCTAATCGGAATATGCCAGATAACATGTTATCCATAAATATCAGAATGTCATCCGCTTCCAACTCCAGTACAGAGATATCGCTGAATGAGGTAAGCGATAACAGGGAGGAGTCATTCATATTTTCTGTGTTATTAATAATAATTAGTTGCTCAATATAACCCTCACCGCTTGTTGTAATTGGCACTGACGACATATTATAATTAGGCGTTAGATTGAGTGACAGATTTGCCGCTGTAACGGTCAATATAGGCGTCTCAGAGGCATTGCATCCAGCTAAAAGGAACATTAGCATCAGAACTGTTCCTGCAATTGACAAATATTTTCTAATTTCAACCACCTGTTAATGTTTTTAAAGAATTACTATAAATAATTTACTGTGTGAATTTTCAAAGTTTAATTCACTAAATTAATTAAAATAGTATCGGTACAAAAAACAAGTAGAGATTCAGATTGCCTGGATCTCTTCCTTAGTAGCGATCTTGACATTCTTCTCGGCGAGAACCGTTCTGGCCTTGGCGATGTCGTCCACTCTTAAGATGAGCATGGCGCGTTGGGCTCTGGCTGTGACGAAGGCATAGGCATAGTCTACGTTCACGTTGCTCTGTCCGAGGGTATTGACGATATCGTACAGGCCGCCTGGTGTGTCCTTCATCTCAACAGCGAGGACATCGGTCATGGAGACCGTAAAGGCATTTTCTTTTAGAACCTTGTAGCCTTTTTCCGGGTCGTCCAGGACCATGCGGATAACTCCGAAGTCGCCAGCCTCGGCTATGGTCAGCGCCCGGATGTTCACGCCTGCGTCTGATAGTGTCTTGGCGACCTTGGCGGTTCTGCCAGGCCTGTTCTCAACAAAAAGGGAAATTTGTTTGATCTCTGACATATTGGAAGCCTCCTATACCTTTCGGTTATCTGTGACTCTCTTGGCTTTGCCCATGGAGCGCGGGATGGTGCCAGGCTCGACCAGATCGACCTCTGCAGCTATGTTCAGCACGCCTTTTAATTCTTTTGAGACTTTCTTCTTCAGCTTCATCAGGTCTCCGATCTTGTCAGAGAAGCCTGTCTCAGTCAGCTCGACTCTGACAGTCATCATATCCAGCGGCCCCTTTCTGCCTACGATGATCTCCCAGTGGTCGCCTACTTCGGGGATCTTCATCAAGACAGACTCGACTTGGCTTGGGAAGACGTTGATGCCGCGAATGATGAGCATGTCGTCTGTTCTGCCCAAGATCCTCATGATCCTGGGGTGAGTTCTGCCGCATTCGCAGGGCTCGTTGCTCATGATGGAGAGGTCTCCGATCCTGTAGCGGATGAGGGGCAGGGCGAACTTGTGCAGCGTTGTGAAGACCAGCTCTCCCGTCTCGCCTTCTTCAACAGGCTCTCCGGTCTTTGGATCTATGACCTCGGTCAAGAACATGTCAGCCCAGACATGGATGCCTTTTTGGACATGGCATTCAGTGAAGAGAGGTCCGGAGATCTCGCTCGTGCCATAGATGTCGTAGGCCTTGATGCCTGTAGCATCCTCGATTCTCTTTCTGGTCTCAAGAGACCATGGCTCAGCACCGAATATTCCTGCTTTGAGCTGTGTGTCCTTCTTGATGGAGACTCCCATCTTCTCAGCCACCTCCATGATATGCAGGAAGTAAGATGGAGTACAGGCGATGGCAGTTGTCCCCAGGTCCTGCATCAGCTCTATCTGCCGCTCAGTGTTTCCTGTGCCGACGGGAAGAACCGCAGCGCCGATCCTCTCTGCTCCGTAGTGAGCACCCAGGCCGCCGGTGAACAGGCCGTAGCCGTAGCCCACCTGTACCACGTCATCCGGGCCGAGGCCGATGGAGGTGAAGGCTCTGGCCAGCGACTCGGACCAGGTCTCGATATCGCCTTTGGTGTAGCCGACAACGGTTGGCTTTCCAGTGGTGCCGCTGGAGACATGATATCTCACTACCTGACTCTTGTGGGCGCTGAACATGCCCGTAGGATAGTTGTCTCGCAGGTCGGTCTTTCTGGTAAATGGCAGCTTGACCACATCGGCGAGGGTTTTGATATCGGAAGGCTCCACACCGGCCTCCTTGAACTTTCGCCTGTAGAATGCAGAGTGGTCGTAAACATATCGCACCACGGACTTGAGCCGATCCTCTTGAAGGGCGTGCAGGTCCTCGAGAGGCATGCGCTCAATATGCGGATCCCAGTAACCGGACATTGATGATCAACCTGAGTCAATGAATACCCGGATAGATAAAAAGCAATCGATCAGGTCCCTGCGGTGGGGATGCTCTCCAGGAGCTAAGGGGACTCCAGGAGGGAAGCAATAGACATCTATGACCACATAGACCTCAAGGAGCTGAAGGAAGCCTATTTAGCTTGCATCCCACAGTCGGGTATATAGAGGTTTATGCTACACATTTTTGTGGATGAAGCTGGAGTACCAGGCACCACCTCAAACTTTATCATAGGGGTTGCCTTTTTCCCGGACGAAAATTATAAGTTATGTGTGGATAATATTAAGTGTGACCACTCCCTCCAATGAATTGGCGGGCATCTAGGCTTTTGCCACAGACTGTAGCCCCAGTCTGAGAATGTTTAGAGCAGCATTGACCAATACCACTTTCCTACCAGCATCTTCCGCTTTGTACGAAGTGTACTGTATCAGTTTATTCCAACTTGCATCCAAGATGCTCTTCGCCAGGTTGTGATTATGAACCATTTTGGTTATATTCAGATCTCCGAATGGTTAGCCTCTTGACAACCCC
>Ga0074198_1001027_pt1 | contig 21788 bp, 21 predicted proteins | sample EPASupsiteSAE323_FD_64527 | JGI IMG/M metagenome (GOLD analysis project Ga0074198, IMG submission 64527) | Bioremediated contaminated groundwater from EPA Superfund site, New Mexico - Sample SAE3-23 | ecosystem: Environmental > Aquatic > Deep subsurface > Groundwater > Contaminated ...
GGTAGTCACCGACGGCAGGTGGGCAGTGGATGACTATGTGGATGTGCACGTGAACCCCTACCTGGAAGGTGGTGACAGTCAGGTCACTGCAGGGGCCCTGGCAGTGGAACTGGCCCAGATGATCAACCCTGAAGTAAAAGACAGACTACTCCACCTGCCTGGTATTGCAGCAGTGGGTGACCATGCCCGGTCACCAGAAGCCCAGTGGTACATTGATCTTGCAAAAGAGAAGGGATATGATTTGGAAGACCTGGAAAAGATCGCCACTGCCATAGACTTTGAAGCATTTTTCCTGCGCTTCATGAACGGCCGTGGAATAATGGACACCATACTGGGACTTGGTAACAGGGAAAAACACACCAAACTGGTGGATGCCCTTTACACCGAGTCACAAAGACGTGTGGAATGGCAGCTGGCAGCAGCCCTGCCTAACCTGAAAACCCAGACATTCCCCAATGGAATCATCTTCAGCGTCCTGGATGTGGAGAAATTCGCCCATAAATTCACCTTCCCAGCTCCGGGTAAAACCTGTGGCTTTGTCCATGACAGTATGGTCCAAAAATTCGGGGAGGAAACACCAATCATCACCCTGGCCTACGGACCAGATTTTGGTGTTATCAGGGCCACCGATGCAGTTAACGAGATATTCGGATTCAACCTCAACACCATAATCCAGGAGCTTTTGGTGGAAATTCCTGAAGCAGGTATTGATGGTGGTGGCCATGAATGCGCTGGTAGTCTGAAATTCGTGGAAGGACTATCCAAAAAGGTGCTGCAGAGTTTTGCAGCAAAGGTTGCAGGGTTAAAAGCAGCTTAACTCCTGCAGGACAGTTTAACTCCTGCAGGATTTTTGGGATTCTTTTTTATTCCCTCCCTCTATTTTATTTTAGCAATACTTCTTCTAGCAATTCCAATACTTCTTTTAGCATATTCCAATACTTCTTTTCGCATATCCAAATTATTCTTTTTTAAATATTCCCTTATTTTACATAACTTTTTGATATTCATCCCTTCTTTGACATTCCCCCTTATTTTCCCGGACATAATCTATTTATTACATTCTCATCAACAGTAAACTGATGAATACGATGAGTATCCATTCACCATCCACCATGATATCCATTTTAAAACGGTTTTTGTTACGTGAGAAATACAGTATATAAACGTAGCCATAGATTATGCAGAATATCAATGGAATGAGGAACATCTTAAACAATCCATAGACCAGGCAGACGTGAATCAGGATTAGCAGGGTTGAATTGAGAACCAAAAGGAGTTTGATGGTGTTGGATGCACCAATAACCACCGGTATAGTCCGGGTTCCAGTTTTCTCATCCCCCTCCACATCCATCAGATCAAAGAGCACCGTGTTAATGAAACTTTTAATGAAAAATAAATAAAATATCAGCAGCATAACCATCAGATTAACATTATAATCAACTATAGGTAGGAATGTGCTGCCCACAGTCCAGCTCAGTGCAACTATCAGGCTCTTCACCGCAAATATATCCTTTAACCTGGGAATTCTGGGATTGATCTGTATACTGTACACTACCCCGGCTAGTAATGGGAAAAGAAGAACTAAAAGTACCTGCCATCCATATAAGAGTCCGATTATCACTGCCAGGATGTATGCTGAAACTGCAGTGTATTTGAATAGCTTTTCATGGCTGGAGATAAGATCTGATCTTTCCGGTGCATTTAACTGGTCTTCTTCAGTATCGGTTATCTTGTTTAAACCGTAAACCGAGTAGATCACCAGAAAAGTAGCCAGTATCAATGGATAAGAAATGGGAGTTCCGTATAAAGAAAAGGAAAAAAAAGTTTTTAAACAACCGGTGAGGGCTATGAACACAGAACTTGATGTTAATATAACCAAAAAACGTATAAGGAATTTAAAGTTCGAGTTTCTGAGCCTGGTCTCTATAATATTTAAATAGCTGGTTACCCCAAACAACTGCCCCATGATCATCACTTACAAGATCCTTGGTACTATCATAATTTCCATTTTCATGGAATAAGCCCAATGATAAATATCTATTAGTAACAGTGAACGCAATTTTCACATCAGGAATAACCCATAATTTAACTTTATCTCTGGACATAAAATCCTGAAGATACTCTAAGTTCTGACCATCAATACCACCTATGGTCTGGTTTACTATATTCTGGGTCAGTATGAGTTCCACCTCTATCCCATGTTCAACCACTAATTTTTTGTAAAGATCAATGTAATTGAAACGGAAAATTGGTGAAACACCTTTAATATATTTTGATCCGGATATTATCTCCTGATAGGTTTCATGAGGTTTGAAAATCTCCCCGGACTCTGCTTCAATCAGTTCAGAGTTGTGCAAATCTCCAATCCTCTTTATCATGGGGATAGGTATGCTGCTTAAATCATGGTCCATCCACAGTCTCTTAAATTTACTAACCACACTGTTGTTTTTAATATTTTCAATGAGGTTGATGGTTATGATTCTTCCAAGGGGTGATAGGTGATATTTTTCCCCTTCCTTGGTGGTTATCTTCCTTTTTTCAAGGTCACTGAGGTTATGGGATATGGTTGAACTGCTAATCCCGGTCTCTTTTTTCAGTTCGCTCATAGTTTGCAGACCTTCACTGAGACAGAGTAAAATTGTTACTCTAACTGAAGAACTGGAAGTGTATCTCATGAGGTCTTTTGTTTCCAAATAAGTATCAAGATAATTAACACTAATATTATGCGCCCCCATAAATTTTTATTATCGATATTAACAATATGTGTTATAATTTACAGTTTACCACTTATATAATGTTAATATTAGACTAATTTTATGAGTAAGCACTTAATAACTATTATGATGCGTGATAGTGGTTTGGATAGCAAAAATTAGTATCTGAATTGTACACACATAAATGAAATTTTTAAGATGTAGATTCGTTTAGATGTGGATTTCTTTAGATGTGGGTTCTTTTTTGATTTTGATTCTAAAATAATGATTATTTAAAATCCACTGAGATTTATTCAAAAAAATGAGAAATGATTCAAAAAAAAATAAGAGGTTTGTTAGGTGTATCTACCTATTTTTAGGTGTATCCATCTCCTCCACAGGAAGGGCAGGTTATTTTTCCATCCCCTCCGCATTTGGTGCAGGTGGTTTTACTGATCCTATGAACTAAGTAAATAATATTTTGTTTATACCAACGATTAAACTCCTAGCTGATGAAAATAGTAATATAATAGAACAATAGTCCTTAAAACGGGAAATTTTCCCATTAAACCCAAATATAATAATATTTTTCAGTTGTTTAGTATAATCAACCTTTAAAATCAGTTAAAAAAAACATGTTTAGATAGGGGTTATATTTTATTTTAAGATTTTATAATATATTTAAAATAGTTATTTAGCATTTAAACCCTGTTTTAAGTGCCGTAATCCTTCCTTCACTTGCTATTTTTCTTCAAGGTTCTGGTAATAATCACAGAGTTCCTGGAGGGGGCATTCCTCATGTCGGGGAGACTGGGGGCGGCAGATGGTCTGTCCGAACTGCACCATCAAATCATTGAGTTCAATCCAGTACTCCCTGGGAACCAACTTTTCCAGTTCCACTTCAGTTTCTTCAGGGTGTTTGGTGTCAACCAGGCCCAGTCTGTTGCTTATACGGTGCACATGCACATCCACCGGGATGGCAGGTATTTGGAAACCGTAAACAAGTACGCAGTTGGCTGTCTTGCGTCCCACACCTGGTAATTCCAGGAGGCCCTTCATATCATCCGGTACATGACCTTTGAATTCATCCAGGAGTTTACGGGAAACTTCTACAATATGTTTGGCCTTCACATGGTAAAAACCAGCCGGACGGATAAGGGGCTCCAGAAGAGCAGGATCTGCCTCAGCAATCTCAGTCATGGTATGATATTCTGAGAAAAGTTGTGCCGAAGCCCGGTCAGTGTTATCATCCCGTGTTCTCTGGGAGAGTATGGTTCTAATCAGAACCCGGTAGGGGTCACCATCCTCAAATACACGTAGATCGTACTGCTGCTGCAGACGTTCCATAATCAGATCCACCCGTTGGCTCATATCCATATTTATCTCCAGTTAATCTTTTTAGATTGTGTCTCTTTGTTTAAATCTTTTTAGATTGTGTCTCTTGTTAAATCTTTTAGATTGGTGTCTCCTGTTAAATCTTTTAGATAAGTAATTCCGGTTAATCTTTATTAGTTACAACATTTTTTTTAAAGTCAACATTTTTTTAAATTTAATGAAGATCCTCATATAAAAAATCATCAGATAAAAAGATTATCAAGAAAATAACAATTAAATGAAAAATGCAAGGTGTATAAATACGATTATTGGTGTGATTTAACAATTTCCAGAAGGATTTCCACTCCTTCCATGATTCCCTCTCCTTCCTGGGCAATAGTGCCAATTACAGGGGCATCCGAATCTATATCCAGATCAGAGGAGTTTAAGTCCTGTTTATTGGCGAAAATCACATAGGGGATCTGGAATTCATCCAGACGTCCCAGGATCTCCTGATCGGTGGGTGTGATCCCGTTACTGTTATCCACCACCAGTATAGCTCCATCCAGACCCTCAGAGAGGATCCTGCGCATGAAGCGGAAGCGGTCCTGACCAGGGGTTCCGAAAAAGTGCACTTTCTCCCCACTGATCCTGGTGTTACCATAATCCAGGGCAGTGGTGGTTCCATTATATTCAACTTTGGCCCTGTTGTGACAGATCTGTTCTAAGGTCGTGGTTTTTCCCGAGTTATAGGCGCCCATAACCACGATTTTGGTTTCCTTGTTGTGTTTCATTTTAACCGCCTGCAAATATTCCAATGCTACACCAATATTCAAATCTTTTACATAGATCAGTGCATAGTACCTATCCCGTACAACTATCACTTGATTATGTTATTTGATAAGTATCTTTTAATAAACTATTCCCTTATCCACTGGTTATTTCTAATTTTAAAATATGAAAAAAAGTAACTGGTTTAAATGATTTTAATGGGGCATCCCAAACCTTCCATTACCTGGGGGAAGTTAGGGAAAGATACCCGGTGTGCAGCCGCACCTTTAATGCGCACACTTCCAGTAAGGAGTCCCACCAGGGTGAGGGCCATAACCAGGCGATGGTCATCATGACTTTCCACCACACCACCATGTGCTCCTCCCTGGATGATGAGCCCATCCTGCTCCTCGGTTACATTTACTCCCAGTTTACCTAATTCAAGGGCCATGGTATGCACCCGGTCGGTTTCCTTGAACCGGGCGTGTGCGGCCCCTGTTATGTGGGATGTTCCCCGGGCCACAGCTGCTAGGGCAGCCACAGTGGGCAGGAGATCTGGTGAGTTCTCCAGGTTCACATCTATGGCATTAAGATCACTGGTGAGGTTCTGTGATTTAGTAGATCTGTTGTTGGATTCATTATTTTTGGATTCATTATTTTCATTATTGGATGCTATGGTTCCTTTCACTGTAACCTGATCTGCCTTTACACTGATGTTAGCACCCATCCCTCTGAGGATATCCAGTATTATCTTATCGCCCTGCTTTGACTCTGAGAAAAGATTCTGGACAGTTACTTCCCCATCTAAAATAGCAGCCGCACTTAAAAGATATGATGCAGAGGAGTAGTCTCCTTCGATGGTGTAATCCTTGGCCTGGTAGGTTTGTTTATCAAGATGGAATTGATTTCCGGGTCCCTGCTGGCAGTGCACTCCGAATTTTCCTGCGATATCCAGGGTCATCTCCACGTAGGGTCTGCTCTTGAAATCTCCCACCACGGAGAGATCCACTGGATTTTGGGCATAGGGAGCTGAAAGCAGGATGGAAGAGATGTACTGTGAACTGACATCACCCTTAATCTCAGTTTCACCCCCGGGAAATCCATTTTTTATAACTATTGGTGGGAGGCCGTTGTTTCGGGTGGAGTAGGCCTTTACTCCCAATTTATGGAGGGCGTTTAATAGGTCCTGCATGGGTCTTCCCCGCAGGGAATCATCACCAGTGAGTACAGTGCACTCGGGGGCCAGGCTGGCCATGGTGGTGAGAAAACGTAGGGTGGTGCCACTATTTTTAAGGTCTAAAATATCTCCGGGTGTTTTAATATCCCCGGCTGTGCCCTGAACTGTGCACAGATCATCCTGAATTTCAATATCACATCCCAGTGACTGGCAGGCCTCTAAGGTTGCCATGGTATCAGCTGAGTAGAGGGGATCCCTTAAGTAAGACTCACCATCAGCCAGACAAGCCACTAAGAGAGCACGATGGGTGTAACTTTTAGATGGAGGGGCTTTCACCACTCCTTTTATTTTGCTGGCCTTTTCTACCTTTAATTCCACCTTATCACCATTCCATTTATATTTCAGTTCTTCTTATCTGTGGTTGGATCACTAGTTCTGGGTTAGATCACTAGTTCTGGGTTAGATCACTAGTTCTGGGTTAGATCACTAGTTCGGTTACCAGACCCAGTTCTTCCATGAGAATTAACTCCACCTTCTCCCCGGTGCGACCCACTAACTCTTTGGTGGTAGTGATATGATCACTGGTGATCCGGGATCCTTCAATATCAAGGTAACCCTCCTCTTCAAGGGCACTGGCTATTTCCTGTGGGTCACTGGACTGTAGGTACTTGACTATTACCGGGGCCTGTCCCTTGAACTCCGGGCCGATTTTATCCATACGGGGAGTGATTTCCACCACTATCTCCCGCACATCAGGTTTTCCTTCGGTTATCATCAACTTTTCAATACGCATGGTGCCCTTAATATCTTCCTGGAGGGTTACCAGCTGATTGTAAACTTCAGGTGAACTGGAATAAATGGTGGCTGCTTTGAGGGGGGTGTTCAGGGGCATCTTCCTGCTGGCTTTAAAGCGCCTTAACTGGCTAATTACTTCCACTCCTATGCTGCCTATTTCATCAGCTACTGGATCCAGAAGATCTTCTGCTACTTCTGGCCAGGTTTCCTGATGGATACTCCTGAATCCTTGAGTTCCATATTTTAAATCATTTTCTTCCAAATCATTTTCTTCACTACCATATCCTTCCAGGTAGTAATGGATCTCCTCGGTGAAGTGGGGTGTGAAGGGGGCCAGAAGTTTTAAAGAGGTTTTAATAACCGTGTTCAGGGTGTAAAGTGCGGCCTGTTTTGATTCTCCCTCATCTTCAGTGTACAGTCGGTATTTAACTGCTTCAATGTAATCATCACAGAAATCATGCCAAACGTAGGCCTGGATACGGTTACGGGCATGGGCGAAGTTGTACTCCTCCATGGCCTGGGTAACCTCTCCCACCAGCTGGTTCAAACCAGACAGTATCCACCGGTCCAGTGGTTTCAGGGCGGATTTAATATTGTCTGCACTTTTCTCATCGTCTGTACCTTCTTCCTGGTAACCTGCCAGGTGCATGTTCACGAAGCGGAAGGCATTCCAGAACTTCCTCAGGAATTTGTAACCGTGCTGAACATCCTTCCAGGCGAAGGGAACATCGGATCCAGGCACGCTGTTGGCGGCCCAGAGACGCAGGGCATCGGCACCGTACTCTGCCACCACTTCCTCAGGGGCGATGACGTTTCCCCTGGATTTACTCATCTTATGACCATCCTCACCAAAGACCATTCCATTCACCACCACGTTCTTAAAAGGCACGTCTCCAGTAATGGCAAGGCTGCGAAGGATGGTGTAAAATGCCCAGGTACGTATGATGTCGTGTCCCTGCTGGCGGATGCTGGATGGGAAAAGGTCCCGGTACTCCGGTGATGGCCAGCCAGCAATCACCAGTGGTGTGATGGAACTGTCCATCCAGGTGTCTAAGACGTCAATTTCCCCTGTAAAATCAGTTCCTCCGCACTTGCAGGGTTGTGATGGTTGTGTTTGGGTGGGGTCAATGGGTAGCTCATCCTCAGAAGGTAACAATACCTCCCCACAACTTTTGCAGTACCATACTGGTATGGGAGTGGCGAATATCCTCTGCCTGCTTATGCACCAGTCCCAGTCCATGTTACCGGTCCAGTTTAAAAGACGGGTTTTCATGTGTTCTGGTATCCAGTTCATGTTCTCGGCAGCTTCCTCAACCTGAGCATTTAATTCTTTAACTGCCACGAACCACTGTTTTTTTACCAGGATTTCAATGGGTGTTTTGCATCTCCAGCACTGGCCCACATTCTGGTCAACTTTCTCTTTACGGGTGAGGAATCCTTCCTTATCCAGATCTTCCACTATGGCTTCTTTACATTCTGCCAGTGAGAGCCCTGCGTATTTACCACAGACATCCTGCATTATTCCCTGTTCATCTATGGCTTCAATGATGTCCAGGTTGTAACGGTTAACCCACATAACGTCGGTCTTATCCCCGAATGTACAGATCATAACTGCTCCGGTACCAAATTCAGGATCCACTTCCTGGTCAGTGATGATCTCCACTTCCCGATCAAACAGGGGTACTTCTACTTTCTTACCGGTGAGGTGCTGGTAGCGTTCATCTTCAGGATGTACTACTACTGCTACACATGCTGCCAGTAATTCTGGCCGGGTGGTGGCAATCGCTACACCAGGTTCATCCGTGCTAGATGGAAATTCAAGGTAGTTGAGGAAGGTTTCATTTTCCTGGTACTCAACTTCAGCGAAAGCAATGGCTGTCTCACAACGGGGGCACCAGTTCACCGGGTGCACCGCCCGGTAGATGAGACCATCATGGTACATCTGGAGGAAACTACGCTGGGTCTTTTCCTTGTACTCCGGGGTCATTGTCACGTATTCCCGGTTCCAGTCCTGGGAGTAGCCCATGCGTTGCATCTGGGTTTTCATACCCTGGATGTTTTCGCCAGTGAGTTCAATGCACATCCTCCGGAACTCCTCCCGGGGCACATCGTTCTTTTTAATCCCCTGGGTTTCCTCTACCTTAACCTCAGTGGGAAGACCGTGACAGTCCCATCCCTGGGGGAACAACACTGAATATCCCTGCATACGCTTCCAGCGTGCTAATAAATCCATGTATAACCAGTTTAGAACGTGTCCTATATGGATGGATCCAGTGGGGTATGGTGGTGGTGTGTCTATTATGTAACGAGGACGCTCTTCATCTGGGTTGAACTGGTAAAGTTTCATTCTCTGCCAGGTTGCTTGCCAGTCTATTTCATTTTCGTGATTGTAGTCCTTGGGAACCTCAACTTCCTTCATCTTAGGTCTCCTATAATGGTAAATCAGTAGTAAACTCTAAAATCAGCCAATATTAATAGCTAAATTAATACAAATTAATATATATGCTTTTGAGTTAAGTTATTTCTATAGTTTATTAACCAATGGATATAATTTAATTTATAGCTATATTATAGCTACATGTTATAAAATTACGTTGATATAAAAAAAAATAATAAATCTAAAACTCTGTTGGAAAATAACGGTGAATGTATTATGGAAATGCTGTGGTTTTACATTGCGGTTATCCTGGCCATAAGTGATGAGGCACATAACCAGATATTCTGGAAGGTGTTCTTTGATTTTTACGTCTTACTGGCCGGAATAATTCAGAAAATAGTCGGCTCTACCATTAGAATGTGGATGGTTCACGAGTTCCTGGAAGCAGTCTTCCACTTCATCCTCCTGTCCCTGCTGTTTTTATCCCTGGAAATAGGATTTTTAGCAGCAACCATACACCTGGTTGTGGACCTCTACCATGAGGTCGCAGGATTGGAGATGACCTGGTTACAGCACCGTGCCCTGCACTTTACAGTTGAATCACTGTTCTTCCTCATGCTTTTAGGCATATAGAGATTCACAAATCCAAAATTATAATTCCATACATAATAGTTCCATACATAATAGTTCCATACATAATAGTTCCATACATAATAGTTCCATACATAATAGTTCCATACTATTAACCATTTTACTGGGATTATATTCACATTTAATTAGAATTAAACAAGTCAATATAAAAAAAATATGAGGAAATAGTCATGCCTGTTATAAAATTCACCTACACTGACCTGGAAGAATTGTTAAAACGAGAAATTGACAAAGATGAACTCATCGATCTTCTCCCTATGATTGGAAGTGATATTGAGGACTATGATGATGAAGAGGTTAAGGTGGAGTTTTTCCCCAACCGACCAGATTACCTGAGTGTGGAGGGAGTGGCCCGGGCACTCAAGGGTTTCCTGGAAATAGAGGAGGGGATACCCGAGTACCACCTGGAACCATCAGGCACCAGCATCACCATAGACCCTGGACTTAAGGGTATCAGGCCCTACACTGCCTGTTGCCTGGTTCGCAATGTTAAATTTACTGATGAGAAACTCCCCCAGATCATGGACTTCCAGGAAGACCTGCACTGGGTGATAGGACGTGACCGTAAAAAAGTGGCCATTGGAATCCACAACCTGGACGTATTAAAGGGACCCTTCAGGTACCTGGCTGCTCTCCCCGATGAATCATCCTTTGTACCCCTGGACATGGATGAGGAAATGACCCTCCGGGAAATACTAACTGAACACAAGAAAGGACAATCCTACGCCCACTTGATAGATAAGTACGACCGGTACCCCCTGATAATGGACTCTGAGGATAATATCCTTTCCATGCCCCCTATTATAAATGGGGAGCTCACAAAACTCACCACTGGAACCAGGAACCTCTTTGTGGATGTCACCGGCACTGATCAGCAGGCAGTGGAGCGAACCTTGAACATTATCACCACCAGCTTCGCAGAATCAGGAGCAACCATCCAGACCATGGAAAACATTTACCAGGATGAAACACTCATAAGACCCGACTTAACACCCAAAGAAAGAACAGTCAGTGTGAAAAATGCAGTTAAGCTAATTGGAATACCCATAACAGCAGAAGCAGTGGTAGAATCCCTGAAAAAGGTACGCTTCGATGCCACAGTTGTTGATGAGGATACAGTAAAAGTGCTGATTCCACCTTACCGGGCGGACATCCTCCACGAAGTGGATATAATAGAGAATGTGGCCATTGGATACTGCTTCCGCAAGATAGAACCGGAATTACCACAGGTGGCCACAGTAGCCCGGGAAGACCCTTACATGGACTTTGACCAGAATGCACGGGAGATCATGAACGGCCTGGGATTTGCAGAGGTTATGAGTCTCATGTTAACCAACGAGGAGAATCACTACCTGAAGATGAAACTCCCCGAGACCGAACGGGTGGAAGTAGCCCAGCCCATAAGCCAGGACAGGACCATGATCCGTCAGAGTCTTCTTAATGGTCTTTTGGAATTCCTGGAGGATAACAAGCACGAAGAACTTCCCCAGAGGATCTTTGAAGTCGGGGAAACAGTCTTCCTGGACAGGGAAAGGGAAACCCGAACTGTTGGTGTTAAAAAACTGGCAGCCATGGTTACCCATTCCCAGGCTAACTTCACCGAGATCAAATCAATCAGTGATGCTCTGATAAGTAATCTGGGACTGGAGATGGAGATTGAAGACCTGGACCATCCCAGCTTTATCAAGGGAAGATGCGCACTACTAAAAGGAGTGAAAAAAGAAACAGATGAGGTATGTGTTGAGGGATTCTTCGGTGAAATGAACCCCCCTGTCATCAGGAACTTTGAACTCGAGTATCCTGTGGTGGCAGTGGAAGTGGAGTTTAAATCTTTAAAATGAACTCTCCTTATTCCGAATAAATCTTTAATAAGATTAAATCTTTTTTCAATAATTTTTTAATTTTTTATTCTTATTTTATAAAATTCTTTTCTTAAAATTTTTTAATTTTTAACAAGCAGGTCCGGATATTTTTTATTCCCCAATCACAGTCACGGTAAGTTTCCTCTGCCGTGGTCCGTCCAGTTCCACGAAGAAAATACTCTGCCAGGTTCCCAGCATCATCCTACTATTTTCCACAGGAATAGTCTGGCTACCACCTAGTATGAATCCGCGGATGTGGCTGTCGGCATTGTTATCTATACGGTCGTGCTGATAACCCGCACCCTCTGGGATTAATTTCTGAAGAGCTAACTGAAAATCTCTGATTAAACCCGATTCATTCTCATTTATAACCACTCCTGATGTTGAATGGCGGCTGTACACATTCAAAAGCCCCTCACTAATACCACTATTTCTAAGGACAGATTCAACTTCCCGGGTAATATCCTGTATTTCTACTCTCTCTAAGGTGTTTATTTCCACAATTCCACGTTTTAAAACCATTTAATTCCCCCTTTATTTCCTTTTAAAAATTTATCAGTGTTAAAGATTTTTTTGGGTATTGGTTATGGATTTGAAAAATATAATTGAAATAAATCCTTTTATGTGGGATAATCCTTTTATTTGGTATAATCCTTTATTCGGGAGTCGTCCTTTTATTGGGAATGATTATGAATGATAAATTTGATTTAAATAAATTAAAATTTCTGAAAATTTTTAAAATACTCTGAACTGGGTTTCCACTTCGGCCTGATCCATGATCCGTTCACAGTAGTGGCAGCGGAGTACCATTGGTTCCTTCTGCAGGACAGCAAAACGAGTGGTAACGGGTTCATCAGTGTTGGTGATGCAGTTAGGATTGGAACAAGATAAAATACTTTTAATCTCACCTAATAGTTTCACTTTGCCCTTTCCAACAATTTCATAATCTCGGATAATGTTAATAGTGGCATGGGGAGCAATGAGTGCGATTTCATCCACTTCCCTTGATGCCAGTTCCCTTCCCTCGATCTTAACAATGTCCTTGCTTCCCATTTGACTGGACTGCACATTCATGGCCAGAGTCACTGATATTTTGGGACTGGGCAGCCCCAGTATTTTAAGGACTCTCAGGGCTTTGTTAGCGCTGATATGGTCGATAACTGTGCCATTTTTAATGGGTTTTACCTTTAATTCCCGGGGAGTTTTCATGTTTAACCCTTTCTTAGTTCTAGGAGAAATATATTCTGATAATATTTTATAAGATTATCCCCTACCTCTATCCCGTCCTAATAATTAGAGTTCCGTAGTAGGTAATTTATAATTCTTTAGATGAAATTCCTTTTGATAAATTTCTATTAAAAAAATTCATCTTGTAAACATCTAGCGAATCTAGCGAAACTGGGGTGGATCAGAATTTAGGATAATTGTGTGGATTATGGTTAATTATTGAAATTTTGAAGAATCCTGGAAAATTTGAAGAATCCTGGAATTAAAAAAAGATTAAAAAAATAGATGGGGAAATATGTGATTTTAAAAATAGGGTTATTTAAAAAAGGTTTAAATAAATAGAGGGGAATACGTGATTTTTAAAAAATATGGGTATTCAAAAAAATAGGGAAAAAATAGGAGTATGGTGGTTCCTATTTTCTTGTATCCAGCATCATCTCAATGAATTTGGCGTACACTGGTCTGGTGATGAATATTCCAATGAGAACTCCCAGAACCGTGGTGAAGGCAAATCCAGAAAGCACACCTATTCCTGTGGCTCCCCTGCTGAACCCGATATATGCCAGGGGTAACATGGCAGCGATAAGGGTTCCGGCTGCAGCGAATATAATGAAGAATGCGCCTTTTATCTGTTTACGCACACCAGACCTCTTTTTCTTATCCTTGAATCCCTTGAGCACCTCGTCGGTGATGATGATCTGATCATCCACCCCGGTACCAATGGCAGCCAATATACCCGCTATAGCTGCCAGATCAATGTTCCAGTGAATCACCGCCGCAGTTCCCAGTATCAGGATAAGTTCAGCGATACTGGTTAACATGATGGGGATAACCAGTAAGGGGTTACGGTACCTTATGATTATAATGGCTGAAATAACCAGAAGGGCTAAAACACCAGCTATAAGAGCACCATTTATGAACTGATCACCTAATTCTGCTGAAACACTGCTGACTCCTACGATTTTAACCTTAACTGGTAACGCACCTGATTGTAAGAGGGTGTGAATGCTTTTTGCCTGTGTTTGTGCTTCTTCCTTGGTGGCTTCCGTTCCACTGATCATCACATCGGTGGATGGATTTCCATTGGCCAGTTCTGCGGAAAGTTCTGGAGAAGTAATCAACTGATCATCCAAGTACATTTCCACCGGAACTCCGGCCTGACCTTTACCAACCTGGGCGAATCGATTGGCACCCTCTAAGGATACAGTGAAGGGAACCTGCCATTCGGTTCCTGTAACCTGGTAAGTTTTCACCTGGGTGATGTCGGATCCTACCAGGGCAGTCTGGTTGTTGATCTTGGCCTCGAATTTACCGTTACTTCCAACGATCTTGGCCACGTCCTCTGGCTGGACTCCGGCGATCTCAATAATAACATTCTGGTTACCACTGGGGTACACCTTAACATCCTTAACACCGAAAATGTTCAACCGCTTATCCAGAACCGCGGTGACAGTGTTCATGGTTGCGGTGTCCACTGGTTTTTCCAGCTGTAACTGTATGGTGGACCCACCTTTTAGGTCTAAACCCTGTTGTATGCCTAAGACAGAGATAGCACCTATACTTGCAATAACCAGCACGATCAAGAGTATTACTCTTTTGTCTTTGAAGAATTCTTTGAGCTTCATTTACGTGCCTCCGTGTACCATCTCAGTATTCCAAGGTTCATGAGCCACGTTGCCAGAACATCAGCTATCAGTCCAATGATAAGCACTGCTGCAATATCCGCCAGTGTCTGGGCTGCCGGTATTAAAAAGACAACCACCAGATATAATGCTGCCATGGAACCGATGGCTGCGGCGGCCATGGTTAACCCGGTTTTCATTGCTTCAATTGCTCTTTCAGTTACGGTGCCTTCTTTTCTTTTAAGGATTCGGGTGGTTAATAGTATGTCTGTGTCTACACTGTAACCTATAAGCATTAACAGTGCTCCCACAGAAGCAATCGAAAGTGGTATGCCAAAGAGGCTCATCCCACCCACCGCAATGATTATATCCGAAAGGGCAGCGAGAATAACTGCCATACTGGGTACGAAATTACGGAAGATTATGAACACCGTTATGCTCATGAAGATGAAGGCAAAGGCCAGAGCATAATAGATTTGGGTTAATGATTCTGAGCTTAGAACCGCCCCTACTGATTTATAACTGGTTATAGTTCCAGTTCCTTCTAGTATAGATGATAATTTAACCACATCTGTATCACCTACAATATCTACTGTGGCCTGGTTATTATTCACAGATTTAACATCCACAGTTTGATTGGGCAGACCCGTACTAATAAGTGATTGAAGTTCGTTCTGACTAATTGGTTTTTCCAGTTGTACAACTGCCACCGTCCCACCTTTAAGCTCGATACCCTGATTAAGGCCCATTGTGGCTATTAGTATCAGGGCAATGATGGTGATCACCACTGGAATGGCGATGAGTGGTTTGTATGATTCCAGTAACCTTTCAAATGTTATCAATTTAATCACCAGTCTTTATCGTTCACGTTTTTACGTATATATCAAGTTATATTTAGGATATTTTAAGTACTTTAAGAGATTTAACTTCACCTTAGTAGATTTTAAGTCATCTTAGGGAGATTTTAACACCTTAGAGAATTTAACTTCACCTTGGATTTTATCTTCACCCATGGGAATTTTAAAATTTCACATAAGGAAGATGCTCATTGAAATTCTCCGTATGTACTTATATAACTGATTTGTTTACACATCATCTATTGTTAAATATTCATTTAATAATATTGTCATTTCAATTATGATTTATATTCCGTATATGGGGAGGTCTTCCTCCTTGACAATGGTTTTAACATCTTCAATGAGTTCTTCTGTTTTTTTGTTACCGGTTTTAATCTGGAATGATTTGATCATACGCCCACCACGGGGCTCTATTTTCTCTTGCATTCGTTCAATTACCTTCTGGCCTCCGGACCCTCCCATGGTGGCAAAGAGAATAACATCTTTACCCTGGAAGTTGCACTGATCAATGAGGGTTATCATTGCTGGTGCTGGTTTACCCGCCCAGGTGGGACTTCCCAGATAAATCAAATCATAATCAGTGAGATCCACTGATTCGGGTTTTATTAAAGTTTTATTTTCACGGAAAGCATCCACTGAAGCTTTAATATAATTCATGGCCCCTGCTCTATTATTCAGGTCGGTTATTTCCAAATAATCTGCGTTAACTTCCTGGGCCAGTGTCTTGGCTACTAGAAAAGTTTTCCGGGTCCGTGAGTAAAACAGGATCATGGTTTTCATAAATTTACCTCAAAACTCAAATAATTAAAGAGTTTTATTTAAATAAAGTGAAGGTCTTCCCAGACTTAGTAGGTTTTCAAAACTCAATTGTAAATGACTATATCTTCATCATAATGATAATCTCTGTTTGTCTGGAAAATAAACGGATTTACTAAGTTTTAATGGAATTTCTCACTTTTTTCTCTTCTTCTCATAAAATATATGGATCAAAGTTTATAAAGTTTTAGGGGTGATTTCCCCCTCATATAAATATATTCTTAAGATTTATTTTTTTCAGGGAATTGTACTATTTAGGGATGTAAACCGCAACCTTCCAGTGACATGGTTTCTGGGAATCCACACATGAGATTCATGTTGGCAACAGCTGCACCGGAAGCACCTTTAACCAGATTGTCAATGGCAGTAACAACAACTAATCTACCGTTTTCATCGATTTCAAAACAACCTACATGGCAGAAGTTGGATCCTCGCACTGAACTTAACCGTGGGATTTCACCAGTATCCAGGACACGCACAAAGGGTTCATCATGGTACTGTTTTTTATACAATTCCATAATCTCCTCTGAACTAACTTCCCTGTTAGGGAATGAGTGTAGGGTGGTTATAATGCCTCTGATAACTGGCACCAGGTGAGGGGTGAATGAAACACGGACATCACCAAATTTACCAAGTTTCTCCTGGATCTCAGGCATGTGACGGTGGGTGGTGACTGCATAGGGCACTATATTATCACTGATATTAGGATAATGAGTTGCAGGGGTGGGTTTAATCCCAGCACCACTCACACCACTTTTAGAGTCGGCAATCAGGATGTCAGCAAGGCCTTCCTTTACCAGGGGGATACCTGCCAGGATGGCACCGGTGGGGTAACATCCGGGGTTAGCAACCAGATTAGCTTTTTTGATTTCCTCCCGGCACATTTCAGGTAATCCGTAAACTGCATCAAGAGGTTGCTCATGCTTGAGACCGTACCATTTCTCATAAATACCAATATCATCGAAACGGTAGTCTCCACTTAAGTCAACTACTTTGACTCCTTTTTCCACCAGTTGGGGGACTATGCTCATGGAAGCACCGTGGGGGGTGGCGGTGAATACCATGTCCACGTCCAGATCCGAAGGGGATTTATCTGTAAATTTCAGATCCAGATCATGAAGGTGGGGATGCACCTTTCGTATGGGTGTGTCTGCATACTGTCGGGAAGTGGCAGCCACCACTTCCACCTCACCATGAACATCAAGGAACCTTAATAGTTCCCCTCCAGTGTAACCACTGGCTCCGATAATTGCTACTTCTAACATAGTTCTCACATACTTTTCTTGGGTGAACTCGCCTATTAAATATATACACCCTTGCTATGATTCCGGATATTGGAGAATACCTATCCTTTTTTTAGGCGGTTTTTGGATTGTGTAATCATTGGAAGAATTTTGTGTTATCAATGGAAGAAAATTTGTGTAATCAATTGGAATTTATAATGAAAATATAAAAAAACCATACAATCTCATATGATCATAAATAAAAATTTTCTTTGTTCATTAAGTACAATTATGCAATTAACTTTTAATTTTCCTGATTATGATCAATTATTTTATTTTTAATTATGATCAATGATCTTCACATATATTGGAATAAACACACAATAATGTTTAAAAAAATTTAGTCAAAAAACCAGCAAATCAGCAGAATAAGTCTTTAAAAATTTATTTAATAGGATTAAATCTATTTTAAAATTTTATTAATTATCCATTGTTATAGCGTAACCTCCACACCCTCATAAAACGCCAATAGGTTGATTTTATATACTATAAAAGATATTATTACCATAATTTACAGTGACTTAATGGGTGAGGGGCATGGAATATTTAGTTTGTGATAAGTGTAATGGAACATACATATTGAAACGTGGGGAGTCCCTAAATGATTTTTCTGGATGTTCCTGTGGTGGAAATTTAAGATATGTAAACGATGCTGATTTTCAGAGGCGTTCATCTAATTCAGGTCGTGGATTTAGGTTAACCAGCAACCGTAAACTTCTGACCAGTACACTTCTAATATTAGTACTGATTGCTGCATGGATAACTATTGGTTTCCTCAATCCATCGGGCAATGTTCAGGGAGCCAACTCCACTAATAACAATTATTTTACCGATGTTCAGGCCGCCCCACAGAATGCTTCCTACGTGGTTTTGGGGGCCACTGATATTCAGGTTCCTCAGGGAGCAACAGTGGTTACCCAGGTAGATAGGGTAACCAAGGACCCGGCAAGCAAAATGAACAACAGCCTGAGTACTGATTTTCGACCTAATTCTCCTTCACAGATAATTCCTTTCATGGAAGGTGCACGGGTAAAGGAACTCATGAAATACGCCAATGTAAAGGTTATACCAGCCACCAATGTACCGGTTAAGAAGATTAACAACACCTGGTACGGCCCTGATGATAAGGGAAATTATGTTTACGCAGTTGATCCAGGTAAAATGACTGATTTAAGGTCTAAAAATTCAACTGATGGAACTAGACTGGCCACGGTTAGTCATGGTATGAATGTTATGGTCCCGGATGCTGTTAAAAATAAGGCCTCCCTGGTGGTGGCTTGTGGAGATCTCCCTGGCAAGGCCCAGGCCGAGGCCTACATGAACACCAAGGGTATTAACTGCTACGCACCCTGTGACCGTTTCACATTCCAATTACTTGATAAGAATGCATCCGGAACTTCTCTGGGAACCATGCCCATTAGATCACTTAAGGGCAGTAAAGGAGCGGTTATTGGAGCCCAACCAATTTCAATAAATCTAAAGGAGAAGATCGTAGTTCAGACCACTATAAAGGGTTACCCTGACCAGTACTGTGACACACCCAAACGGTACTGCGATGGCTTCGAGAAGACCTACAGAGTAAAATTGAATAAGGTTATTGTTGATGCCAATGTTGGACAAACCAGAGCGGTGGTGGAAGCAGCGGAGAAAAACAATGCCAACGTCATTGCAGTAAGAGTTTTAAATGAAAAAGACAAGGGTCCAGTTAAGGACTGGCTTAAAAAAGATGCAAATCACCGGGCAATACTGTTCCATTCTGCTGCTTACGAACCTGGATACTCCCTATTTTTTGAATTCCCCAAACAGGTGACTGGTGATGATACCAGACCAGTGTTCATCAATAATATTTCACAATCAGATATGCAGGATAGATTCACCAAGGTTAGAAGTTTATGGCAGTAATTAGCAAGAATTGAAGGGGATCATATCAGAATAATGTTAGAAGTTTATGGCAGTAATTAGCAAGAATTGAAGGGGATCATATCAGAATAATCATTCCTTTTCTTCCTTTTCTTTCAATGCGTCCTGAAAGGCCAATGCGTCCTGAAAGGCTTCTTTGTGGAAGTTGGCAGCCATTTCCTTCTTACACTCATCATCGGTAAAAAGTCTCATTTTAGGCGCACGGCAGGGGTAATGCTGTATCCTAAGACCTGCTTTAATAGGCAAGTTTTTGGTGTCTTCACCCACCATTTCCTCAGCCACAAACCTGGTGCTACCACAGGGAGAGCAGCGGAGAACCTTTACATCAACCACCTTATCACCCTGGCAGTTAATCCTGACCACAGGTCTGCCAAACTTGGATACGAACTCATCAAAGATGGAATTACCATTTTCAGTGAGGTCGCACATGTTCTCAGGGCAGGTGACATTACCATAACTTTCCAGCTGGTTTTTGAATCCTTCACCTCTCCAGGCACCAACTATAATCCACTCTACTTTATCATGGAGGGCATCCACCAGGTCAAGGGCGAGATCCGGGTGTAATACATAGGTCAGAACAATATCTGCCTTTTCCAGACTGGCAATGGTTTCAGGGGGAAGATCGATCTCATCCATGAATGAGGAAACCGGGGCTTCCATTCCAATGTATTCACATTCAAATTCTTCCTTTATGGTTGCATAGGCCCGTTCACCGTAAGGGCCGTCTGTTACTATGGCTATTTTAATCATGCAATTCCCCGTTTTTATAATAAAATCTTCCAATAAATCTAATTCTGGATAAATCTAATTCTGGATTTTTTTTGGACTTTTAGTAATTATATGAAGCCTTTAATTTTAGTAATTATATGAGCCTTTAGAATATTAAAAAAATATTAAGAAAGAAAAATCGAAAGTTTAAATGGAATTCATTTAGTGATCATGGTCCCAATACCTTTTTTGGTGAATATCTCCAGGAGTATGCTGTGTTTAACCCTACCATCGATTATGTGGGCTGATTTAACCCCATTTTCCAGGGCGCTTATACAGGTAAGGACCTTGGGCAGCATACCATCACGGACAGTTCCATCTTCAATAAGTTCCATGACTTGGGCTATGGTGGCCTTTTTAATGAGACTTTCTTTGTTAGATGGGTCGCGCAGTATGCCAGGCACATCGGTGAGTATGATGAGTTTTTCTGCTCCTACTTCACCACCAACTTCACCCGCCACAGTATCGGCGTTTAAATTCAGGGTTTCAGCCCGGTCATCCACTCCTATGGGGCTTATAACTGGTATGTAGTTGTTTTCAGTTAAGACGTCCAGGATTTCAGGGTTGATGGATTCAATTTCCCCCACAAGTCCCAGATCTACCATCTGTTCTTCACCAGTTTCCTGGTTCACCACTACCTGAGGGGAGCGTTTACGGGCTTTCAGGAGCAGGTTATCCTTACCCGAGAGTCCAACTCCTTTACCTCCGTGGAAGCCGATGTTGGCAACGATTTCGGTGTTGATCTTACCCACCAGGACCATTTTCACAATGTCCATGGTTTCCTGGTCTGTCACACGCAGGCCTCCGATGAATTTGGGTTCTTTACCTAATTTGCTCATGGAACGGGAGATTTCAGGACCACCCCCATGGACTACGATGGGCTTCATTCCCACGTACTTCAGGAGAACAGTGTCTCTGGCTGTGGAGCTTTTGGCAGCAGCGTCGATCATGGCGTGGCCACCGTATTTAATCATGATCTTTTTCTGGTGGAATTTTTTGATGTAGGGCAAGGCCTCGATGAGAATGTTAACAGTTTCCATAAATAAACACCGTTATTTTTAAGTGATGAATTTACAATAGATTCTTTTCCAATTTGATGGATATATATGTCTTATTTTTTTGATAAAGGTGTTCAATAAGCTTTATAAATTATAGAAGACAAAATATCATTCCTTTGACGTATAGTATCTTTAAATTCTACTTTATTAAAACTTTTCGGATAAATATTTTTTCTAGTGACAATAATTGTTCTAAAATTATAATACTTGGTCATAAGTGAAATTTAGAGGTTAAAACAGGTAGTTATTCTAAGATTCACATTTTAACCTAAAAATAAATAAAATAATCCCAATGGGAAATGAATCCCCCCAGAATAAAATCTCAATGAGGAAAGTTATCCCAGAATAAAAATTTCAATGGAAAGTAATCCCAAATTAAATCTCAGTGGGAAAAGTAATCTCAATAATCAATTAAAAAAAGGGGTTGCTAGTTTTAAAAAAATTAGTTAAATAGGAATTTAATCTAATTTTAAAGGCTTTGTAGAAACCCTTTTTTTAGTTGATTTGTGTTGATCTGTAGATGTTGTATATTGTGTTTTTGAGTTTAGTTTCTTTGTTTGATAGTTGTGTGCTTCTGCTGTGGTTTGTGCCATTGAA
>Ga0074198_1001028_pt1 | contig 21760 bp, 16 predicted proteins | sample EPASupsiteSAE323_FD_64527 | JGI IMG/M metagenome (GOLD analysis project Ga0074198, IMG submission 64527) | Bioremediated contaminated groundwater from EPA Superfund site, New Mexico - Sample SAE3-23 | ecosystem: Environmental > Aquatic > Deep subsurface > Groundwater > Contaminated ...
GAAATGAAGCAAAGAAAGTTCAAGCGGATCGATAAACGGCTTATTACCGAAGGGTCAAAAATAGATTTTAATCTCTTTTTACCGAATGAGACGAAAAGCGCTATGAGCTTATTTTTGCAAAGTGACACGGCCGTTGACGGGAATGCAAAAGTACGGCTTCGTGAAATCGAAACACTGTATGTCTCCGAAGAAGAAGAGGACAGATATAAAGCATTTGTCGATAAACAGCTCCAAAGTATTGCAAAAAACACCCACATTCCAACGGATGAAAAAGCACAATTGATTTATCAAAAAGCATCTGAAACCATCAATGCGATGTTCGCAAACCCCGAATCGCTTGAAAATATTAAAAACGCGCAGAATGTCGTTAACAGTTCCATCGAAATTATTTTGAATGATCACTGTGCCGTTGAATCACTGATGAAAATTACGGCGCACGATTATTATACCCATACCCACTCCATCAATGTCAGTATCTATACGTTGAGTTTAGGTTCGGCTTTGGGGATTAAAGGAAAAGATCTGGAAGTGTTAGGGATGGCGGCGATCTTGCATGATCTTGGAAAAAGCAAAATAGATTATGAGATCATTAACAAAAACGGTAAACTGACCGATGTAGAATTTACGCAGATGAAGAATCATCCCGCTTTAGGACATGAAATCGCACTGAAATTAGGGATCAAAGATGAGAGAATATTGAACGCTATCCGACATCATCACGAGAAAATGGAGGGTGGAGGTTATCCTGATAATCTAAAAGGGGATCAGATCAACTACTTTGCCCGAATCATCGGTGTATGTGATGTATTTGATGCTTTATCGACCAAACGTTCCTATAAAGATCCGATGAGTTCATTTGAATCGTTCAAACTTATGAAAGATCAGATGAAAGGGCATTTGGATATGGATATCGTAAACGCTTTTATCAAAATGTTACACAAGCAGGAAAAATCATGAAAAAAATGACAATTGCCGATGCGGCGGAATATTTCAACGTTTCTAAAGAAGCCATTCATAACCGTATACGTCGCGGAAGTTTGGATTGTATTGTGGAAAACGGAGTGAAATATGTTGCTGTTGAATCGGCAAAAAACAGCAGTTCGACAACCACTGCCGGTGATGCCCGCTATACCCAGTATATTGAGCAGGAAAATGAACGGCTCCGCGAAAAAGTAGATGTTCTTGAGAAAGAAACCAATCGCTTACGTGATCAGAGGGAGCAAATGCTAATTGATGAGCGGATTAAGGTTGAGCAGATATACAAAGAGCGGGATGCTCAGTTACGCAGCGTTTTGCATGTTGTAGCGACAAAATTCCTTGCCCATGCTTCCGTTGATGCCGTTATGGAAGAAGCGAAAGGTGTAGATGCCATTAACGCCGATGTTGTAGAGGGTAATGAAGAAGAGTGGGTTTCGCTCAAATCTTTTTTAAAGCTCAAGCGCTATAGCGATAAAGAGAAGAAAAAAATAAAAAATCGGTTTGAGGTATTGAGGGAAAATGACATACGGCTCACTGTACGTGAGGGGAAAATTTTTTTAAACCCTTCCGAATACGATTATTCGGATTTGCTGCGTTAGACAACTATGGATGTCAGAAAAGTACGCATTGTTCGACGCCATGATGAAAGACCAAATATCATGTACGTAGAGATTGAAAAATGGCTCTTGGATATCGGTGACGTATTGGAGTTTGATCTCTTCATGGCGGAGGGAAAACTCACGGAAAAAACCTTATTGTTGTCAAAGCGCATCCCTATCAATTCGGACATAAAAATGGAAATTGATAGCCGGCATGCAATCTATGTTCGTCAGTCCGATCTTGAGGCATACAATATTTTTGTCGATAAGATCGCGCAGGCGGTTGCACGAAACGAACATATTCCGGTTATAAAAAAAGCAGCCGTAATTTATCGGCAGGCATCGGTTATTTTGGATGAAATGTTTGAAAATCCCGAAGAGCTTGAAAATGTCCCTAAAACCAAAAAAGTCGTCAATACATTCGTCAATACGATTTTCAGTGATACGCATGCAATCGAATCGATGATTAAAATTACCGCGTACGATTACTATACCCATACCCATTCGATTAACGTTTGCATCTATTCTCTGAGTCTTGGATCGTATTTGGAGCTAAACTCCATAACCCTTCAGGAGCTTGGGATGTCAGCCTTGCTCCATGATTTGGGAAAAAGCAGAGTCGATCCGAAAATAACGAACAAAAAAGGGCGGTTGACCGAGGATGAATTTGATGAAATGAAACACCATCCTCTGTATGGCCATACAATCGCTTTAAAAATAGGAATTCGCGATAATCGAATTTTAGACGGGATTCGCCACCATCATGAAAAACTTGACGGGAGCGGCTATCCCGACGGGCTTATGGGGAACAGCATCACACTTTTTGCCCGCATTATTGCCGTATGCGATGTATTTGACGCCCTTTCTACACAACGTTCCTATAAAGAGAGGATGAGTTCCTACGATACGCTGCTGTTAATGAAAAAAACGATGCAGAATCATCTGGATATGGAAATGGTAGATTCTTTTATCAAGATGCAGCAGCATGATGATGTTTTAACGGCGCTTTGAGGAGTATTTTTTCTCCGCCGGATTAGCGCGCGCCTGTTGAGCTTTGGAACGGTTCAGGTTATTAAAACAGCTTTGGCAAATCGAAAATTCAGCATTCGGTGCGAGCGGTTTTCCGCAGGTTTTACAGCGGGGGACAAAATGGCTTTGCTGAAGAGAATTTTCGATAAAACGGTTGAGCTCCCCGCGAAACGTCCGTGCTTTCTCCGCATCAACAAAAAATTCTCCCAAACGGTACGAGAGCCATAAATAGAGGCTGATCTCTTTGATCCGATCTTCCGCCTCCTGAAGTTCTTCCATCGATAGTGCATGAAGCCCCAAACGCTGCGGCGGAATATAGGCAATCGGCTTTTTCTGCTCCAGTGCCCTTACATAGCGTTCAAATGCCGCCATGACCAAAGGCGATGAGGTAGAAAGCGGCGCGGTCGCAAGGGTGTATTTGGTCCGCATATCCAAATCGTAGCGGTCGACGATAGCGGAAGCTTCCTGCATCGATTCGAGATTCGCTGCACGGAACGGCCCTTCAAATTTCATGTTCCGGACGAAGAAATCGACAATGTTAGAGAGAGATTTTTCTTCTAAAATATTGGAAACAAGCATGATGTGATCAAAGTTCGCCATTACGTTAAACGGCAATTCAATCGGTTCGATCGGTTTCGTAAAGAGGGAACTGATCGTTTTAAGAACATCGGCGGTGAGAGCCCCGACATATCCCTTCTCACTCAGTCCGTAGCGCCCTGCCCTGCCCGAAATCTGCCGCACTTCGGTAGCGGTGAGATTGCGCTGGTTCTGACCGTCGAATTTGTCCGCTTTGGAAAACAGCAATGTTTTGATCGGCAAATTCAGCCCCATGCTGATCGCATCGGTGGCGACGAGGATATCGGTCTCCCCCTCGCGGAAACGGCGTGCCTCTTCACGGCGTACTTCGGGGCTGAGGTTTCCGTAGATAACACTGGTCCGATACGTTTTTGAAAGCTGCTGTTTCAAACGAAGAGCGTTGGAACGGGTAAACGCGATAACGGCGGTTTTCGGCTCAATTGCGGTGATCGGCGTCGGTGATTTAAGAAGTTCAAGGGGATTTTTACGTTCGAATTCGATTATCTCCAGCGGCTCGCCCAGATATTCGGCCAATGCGACAATCGCCTCTTTCGCATTCGGTGATCCCGTCATGATGACGGTTTTGGCCGGAGCGCCGATAATGGCATTCGCCCATGCCCATCCGCGGTCCCGGTCATCGATCATCTGAACCTCATCGATAACGCAGCAATCCACTTCACTCTCAAAACTGAGCATCTCGATGGTGGAGCTGATGTGGGTCGCGTCTTCATCGAGGAGCTGCTCTTCCCCGGTAATCAACGATGCACTGACCCCCTGCTCTCGGAGGTTCTCATATCCCTCCAGCGCTAACAAACGCAAAGGGGCAAGATAGTATCCCGTCCCCGCCTTTTTCAGCTGCTGAAACGCCGTATAGGTTTTACCGCTGTTCGTCGGTCCGGTATGAAAAATAAGGCGTCGTCGAAGCGAGCGTGCCAGAGGGAAAAGGTTTTTAAAATCGCGAACCGTTCGGGCAAGGAGCGCTTGGCGCTGACGTTTGAGCAGTTCCCCTGCGATTCGCTGATCATAGGCGAACAGTACCCGTCGAGAGGTTTTTGAGCTGATATGGGGGGTCAGAGTAAGATAAGGGAGCAATAGTTCATACACGATCTCATAAAGCGATTCGTCATCGATCTCTAAAAGTTTTGAGCGGGTGCGGCACTCTTCGACGAGATGCTCAAGCTCGTGCAAAAATATCCGCTCTTCCTGAATACTTTGCTCTTCTACCATCGTTGTAATGGTAAGCTCTTCTTCATTCCAGATTTGACGGCTCAGTTCATGAATATCCAAATGAAGTGACAGCGTATATTCCAGCGGTTCGATCCGATGCGGAAGAGGGAGCTGTTTGTTAATTTCAACAATTAAATCATCGTTGGTAACCGACGTGAGAGGAGTGTGCAGATGTCGCGCCAAAACATCGCGTATAACCTCTACACTGAGGGTACCGTAGGTTTGTGTAGAGGGGGGAGCGCTTTTAAGCGAAGCGATAATTTGATCTTTTGTAAGATAACGGTGATCGGATAGATTGAGTGAGGATAAAAACAGATTAGTTTGTTCTTGTTTTTGGGCTGTTAGTGCTGCTTTTAGTTCGGTAATCTCCGGAACCAATACCTCGATGCTCTCTTCATGGAGCCGTTTTTCATTCAGCGGTGCAGTTTTGAGGATATGAATTTTCGTAAATGTTTCGGTATCGATGTGATAGGTGATCGAGGCGTAATATTCCAGCGAATCATCGAAATTGAATTTTCCTTCCAACGCTTTTTCGAGCTGCTCGCGTTTTCGCGTGTAGCGGATATGTTCCAGCTTGGAGGCTATTTTTTCAGGGGTGATTTTACGGGTGCGGATGTCGATAAACGAGGCGTGCAGAGCCCGGCGCTCTTCGGGTGTGATATCGAATGTTTCCAACAGCTCGTCGATTTTTTCTTCCCGCTCGTGCGGTTTCTCTTTGGGTTTCGGATTGGGGTAGATTTTCCCCTCGTGTTTGAAAAAAGAGACGATCATCTCGCGATTGTCGCTCTCCCCTTCCGACCATATGCGACGAAACGTTTTGATTAAACCGGTTTTATCGGTCGTTCCGTTAAATACGCCCAGCGTATGGGCCAGGGCAACGAGCACATCGGTCGGAACCCGTTCTATCCCTTCGTCAAATCCTTCATCGCCGAAAAAATGGCGGCTGGGTTGGTTAAGATTGGTCATTTTTTTTTTTTTCTTTGCCATAAGAGAGTGTATCTTTTTTCTCCTAATATTTCCTTCTCATTAGGTATAACAATAAATATTTTGTCAAAGATGTTGACAATAAATATTTTGTCAGATAGAATGACAATAAATATTTTGTCAAGGAGTCTAAAATGCAATTATGTGTCGGTCAGGTAGCACGTGCAGAACAGTTTTGGCCAAGAGATGCAGAAATTGATCGTATTTGGAACACGATTGAATCTGGCGGACATATATTGATTGCAGCTCCGAGACGTGTCGGCAAAACTTCTGTTATGTATAAAATATACGATGAACCCCGTGAAGGATATGTTGTCGCGTTTGTGGATGTAGAATCGGCAGATAATGAGCATGAATTCTGGCACAAGCTATTTAATACACTAACAAGTGAAACATTTATCTCTCAAACGTATCGCTATACCGCAAAATTAGCAACTTCATTACGGGAGTTAGCCGGAAAAGTAAAAAAAGTTTCTACATCAGGAATCGAATTCGGTGATGGGGAAACGTTAGATTACGCAGCGGCATTTGAGAAATTTGTAACTGAATTACAAATAGATAAAAAGCTCATTATCATGGTAGATGAATTTGCCCAAGCAGTAGAAAACATTATTAAATACCAGAGCAAAGAAGAAGCCGAATCATTTTTGCGAACAGCACGGAGCTTGCGACAGAATCCTAAAATTTTAGAAAAAGTAACATTTCTTTATGCAGGATCAATCGGGCTTGAAGGGGTTGCCGCACGTATCGGTGCCACAAAATCGATCAATGACCTAAACAGTATCAAAATACCGCCTTTGCTGAATGAAGATGCCTTTGCGTTTACTTGTGCATTATCTGAGGGGATGAGAGTTGATGATGACGTAATTCATAATTTATTAGACAAAATCGAATGGCTGATTCCTTTTTATATTCAGCTTATTCTACAAGAAGCGAAAGCAATTAACAAAGAATCTCTTACAAATGAGAATATTGATTGTGCCATTACTGCGGCGCTTCAACATAAAAATCACTTTGAACATTGGAAAAGTAAGTTAAAAGAAGCGTTTGAACCGACAGGATATAACTTCGCAAAAGAGATTCTTAATGTCATTTCAGACAAATATACGATCACATCATCCGCGATTACTAACTTGACAGCAAAACATGATTTGGATCATGACATTGCTAAAGAGATTGTCCATACCCTTGTGTACGATGGATATATCAATAACAATGACGATCCAAAAATCTATAGATTCAATTCTCCAATTTTACGCATGTGGTGGTATAACAATGTCGCTAACTAATTACTCACGTTACAAATACACCCCGGATGAAATGGAAGAACGAGAGTTCTTATCCCGTTTTATCGTCCGTACTGACATATTTAACGACATATTTAGCGATATAACATCGGCTAACTATGCAATACCGCAGCAGCATTACATTATCATAGGTCAGCGTGGACAGGGTAAAACAACGTTATTGCGTAAGTTATTGATCGAGGTGAAAAACTCTCCTGAACTCTCGAATCATATTTTCCCTGTTAAATTTTCAGAAGAGCAGTATCAAATTCGCTCGCTTAGCCGATTATGGGAAGAGGTTGCTGATTATCTTCAAAGCATTTATCCCGATGTTTTTCCCGATATATTGGATAAGATGGAAGAGTATTTCGACGATGAAGATTATGAGCTTAAAAGTTTCACACTCTTCGAAAATACCGTTATCCGATCTGAGAAAAAGTTGCTATTGCTGATCGATAATTTCGATGATCTGATCGGTAAGCTAAGTACTAAAGAGCAGCACAGATTACGCGAAATATTGCTTAGCTCCTCATCAATTCGTATTATTGGGGGCTCTACTGATATGCTCGAACAGCATCACAAATACGACAAACCGTTTTATCAATTTTTTAAGATCATCAAATTGCGCGGCTTTAATGAAAATGAGGCTCATACTTTTCTTCGAGCCATTGCCAAGGAGGATCAAAAAGAGCAGATAGAAACACTTATCCGAACCAATCCTGCACGGATCGAAACATTGCGACGGTTGACAGGGGGCGTGCCACGAACACTCGTAATGTTATTTGATATTTTGATGGATGATGGAGGAAACGCCTTTGATGATTTGCTCAAAATTCTCGACGAGGTAACACCGCTCTATAAACACCGCATGGATGATCTCCCAGCTCAATTGCAAGAGATTGTCCATACTATCGCGATGAACTGGGATGGGATGCTTACCCGTGAGATTGCTAAAAAAACTAAACTGGAGAGCAAAGCGATCTCTGCCCAACTAAAACAGCTCGAAAAATACGAGATTATCGAATCCGAATCGATAGGTAAAAATAAAATCTACAAGATAAAAGAGCGCTTTTTTAATATCTGGTATCTGATGCGCTACGGACGAAAGAAAGACCGACAGCGGGTTGAATGGCTGGTGAAATTTCTCGAATCGTGGTATTCAAGAGAGGAACTTGAAGAACGTGCAAAACAACTGATTGAATCTCTGGAAACTAAAGATGTGAGTCCAAATCATGCATTTCATATGACGGAAGCACTGAGTCATACGGGAATCAGTGTTGAGGTTGAGCATCTATTGAAATTAGAAGTTAGTAAATTTTTACAGGAAAAACAATCGCAATTAGCACAAGAGCTTACACCGTCAGATTTCGTAATGGCTGAAAAAGTTAAGCAGCTTATTAATAGAGACAAAATAGATGAAGCATTGATGATTTTAAAACAAATAAAAGATAAGAATGAATTAACTCAACATCTAGATAAGTCAATTTCTTTGCAACAAAAAATATTGACACAAATTAAAAATATCCATGTCCTTTCTGATCAAGTAGCAAAGCTCAAGAGTCAAGCAGAGAATGTGAAAGAGTTATATGAACTAGATATTGTAAAACAGAATGAAAATGATCCAAATCTTTGGATGGTGCTATCACTTATAGAGCTTAAATGTGAAGACTATCAACGAAGTTTTTCTAATTTTACAAGATGGCTTAGTATGGAAGAAACAAAAGGTTCAGAAAAAATAATTCAAGAATATTTCCTTGTACTTGTTGCTAAAGGTCAATATTACCAAGCCAAAAAAATCTTTGAGATAGAAGAATATGGTTTTAAAGATATCTACAAGCCGATTTGGTATGCGTTGATGCAACTGATGGAAGAGGACGAAGAATACAAAAAAATGGGGAGCGAACTCACCGAAAGCGTCAATGATGTATTGGTGAGGATGAGGGAATATGAGAGGAAGTACGACTCTCTTTTATAAAATAGCCAGTTATGATTCCTAAGGCTAAAGCTTCTATACCTTTGCTAAACTCTCATAAAATAACGAGTGGGAAAAACAAATGGTCGATTTAAATATCGATGAATGGACACAAGAAGAGTTTTTACGTAACAAACAGGCATTAGAAGCGCAAGGGATAAAAGTGTTGCTGATTGACACGATTCTAAGTCCCATCGATGGGATTGAGACGACTCTGTACGCACCTCCGCTGCTTAAAAATGAGCCGGAAGGGAGCGTCTTTGTTTTCTACTGTGACACGGGAAAATCATCCAAAGAGCGCCTGAAAGAGTTTAGAACGAAGTTTCCGAATCATGTGTGCATCAGTCTGCGAGGAGGGAGAGGGTATTGGCGACGGAATCTACGGGTATAACAATAGCGTGCGAGGCATACGAACGGTCTCTTTTGGAAGGACGTTACTACGATGCTCATAATGACTTGGAACATTTATGGTATCCTCGTCGTTTTGATAAGGATAATGAGGTGCTATTATGGAAAGGGTTTATTAGTGCCGCGGTGAGTTTTGAGCTTATCAAACGGGGTCGAAAAGAGGCTTCCCAGAAGGCATGGGAAACCTATCTCAAATATTTACCCCTTTCCAAAACGCTCGTTACCCCGCATAAAGAACTCTACGTTAAAATAGTACAAACAATTGAACGTATAAAGGCGAATAATGTCTGAATTCACCGAAGCGATGGCGTTCCGCCACGCCTGCAAAAAATTTGATACCGAAAAACAGATTCCTCAAGAGGAGTTTGAATCTCTTTTGGAGGTTGCTCGAAAGTCCCCCTCATCGTTTGGGATGGAGCCGTGGAGATTGATCGTTGTCCGCAAACCTGCTCTGCGCAAAGCGCTAAAAAGTGCCTGCTGGAACCAAAATCAGATTACCGAGTGTTCCGAGTTAGTCGTGTTTACTACGGACAACGATACGGTACGAAGCGGTACCCCTTATGTACGGAAAATGTTTGAGCGGCGGGGACTTGCTCCAGATGCCGTGGACACCTATATGGGTGTGTATAAAAACTATCTTGAGCCGATTGAGTGCGATGAGGTTTTACTGGAAAACTGGACGGCCAAACAGTGTTATATCGCAATGGCCAACATGATGACCTATGCGGCAACCCTCAAAATCGACAGTTGCCCGATTGAGGGATTTGACAAAGAGTCGGTCGAAGCGATTTTGGATCTTGAATACGGACACAGCGTCGCGGTCATCTGTGCATTCGGATATCGGGTGAATCCGCAAAGCCCTCATATGCGGCTTGAACTGAAACAGATTGTTCAATACCGCTAGAAGGGGAATCTGATGCTGCAGAAAATGGAATATTATACGGAGCGTGCCCTTGAGTATGCAACCGACTATGGAGTAAAAATTTTAGGCGCAGTTGCCATTTTCTTTATCGGAAGATGGATTATACGAAAAATAATTGTATTGATGCGTAAAGCGATGGAGAAGTCCCGTGTGGATGAGACGTTGATATCGTTTTCGGCAAATGCCCTGTATGTAGCGCTGATGATCGCCTTGATCGTTGCGGCGGCAAGCAATATAGGGATTAACACGACCTCGTTTGTAGCAGTTTTCGGTGCCGCCGGTCTTGCAATCGGTCTTGCGCTGAAGGATACATTAGCGAATGTCGGAGCAGCCGTATTGATTATCTTCTTCCGTCCGTTTAAAGTAGGCGATTTTATCGAAGTCTCAGGGGTGATGGGAACGGTCAAGGCCATTAACCTCTTTTCAACGACGTTGACAACGGCAGATAACCGCTCGATCATTATCCCCAACGGAGCTCTGATAGCGGGGAATATTATCAACTACACCGGAAATGAGAAACGCCGGATCGATATGGTCTTCGATATCGATTACAAAGATGACCTGAAATTGGCCAAAGAGGTGATCATGAATGTTCTCATTTCCAACCCGAAAGTTTTGGCAGATCCTGCTCCCGTTGTCGCGGTAGGTGCACTAGCCCAGAATTCGGTACAAATTTTCGCCCGTCCGTGGGTGGCGGTAGAGCATTATTGGGACGGTATGTTTGAGATGACCGAAGCGGTAAAGCTGGAGTTTGATAAAAACGGTATATCGATTCCGTTTCCTCAAATGGTTACGCATGTAAAACAAGAAGACTAGGAAATCTTAAAAACGACGTTTTTTATCCAATCTAAATGCCAAGGCAGCTCCCAAAGCGCTCACCGATCCTCCGATAAACAAGAGTGAGGGGGTATACTGATAGAGTGCCCCCGCCCCGATAGCCCCGAGAAATCCTCCCAATCCGTATGAAATGCCGAAGAAAAATTGCTGAGAGAGGCGTCTGGCACTGTAAAGTTCAAAAAGCAGCGTAATAGCCGTTGTATGAAAGAGGGCGAAACTAAAAGCATGCAGACTTTGCGATGCAAAAAGCAGCGGTGTCGAATCGGGAAAGAATGCAACGATTGTCCATCGTAATGCGGTAATCAAAGCGGTTAGTTGTAAAAGACGTTCCAAATTTCCACGCAAAAGCGGCCCTTGGAAATAAAACATCAAAATTTCGGCAATGACCCCAAAACTCCAAAGCCATACGGTCGTGTCCAAAGAAATTCCGTGTGCCGTAGTATAGATCGTAAAAAAATTATAAAACGGACCGAAACTCACCTGCATCAAGAAAAATCCGATCCACAGCGGAATATGGTTGCGGATCGAAAAGAGACAAAGTTCATCACTCGATCCGCAATCGCTTGAAGAATCCGAATGGGGATGTTTGCCGATTATAGCTCCGAATACGAGAGTAATCAGAGCCATTGCGATCAAAAATCCGATACCGATATACGGAGTACTCAGGAAGCGTACCAGTACAAGCGAAACGGCAATAAACCCAAGCGAACCGAAAAGGCGGATACGTCCGTAGCGCTCCCTTCCGATTTGCTCCAGCGAAATCACTTCGATATAGGGGAGGACCAAGGCGATTCCGATACCAAAAAAGATATTGACGATCAGCAGCGGCCAAAAATGCTCCAGCGCCCCGTAAAAACCGACAGCGCTAAACCCCATTAAGGCAAGTGCGGTAAAAAAGGTTTTGCGGCTTAGTTTCAGTCCTTTCAAAAATAAAAACGGAATGGCAAAGCGTACAAGCGGCGCTGAGGCAAAAATAATTCCGATCTCCATAGGAGAGTAGCCCACCTCGGAGAGAATTTTCGGGACAAAAATAATATGTACCCCGATAAGGGCAAAATAGAAGAAATAAAAAGAGGCGATTAAAACAGCCACGTTAGGAGACGCGTATGACGGCGGTACCGCTGATAAGATCATGCAAAGCACGTTTGTCTTTGCGCAACAGCCCGATAAAAAACCCCACCAGAGTAATGAAGGAAAAGAAATAACCGATAAAACGGAGGGAGAGTTTCCAATACGAGGCATTGTCCATAGTTTTGGCATCCACTACACGGATACGGGCGAGCTTTTTCCCCGGCGTTTGACCGCTTTTATGCCAAAACCAAACGTAGGTAATGAGAAAAAGAGCGATTTGCAGCGCTGACGCTATCGGATCGGGAGGATTACTCTGGGCTTTCGGGTTGTGGACTAACACGTCCAATCCGCTTGCGGTGTGCATCTGATCGTAGCCGAATATCATCATGGTGATAAGCGATATAGGCAGTCCGATCATAAAAATATCGGTCGCAAACCCTGCGACACGGGGCCAAAAAGGGGCATAGTCGATTTTCGGTTTAACAGGAGTTTTTATTTTCTTGGTTTGTTTTAGGGTACGCCATCTCATAAATGAAAGTATAACGTTATTACTGTTTGTTTACCAAGTTGATTCATAATGCTGATATCCCAAACGACAGCAGCAAGTCTTGGGTAACGTTTTCTCATTCATCATTCTCACTCCTTAAGTTTCAAAGTTCCGGCGTTCATCCTTATCGCCGGAATCCTTTTCCTCAAAAAACTTCGAAAATTAATAAAATCTGCCTCAAAGAGGCAAGTGTTTGCCTGCATTTCATTAGGCTTTTCGCAGTCGCTGCATGTGCCATAGCGGCTAGCGTAGCCAAAGGGATTTTATTCCTTTGGCGTTCAAGAAAAATGATATTAGCGTTTGATTCCCAGAAGGGTTTCGAGAAGAGTATCGGAAGTGGTAATCGTTTTACCGTTGGCTTGATAGCCGCGTTGGATTATAATGAGCTGCGTTAGCGATTTGGACAAGTCGACGTTTGATGCTTCAAGCGACGATGACTGCATAAAACCGCGTCCTGCCGTTGCCGCCGTACCGATAATCGGATCACCCGAGTTCGCTGATTGCAAATAGACGTTTCCGCCATCGCTCACCAGCCCCTCGTTATTGGTAAATTTTGCCATCCCCATCTGCGCAAGTCCGAACGAACGTCCGTTAGAGAAAGATCCGACAAGCGTACCGCTTTGGTCGATTCGGATACCGACCAAATCTCCCCCCGGGAAACCGTCTTGACTGATACCGCTGGTGCCGGAGGTGGCGTCAAAGCTCGTAACACCGTCAAAGGCATTCGCCGTTCCCAATTTAATATTAATCGTTTGGTTCGGCGACGAACCGTTATTTGCCGTATAGGTGATATTGGTCGGCGTGTACGAGGAGAGTGCTCCGTCTGGGCCGAAACGTACTTGCCCGTTAAATTCGTTGATCGGAGCAATGGTATTAATTTCACCCGGTTCCGGAACCGAGAGTTTCATGCTCCATGTCGAACCGGAGACCACATCTACCGACGTTTTGCGAAAATCCATTTTCAGGGTATGTTTACTCCCCAGAGAATCGTAGACATCGATACTGGCCGAATGGGTCGCCGCATTCATACTTTGGGAGAGCCGAATTCCCGTGCTCCCTTCGACAACCGTTCCGTTAATCGATTGCATTAATGCGGTAAAACGCTCATTTTTCGTGACATTGGCTGCAGGGTCAGAATATCCGGTCACCTGCAGCTTTAAGTTTTCCTGATTGGCATCGCCATCACTTAGATTGCTGACTTCAAATTGCCCGCGATCGTTAATAACGATTTTAATACCCGTAGCAAAATCAACCCCCGCAGGTGCAACGGTTCCGGCAGGATCGGCTCCGGCAACATACTGCGCATGGGTCTCCATCAGCAATCGAAGCTGCTCTGTCGTCGTAAAATTGCTATCCGCAGGCGGTACAGAGGTCGTCGGCACCGCATATGAGTTGATAAGAGGCGTCGCATCAGCGGCATTGGTCGTATAGGTATATTTATAAGCCGTTATGACCGATTGATTCGTAAACCCTAAAGCGAGCGCACCGGCATCTGATCCGGTGATAACGATATTTTTCGTCGCACTCCCGTCACTGTCACGGGAGTTGTCATTGGTTAATACAAGGTTACTGCCGACTACCGTCGCCGAAACCCCCGTATTGGCCGTTTGAGCATTGATCGCTTGCTGAACGGTCGCCATATCATCTGCTAAAGTTACCCCGCTCGTTGTCCCGCTGATTGTCGTCCCGTTTAACGTAAAGGTAAAAGGACCTGCAACTGAAACCATAGGAATGGTAGTGGCGGCGTCTTTATAGCTCACCCAGACTCCCTGATTGGGTTGCATCGTAAGAGACTGCCCTTGCTCGTTAAACATAACGTTCATATTTTCAGCGCTGTTGGTATTTGCATTGCGTGTCGTGTACGCAGTGTACCAAAGAGCCTGTGTCGCCACATCAGGCGGTGCCGGCAAAGCACCCCCTACAGCGGGAACAAATCCGGCGGCCTGCCATACGGCGTAGTTTGACGCATATTCCAGATTATAAGAATCCATCGTATTCGTAGGATTAAACGTCTCTACCGTTTCCCCCGAATCGAGATTGGCTTTGAGGACGACATCGGCCGTAGCGTTCGCAGGTGTCGTTAATCCGGGCGGGATGTTAATATTTGAGATGGGCGCGGTAGAATCGACTTTACCGGTCGCCTCGTCACGAACCCATCCTTGGACGACAAATCCGTTGTTGTCTACGAAATTTCCGGCCGCATCAAATTTGAAATCCCCTGAACGGCTGTATTTATAGGTGCTCCCCGCATCGGAACTGACGATAAAGAAACCGTCCCCTTGAATGGCGACGTCGGTATTTTTATCGGTATTTTGAATCGAACCTTGCGTCATAATCCGCGTAACGGAACTGATCGTTGTTCCCAACCCGACCTGTACGGCGTTTTTCCCTCCGATGTCTCCCTGAGGAGCGGTTGCGATTTGACTGGTTTGCGCCAACAAATCGGAAAAATTTGCACGAGAATATTTATATCCGATCGTGTTAACATTAGCAATATTGTTGGATTCAACGTCCATTGCTATCTGATGGGCTTGAAGCCCGGTTACACCTGCGAAGAGTGATCGTAACATAGTATGTCCTTTTTATGACAAAGTCAAATTAGTAAGCAAAAAATATTCCAAAATTATTTTCTCATCGAGAGTGCTTTTTGGATCATTTCATCCACCGTTGTCACCGTTTTGGCATTCGCCTGATAAGCGCGCTGCATAACGATCATATCGGTAAGCCCGACTTCCATGCGAACATTCGAGTTTTCCAGATGACCGCTGCTTATCGTTGTTCCGGTTACCGCTTCTCCGTTCGCATCGGTCCAAAACATCGGATTGCCGCTGTTATCGCTTTGGGAAAAGAGAGTGCTTCCCGAGCGGGTTAACCCTTGGTCATTTTGAAAATGATATACCGCAATTCGGCCGATGGTACTTTGTTTTCCGTTAGAAAAATCGGCAACAACAATCCCATCCGAATTGATACTGTATTTATTAAGAGTCCCTCCGGAAATACCGTCAGATTGCGATGAAGCCGATATGGTAGGTCCTGAGCTGGAGATCACACCGCCGAATGCGCTGCCCAGATCAACACTCACGGGTGCTCCGTCATTATTAATCGTCGGCAGGCTAAACGATTCCAAACCACCCCCTTCGTTAAATACAGCCGTTCCGTACTGAGTATCGTACAGCACAGTTCCGTCATTGGAAGAAGCGGTAGCGACAACATCCCAACTGACTCCCTGATCCGGCTGAACCGCACTTTGGGTGAAAACAAGCTTGATACGGTTTTGATCATTAGAGGGGCTGATGGCATTGGCACTCATGGTGCGTTCGGCGACATCCGTACCGAGATTACCGTAAAATTTTGTGGTAGTCGTAGGCTCTGTCGGATATGCCAATCGTGTAGGCAGCTCAATCGGCCCCTGTTCATTTGCATCGGTAAGAGGAACCGTATTTAATGAAGCGGTGATTTTAAAGGCTCCGGTATCAGTGACATCCGATTTTGCCGAGTAATTGTATTGTGAATCATAGGTGAAATTATTTAGCATCGTCCCCGTCACGTACATCCCCTCCGTCGTAGTAAGACGGCCGACGGAAGAGTTGGCGGCTCCATCGGTTTTTTGGTATTCGTCCAGAACGAAATTTCCCGCACGGGTAAAATAACGATCTTGGCCAGAAACTACCCCGAACCATCCGTTTCCGTTGATAGCTAAATCATTAAATCTGTCCGTGTTGAGCAGCGATCCGTTTTGCGTATTCATTGTTGTCGCTTGCAATCGTGTCCCCGCACCGATTTCATCATAAGTCGGAACAGAGCCGGAACTGACAAGCTTTTCACTAAATAAAGAGGCAAATTCGGTAGACGAGCCGCGAAAACCGACCGTATTGGTATTTGCTAAATTATCTGCAATGACATCCAACCCGTACTGGTTGGCTTGGATACCTGAAATTCCCGTATAATATCCCTGTGTCATCATCAGCCTCAGTTCGTAATTTCTTTAATCGTACTGAAATCGACATAACTGGATCCGAGCTTCGCATAGGTAGTACCGCCCTCAAATTTAATCGATTCGATCGGATAGCGTCCGACGCGCGCGGTAGCACTCGTCCCGTCCGTTTTGGTATACGTTGACTCAACATAGTAAATCCCCTCCTTCAAAAGCGTTCCGCCGTTATCTTTTCCATCCCATTTGTATTGGGCCGTCCCGGCTGCAGTTTCAGCAATTTCGATGCTTCGAAGAACCTTGCCGCTGCTATCGAGAATATTGACTTTTCCGCTTGCTACCTTCTCCGGAAAGTATATTTCAAACGTTGCACTCTTATCTTTTTCTTTGACAATCGCATTGCTCCCCGTATCGGCCATTTTACCGATAGCGGATATGCCGGAATACTGCATCGACGAAGTTAGTGAAGACGCTAGCGTTTCAAGGGCTTTATTGGTGTTTTCTGTCGATTCAAGCGTAGCCAGCTGAGACGTTTGAGACAAAATTTTCTCACTGTCCATCGGAGATGTTGGATCTTGATATTTGAGTTCCAATAGCAGCAGTTTGAGAAAATCATCTTTTCCCAAAGAACTTTTATCTTTGTTTGTAGCCGCTGTCGTCGCACCTGAATATGCGGCATCTGTTGTGTAAGCGCCATAAGCATTAATAGCCATAATAGTCTCCTTAGTTTACGCGTAATGCGGGATAATAATTTCAAGAGCAGAGATCTGCTCTTCATTGAGGTTAAGTTCCTCAAACGACTCATAGGCACGGAAACGCTGTTGTTGCCCTTGCTGCTGTTGTTGCCCTGCTTGCTGATTTTGACTATCGCCTCCGGACATAAAGTTCATGGTTGCGTTCTGAATCCCCTGAGAAGCAAGCTGCGCTTTGAGTTCGGTGGCGTTATGTGCCAAGAAAGCGACACTGTTGGCATTATTGGATTGAATATTGACGTGGACGTTATTGCCCCGTTGCACAAGGGTCACTTCGACTTCTCCCAGCTTTTCGGGATTAAGTTTCATCGTAAGACGGGTGAAAGGGGGCTTGTACTCTTGAACGGCTTCTTTGAGGTCACTTGCAAAATGGCGCATACTTTGCTGTGCCTCTTTTGCTTTTACTTCCAAAGAGTCGGCTTTAGGGACATGCAAAGATTTAGAAGATTCCCCTTCCACTTTTGTAGATTCTGATTTTATCTCTTTTGCATCATTACTCTCTTTTAAAAGGGCAATCAGCGCATCGGTTTTATTCGTCGCTGCTGTTGACGTCGAAGCAATTTTTATCGGATCAGCTTTTTCAGAAACGGAAGTCGAAACTGTTTTCTCCTCCTTCTTATCCATGGCTTGAAGAAGCGTGGTTAACGGCTGTGTTTCAGCTTTATCAGATTTTTCTTGCACAGATGTTTCTGTTGAAAGCGGCTTGGTATTTTTTTGCTCTTTGTTTTTTAATTCACTTAAAAGTTGTGTAATCGCTTCAATCGGAGCACTCTCTTCCATGACGGTTGCGGGAAGTGCGGCAATCGCTTTAGCTTCAAAGAGAGGTTTTGAAAGTAATTCATTAGGGAAAGAAGCTTTTTCTTCAGGCTCGTTGACAATGGTCGCAAGAGAGATACTTTGCGGTTCAAGGCCAAGTTTTTCAGCCAATTTAACCAGAGCGCCTAATGTTTTCGGCAATGATTTCGGGTCAGCCTGATATTCCGGGCTTTTCGCACTGATCTCATTTTTTAGATAATCTTTAGCCCGATTAATCAGAGTGCGCATTTGATCATTTGTCATATTTTCGAGCAGTTCGGTTGAAACTAGTGTTGCTTCTTTCCCCTCTTTTCCGCTCAAAAGTGTTTGCAACTCTTTCATCTGGGAAGTTTTTAATTCTGTGGTGCTTGTCGGAAGCGTAGACAATTTGTTTTTAGGGTCAATAACGGCTTTAAAATCGTTTGTTTTAACAATTTTATTTTCATCGCCTTTCCCATGAATACCGATAGAAGCCAAAAGTTTTGAAAATAGGTCATTTGATTTTGCTGCGGAAGAGTTTTTCGTATTCCCTCCCAGCAAATCAACGAGTGATCCCTGCGATTTATTCTCTTTGCTTTGAACGATCATAATTGATCCTTACTGAGCGTACGTATCCGCTCGATTATTAAAGTAGTTAAGCAAAGCAAAAAATATTCCACTAATGATAGTAACGGAACGGTAATAATATAATTTTGCCTTAACATATCCTTAACCTTATATAAGATATAATTCGCGAAAATTATTGCCTACCTACAAGGATATTCAGTGCAAAAAATTCGTAACATTGCCGTCATCGCCCACGTTGACCATGGTAAAACGACCCTAGTTGACGGATTGCTCAAACAATCCGGAACGTTCGGAACACACGAACAAGTAAACGAAAGAGCGATGGACTCTAACGCCCTTGAAAAAGAGCGCGGGATCACGATTCTTTCTAAAAATACTGCGATCCGCTACGGCGATCACAAAATTAACATTATCGATACTCCGGGCCATGCCGACTTCGGCGGTGAGGTTGAGCGTGTTTTGAAAATGGTTGACGGTGCATTGATCCTCGTTGATGCTTATGAGGGTGTTATGCCTCAAACCAAATTCGTTGTTAAAAAAATGCTCGGACTTGGAATCAAACCGATCGTCGTTATTAACAAAATCGATAAACCATCTGCTGACCCTGAGCGCGTTGTAGACGAAGTATTCGACCTTTTCGTTGCAATGGACGCGACGGAAGATCAACTTGATTTCCCGATCATTTACGCTGCGGCGCGTGACGGTATCGCAAAAATGGACATGGCTGATCCTGACGGTGATTTCACGTGTATGTTTAATACCATTTTGGAAAAAGTGCCTGAGCCGACCGGTGATGTTGCCAATCCGACACAGTTGCAAGTTTTCACCCTTGACTACGATAACTACGTCGGTAAAATCGGTATCGCCCGTATCTTCAACGGTAAAATCGCAAAAGGGGATAATATCCTCCTTGCAAAAGCCGACGGAGAGATGGTCAAAGGGAAAATTTCAAAACTGATTGGATTCTTGGGGCTTAACCGTATGGAGATCCAGGAAGCGGAAGCGGGCGATATCGTTGCCGTTGCCGGTATCGAAACCGTAGACGTCGGAGATACTATTTGTGATCCGCAAAATCCTATGCCTCTTGACCCTATGCACATCGAAGAGCCGACATTGACCGTTGTATTCTCGGTAAATGACTCTCCGCTTGCAGGACAAGAAGGTAAACACGTTACGGCAAATAAAATCCGTGAGCGTCTTGATGCAGAGATGAACACTAACGTTGCAATGCGTTACGAGACGGTCGGAGAGGGTAAATTTATCGTTTCCGGTCGTGGTGAGCTTCAAATCACTATCTTAGCTGAAAACATGCGTCGTGAAGGTTTTGAGTTCGGTATCGGACGTCCTGAAGTTATCGTAAAAGAGATCGAAGGGGTCAAATGTGAGCCGTTCGAGCACCTTGTTGTTGACCTTCCGGCAGATTTCGCAGGTACGATCATTGAGCGTCTTGGCCGCCGTAAAGCGGAAATGAAAGCGATGGTACCGATGGGTGAGGGCTTTACTCGCGTTGAGTTCGAAATCCCGGCACGCGGTTTGATCGGTTTCCGTGGACAATTCTTGACCGATACCAAAGGTGAAGGGGTTATGAACCACTCATTCTTGGAATTCCGCCCGTATACCGGGAATGTTGAGAGCCGCCAATACGGTGCGTTGATCTCGACGGAAGACGGTGTTGCTCTTGCGTACTCATTGTTCAACTTGCAAGATCGCGGTGTCCTTTTCACAGCGCCTCAAACCAAAGTGTACAAAGGGATGATTATCGGTGAGCACAGCCGTTCAAACGACCTTGACGTTAACCCGATCAAAGGGAAAGCACAATCAAACGTCCGTTCTTCTGGAGCAGATGAAGCGATTAAACTTGTTCCGCCGCGTGATATGAACCTTGAGCGTGCGTTGGAGTGGATCGAAGATGATGAGCTTCTCGAAGTTACACCTCTTAACATCCGTATCCGCAAACGCTGGTTGGATCCTACCGATCGTAAACGTTACGGGAAGAAATAATCACTCTTTCGTACTTTTCTGTTTAGTCAGAAAAGTACCAAAACAAGGGAACCGTTCGCAAAGCGATGTTTCTCTGAAAAGATCATACCGCAATCCAAGAACGCTCGTTCCTCTCGGCACTACTGCCTTCGGAACGACTCTTTGTATTGGATTACGGGACTTTATAAAATAATAATTGAAATTATTTTGCCATCTCTTTTCCCGCAATCATTCCACTAGCCCACGCAAAGTTAAAATTATAGCCTCCGCGCTTTCCGACGATATCGAGTACTTCTCCCGCAAAATAGAGACCCTCTACCAGTTTTGATTCCATTGTTTTATTATTGACCTGTGCCGTACTGACACCGCCGCCGCTCACTTCGGCATGTTTGAAACCGTGGGTACCGTTCACCTCAAATTTCCATTCGCCGATCAGGTGGGTCAGTTTTTTGATCTCTTTTGGATTGAGCGCAGCTACGGGTGCGGAGAGTGCTATACCCGCATCATCGAGGAGATAGGTCGCAATTTTGGCGGGTATAAGGCCGCAGAGTGCCGTATGGACATCATGCTTAGGTACGGAAGCGAACAGCTTCTCGACGACGTTTATGAGGCTCTGACGATCGTATCGGGGGAGGAGATTAAGGGAAATACCGACACGTTGTTTGTTCAGCAGGGCATAGGAAGCCTTCTGGCTGATATCGAGGATAGCGAGTCCAGAAATCCCGTATGCGGCAAAGAGAATGTCTCCTTGGATTTTTTCTTTGGATTTACCGTCGATGATGAGGGTTACTTCGGCCGTTGTTTTGACCCCTGCCATTTTGTGGTGATGTTTTGAATTTAAATGAAGCTGCACCAATGAGGGGTAAGTCGGGACGATTTCGTGACCGAAACTTTTGGCAAATCGATAGCCATCAGCCGATGCACCCAGCTGGGGTGCCGCTTCGGAGCCTGTAGCAATCAGTACCGCATCAAAATATTTTTTATCGCTAGGGGTTTCAACGATAAATTGGGCATCTTTTTTCGATATGGCACTCACCGAATTATCGGTACGGATATGGACTCCCGCATCACTTACCGCACTTTTAAGTGCGATTAACACCGATTTGGCTTCATTGGAGAGGGGGTAGCATCTTCCGTCTTCTTTGACGTCTAATATCAGCCCTATGGAGTGACAAAATTTTTCAAAATAGTGGAAACTCAATTGCTTAAGGGCATAAGTAACAAAATGAGGGTCAGTCCCTGTAAAATCGTCAGCTGAAGATGTCGTATTGATGATATTGCACCGTCCATTGCCGGAGG
>Ga0074198_1001029_pt1 | contig 21734 bp, 44 predicted proteins | sample EPASupsiteSAE323_FD_64527 | JGI IMG/M metagenome (GOLD analysis project Ga0074198, IMG submission 64527) | Bioremediated contaminated groundwater from EPA Superfund site, New Mexico - Sample SAE3-23 | ecosystem: Environmental > Aquatic > Deep subsurface > Groundwater > Contaminated ...
GTGGGCGCTCATGCAATCGGGGCCAATAATGACAGCGTGGGCATATGTCTTGCGGGCAACTTTGAAGAGGCCCCACCTACCCCGGCACAGATAGTTTCGTTGGCGGCAACCATTAGGGACGTTCGCAGACTGTACGGAAATATACCGTATATGGGGCATAAGGACGTTGACCCAGAGAATCATCCCACGGCATGTCCGGGCGCGCTGTTCCCCTGGGATGACCTGGCGAAAGAATTTGAGGAGGCGGAACCTGTGGCAGAAAATTGGGAAGTGCAAATAATGCAAGATGCAAAAACGGCCGGACTTATCAGCGGAGAGCATAACCCTGATGATCCGTCCCCTAAGTGGTTCGTGTTGGCAGTAGCGTTGAAACTATTGGAATTGATGAAGAAATAAGGAGGGCATTGTCGTGAAAGAAAAGTTAAAAGCCTATCTGCTGAAAAGAGTTAGAAATCGCGGCATGTGGGCCGCTCTCGGAGCTGGTGCGCTGTATGTCCTGCAACATTCGGGCGCGGTTCCCAATGCTGGCGACTATCAAGTGTATTTGGATTCGTTCCTGGGCCTCCTGGTTACCCTGGGCATCTTGTCAAATTCGGCTAGTGGCAAATGGTACGAGGACGAAGAATAGGGGTGGACATATGGAAAGACTTATATTTTTAGGCTTCCTTGCTGCCATATTAATTGTTTGGTTTATGCCCGTTAAGGGGAAGTGACTATTGGCCGGGGTTTATCGCCCCGGTCTTTGACCCCTTTCTGACCCCCAAATATTAAATTTAAGATGAACTACCACGAACCGAAACAACTAATGGGTTATTGTGAAACCCTTATATAATCGCAAACATGGTATAATAACAAGGCAATATAGGCAGTTGAAAATAGGCGAAAATCGTAGACAATGCGATTCGTAATCAGCAGGTCGGGAGTTCGAATCTCCCCATCGGCTCCACGTTTGTGGCACTTCGGAAAATCAATTTGACCCCTTTCTGACCCCCAATGTTGAAAAATCATATATATTTTCTAATAATTTTGCGGCAGCTTCCAGGTGTTCACTTTGGAAATGAGTATATATATTTTTGGTTGTGCTAATCTCAGCATGACCCATTAAATACTGACAAGATTTATCACTTATTCCTAACCGGTCTAAATTGGTAGCGTAGGTATGCCTGAGCATGTGAAGGGTGACGGTAAAGTCAATCCTGCGCTGTACCGGCTCCATTAGCCGCCTTATGCCTATCTCGCTTAGCTGCAAGCCCTTTGCGGACGGCACAACATAAAGCGATTTCTTATCTGCGTCCTTCAGCATGTCCCATAGATGCGGCGGGAGAGGAATAACTCTATTCCCTGACTTTGTTTTGGTATCCTTTTCCACAGGCTGATTGTTCACAAATTCAACGGCTCGGGTGATTATCAGAGCGCGGTTTATTTCGTCTATGTCCGTCCACTTTAGCGCGACTATTTCCCCTCGTCTGAGGCCACAGAACAGGGCAAGGTGAACGGCTAATTCTGCCCTTAACCCAACGCATATGGTAAGCAATGTTTTTGTCTGCGCAACGGTTAGAGCCTCCCTGGTTAAAACTTCAATGTCTATCACTTCGACAAACTGAGCTGGGTTAGATACGATCAGGCCGTTGCGCATGGCATATATAAAGATAGCGTTCAGCGTAATCAATACTTTGCGCTGTAGACTTTTTGACCTCCCCACTGACCCCATGGAGTTAATCAAACCCTGGATATGTATAGGCTTAATGTCCACCAGTTTGCTGTTGCCCATGGCAGGGAATATGTAATTATTCATGCAACTTGCATAGGTGCGCTGACTGCTGGTTCCGGTCTTGCCTTCTTTGGCAGACTCCCACCATTTTTTAGCCCACTCCTGCATGGTTATTTTCCTATCTATGTTCGTGGCCCCAAGGGCGTACTGTAGTAGCAGCTTGTCCTTGCCAGCCTTAACGTCCTTCTGTGAGTGGCCATATACATATTTTACTTCACCCGACGGCAGGGTCACCTTTGATCTGTACCGTCCGTCTGCACGCTTCTTCATATTCTCCCCCCTTCCGCTCTTATGAAAATGGGCAAAAATATACCCGGTAAATACCGGGCAACGTTCGTATATATAAAGTTTAATACAGACCCCAGGAACCAGGAACCCACACGCCTAACGTGCTGCCGCTGAATCAGCGACCTGGTAAAATTCCCTGCGCATGTCTGTATTAACTATATTATAAACGATTGTTGCCATTTGTAAACTACAATTCTTTTAACCATGGATACTTTTCTTGCATATTGGGCTTATTCGCGTCCGGTATTAACTTCAGTCCATAGCTAAAAAGATTTTTATTTCTCCTATAAAAACAGGGATTAATTATTTTTATGTATGCATCCTCTGTAAATCCATAGTTGTCTTTTTCCAGTGCCGCAAAGACAGAACCAACCAGGCAGTCAGCTATTTGCAGATTTTTAAACTCATTCTTATTTGCCACCTTATATCCAGAGATAGTATGCTTCTTAATTTGGCAATCTTTGTCCCCCAGTATATGATCTATGTATTTTTCCATATCCTTATAAGAGGTATTTGTTCTATTTTCAAATATTAACTTACATTTGCCATGGTCGTGGGTAAGCCAACTAATCCTTTCGATTAAGAGCCGGGTTGCATAATTATATAAATATTGCTTTTCGTCTCTAAGGGATGCTCCCTGTTGCGTGGTGGTTTTATCAACGCCTACCGCTATAAATCTAAACCATTTTTTATGGGCACATATTTCGTTAACTATCGCCCTTCTTTGCTTGTGATCGTATTTGACAAAATGTAGTGGTTTTAACATCGTTAAAGCGTTGCGCTTCAATATATCTGTTTTAATGGCGTTAACCGTGCGGGCAAGATCTAAATCCCTCTCTTTAAATGTTACAAGCGCACCGATAACAAACCATTCAGAACTAACCCATTGTCCGTTTTTTATTTTAAACCCTTCGTCTCCCGATTCGTCTATGTACGCATTAAATTGAAACTCCATAACCCCACTCCCCATATCTGTAAAGCTGTTTTCATTTAATTATCCACCATACCCAATATAATATGAATCCTGCCAGGGCTAGCTTTGCGCAGTTTGCGTAGTATTTGTGAGGGTTCATGGTTATTTTAGCCTCGTAACATATATGTCCTTGTCTACTCCGTCGACGTGCATCTTATATAATGACCCAGAGCGGTAAATTAAAACATTGGGACTAAAGGCATAATGATATTTATAAGAATAACTGCTCTGTTGCCATATCTGCCCATTTAGCAGTTTAAATATAGTCTCTCCGTCCCACCCTTCAAAGTCTCCGTCAATCTTAGATTCGATAACTCCTTGTGTAGGAGATGGCGATATTTCCGTGGCAGGCAAAGCGGGGAGAGGCCTTACGGTTGAAGATGGCGTAATGTCCACTCCGTCTTTGTAAACACAATTAAACACTTTGTCTTTCCAATGCCACTTAACAATTCCGTCTAATTTGTCATTTTTGAAATTACATGAAATCATGTCCCCGTTTGTAAGCGTCCATTCGCCATATCCATTCTTTTTAAAATCAACATATCCTCCCTTGTATTTTTCTCCGTCTAATCCAGTCCACGTTCCTTGTCCAGTAAGCTCAAAATTAATACAATCCCCCTCGTATTTGCCCAAACCAGTAAAATATACAGTAACCTTCCCATTGGGAACTCCATTAGTAAAGTTTCCAACAACAAATAACCCGCCGCCATTATAACTACGCGTTCCGTTTCCATTGGCGACACCACCCAGGACATCTCCGTAATAAACATCGCCATTGTCGTAATATATTGTGTCGACATATGTCCAGTTGTCCGTCCAATTGTCTGCAAATGCCACTCCGCACGGAAACATTAAAAATACTAATAATAAATATATTTTTTTACACACACTCATTCCTCCCCTTAATGCACAAAAACCGCCCCCTTCGGCAGTTATTGCTATGATTTATCTACGTGCTTAAATTCGACAATATTATTGTTTATGCTTCTTTTTGTTTCATTTTCTCTTTTTTGAACCGTATTTTTCCCACATCTTTGCCTAAATTCGTCAATCCATTTGATTCTGCTTGAACATCAGGCGGAGATTCTTGGATATTTTTAACGGTATTGGCTACTGCCCTTACGACTTCTTTGAACTTGGGGTTAAGTCCATCAATTAACAATTTGTCGCCCATTCCCCCTGTTGCCTCTATGAGCAATTCCACTAAAGAAATATTAAGCGGCTCGCAAATTTTTACTAGCGTTTCAATTGTTGTCGATCTTGTTCCTTGCTCAATCTCTCTTATAGTAGACTGCGAAACTCCAACAATTTCAGAAAACATGTTTTGGCTGACAATTCCCCTTTCTGTTCTTAATCTGGTGATGGTTTCGCCAATGGTTTTGTTTATATTGTCGTTCACATTTTCAACCACCCTTTTTAGATTTATTTTAAACGAATAACAGTTAAAAAAATAATTATAAAAAAATAATATTAAGCTATTGACAGTTAACTATAAACAGTTTAGAATCAACCATATAAGATTAACGGAGGTGATAATATGAACTTTGGGCAAACGCTAAAGGACAAGCGCACAGCAAAGGGACTTACCCAACAAGAATTAGCCACAAAGACGGGCATCCCGCAGACCACGATATCGGGGTGGGAGAACGCAGGGTATTTGCCCAACATTATTGATGGCTACAAAATTGCCTCTGCGCTTGACTGTACATTAAACGACTTACTAAAAGACCTTCAACCCACCGGCTAATAGTATTCCCAACCCATTGATATAAATGCTCTTTGAAAACTTCATATAACAAAACTTTGAAAGGAGGTGAGAACATTGGACAAGCAGGACGCACTAAGTATTGTCAAAGACCAAATCTATATTCTGAAAGACATACAAAGAAAAATAGTTGAGAAATTTGAACCATCTTTCACCGATCATATTTGCGGCATAGCGTTGACAATCAAGGAATTGGAAATAGAAGCCCGCGCACTAGGAACTAATCTGTAACCGCTCTTTGATAACAGAAATAAGAATTGATGGTCGCCGGGGCCATGCCTATAGCGGCTTACTCCGAAGATACGGATTAATCCACTTGCCGTCTTGATTTATATACCCGTTAACCAGTTGGGTCTTGGGCTTGTTAGGGATAGACGGCTTTTTAGGCGCAACGGCCTTAATCTTTTTCATGCTGTCACCTCCTTTCTCCCCTGCAAAAGAAGGACGGCGACACATAAAGGATTAATTTCCCGGCGACCATCAAGTTAATTTTACGCCAGGAAGATTTTACTGTAAATATCAACTAGAAGGAAGGGACAAGCATATGGCAAAACCCAGAGAACTAGAAAAGCCCATGTCTTTTAAGGAAGTGCAAGACCACCTGGGAATGGGCAAAACCTGGTTATGTGAACAACTGGCATCCGGTCGGTTAATAGGTCACAAGCTAGGTATTAAATGGAAAATCTACCCGAGCGACCTACAGCGATTCTTAGACCAGCAGTACAGCAACCGCACCAAAATCAAACTGGCTAAGTAGTTTTTCTAAGAGCAAAGCCGCCCGAGGGAGAATCGAGCGGCGGGAGGGGGGGCAGGCTTAAGGGATGGTTTTATTATAGCGAGGAAGGAGGTGGAAGGGAATGACGACTTATGACTACTTTTTAGAAATGCTGAAAACAAAATGTAAGGCCAAGAGGCTGGACGTGGCATGCACGGTGGGCTTGGGTCCAAGACAGTTTGACCGTCATATTAAAGGCGAGACAAAAGAAAGGTTTTTGCCGGTAAGAACGCTGGCTCTCCTCAAAAGAGAAGGGGTTATAGGCGAAGATGAAGTCGGCGTCTACTGGCAAGGACTGAGAGAAGAATTGAACTTTAAAAACGAAACGACCTGCTCGGCAAAGCAGATCGTCAGACGGTTTGTAAATTTGATTAAGTAGATTTTAGCATAACCGGCGCGAGTCGGCAAGAGATTGGAGGGAAACCGGATGGCAGAGTTTACACCGGGACCGTGGGAAATAGTAAATAAGCATTATATAGAGTCTGCGGATCACGGAATTGCAAAAGTGCATTATGGGCGGGAAGGGGAAGCCGATACTTACCTAATAGCCGCCGCGCCCGATATGTACGAGGCGTTGTTGGCACTCGTAGATGCAATCAATGATGCCAGAATCGATAGTTCCGCAAAAGACATTAACCATGCACTAACACTAACCAGAATGGCAATCGCCAAGGCCGAAGGTAAGGAGGCATAGCAAATGTACCTTGAGCAAATAGGCGCGAAATGCACCAACTGCGGGAACCAGGGCAAGACAGGGCGATGCACCAACAAATGTCAGTTAAGCGACAATCATTTTAACTGGGACCCGGCGCCCGGTGTGCTGGTGAAGACATATGAGGTATGGCACGGCAAAAGGCGCGGTGTAGGGCGACAGGTTATTAAGGAGGCGGGATAGATGGCTAAATACTGCGAGATATGCGGGACTGCGATCACCGACGAGAACCAGAGCGATGTTTTTGAATACGGCTGCATGGGCTGTGACCGGGTGCAGTACGAATTGCAGGAAAAGGGCTACCAGGAAGACATGACGGATTATTACGAGGAACGGTTGATTGAGGAAAGGCGGGCGGTTTAAATGGCACAGGCCCAATTATTACCCCTTATTCCACTAAACAAAGAATCAATTCGCAGGGGTTGGCTAGAAGCTCGCAACGGGTGGATAGGCGGTTCTGATGCGTCAGCCATATTGGGCCTAAATCCTTATAAAACTAACATTGAAGTTTGGCAGGAGAAAACCGGGAGAACTATCCCAGAGGACATTGGACATAAACCATATGTTCAGTATGGCATCCAAGCAGAACAATATTTAACTGCACTATTCGCATTAGATTACCCACAATATCAGGTTACGCCTAACACTGATTACAAGGTAATCGTCCACCCGAAACACCGCTTCATAGCCGGGACACTTGATGCCGAACTGGTTGAACTAGCCACAGAGAGAAAAGGCGTTCTCGAAATCAAAACCACTGAAATACTCAATTCAATGCACCGGGAGAAATGGAACGACAAAATCCCTGACAACTATTATATTCAAGTTTTGCATTACCTTCTGGCTACTGGTTGGGATTTTGCAATTCTAAAGGCTCAATTAAAGACCGTATATGACGGAGAGGTCAGGCTCAACGACAGACATTACACGATTGAACGGGCGGAGGTACAAGGCGACCTGGATTACCTGCTAACCAAGGAAATAGAGTTCTGGGAGTACGTCAAGAAAGGCCGCAAGCCCCCATTATGTTTACCGCCGATATGAAAGGATGATGGAAATGGAATTAGTGATATTAAGCCCCACCGAGGAACAACTACTTAAATCCTATGTTATCTCCTTCAATAACGAGGAAATAAAGCAAGAACTGGTTGCGAGGCTGGAAAAGTATAACGGCCTTGTGTATTCCGAGGAAAACATTAAGGACGCCAAGGCTGACCGGGCTACCCTTAACAAGTTTAAGGATGCCATGGAGAACAAGCGGAAAGAGATTAAAAAGGCTTGCCTTAAGCCCTATGAGGACTTCGAGATCAAGATCAAGGAGATTGTTGCCCTGATTGACAAGCCCATTCTGGCTATAGACACCCAGGTTAAGAACTTCGAACAGCTTAAGAAGGATGAAAAACTAGACGGTATTAAACAGGTTTACGCTGACCGGGTTGGCGATCTGGCTAAACTGGTTCCCTTTGACAAGATATTTAATCAGAAATGGCTCAATGCCACCTATAAGGCGGCAGACATAGAAAAAGAAATCCGCGATTTGTTCGCCAAGGTTGAAAACGACCTAGCGGTAATCAATGGGCTTCAATCTGAATATGAACTGCAAATTAAAGACACCTACCTTAAGTCTTTCGACCTAACCGCAGCGCTTCAGGAGAAAGCCCGCCTTGAAGATCAGGCGGCAAAACTGGCAGAGCATAAGCGCTTACAGGAAGAAAAGGCCAAGGCTCAACAAGCGGAGCAGGAGGCAGCTCGTCCCCCGGTTAAGCCTGCACCCGTCCAGCAGGACATACCTCGTCCCGAACCGCAAAAAATAGAGCCTCCCAAGTCATGTCAGATGGACTTCCGGGTATGGGGGACAGCGGAACAACTGCAAGCCCTCAAGCAGTACTTAATTGACAAGGGCATCAAATACGGGAAGGTCGTGGCGTAAATGGCAGTTAAAAACAACCTGGTAGCACAGACCAAAAAGCAGAACATTTCTGCCTATCTTACCCAGGATGCCATCAAAAACAGAATTAACCAGATGATCGGCGGCAAGGATGGACAGAGGTTTATAGCCTCTATCGTATCTGCCGTATCCGTAAACCCTGCACTTTCTGAATGTGATCACAGCACTATCTTTTCTGCGGCCATGTTAGGGGAGAGTCTTAAACTCTCCCCTAGTCCCCAGTTAGGACAATACTATATGGTTCCTTACAAAAAGAAGGATAAAGACGGGGAGGTCGTAAGCATCACGGCCCAATTCCAGCTTGGATATAAGGGTTATATTCAGTTGGCTATCCGGTCTGGATATTATAAAAAACTAAACGTCCTGGCAATCAAAGAAGGGGAATTGATTAAGTTTGACCCTTTAAATGAAGAGATAGAAGTGGCATTGATAGAGGACGAAGAAACTAGAGAAACAGCACCAACAATCGGCTATTATGCAATGTTTGAGTATCAGAACGGATTCAGAAAGGCAATGTATTGGAGCATTAAAAAAATGATGGTTCATGCCGACAAGTACAGTCAGGCTTTTAATGCTGAATCCTATAAGAAAATGCTTGACGGCAAGATCGCACAGAAAGACATGTGGAGGTATTCTTCCTTCTGGTATAAGGATTTTGACGGAATGGCTTATAAAACCATGCTTCGCCAATTAATCAGCAAGTGGGGAATTATGAGCATCGAAATGCAAAACGCTTACGAAAAAGACAGCGCAGTCTTGAGCGAGGACGGAAGTTTTGAGTATGTGGACAATAGTCCAGCGAACGAAACGCCCGCCAGTGAAGCCGTAAGCGAATCACCTGTTGTTGATGTTGCCGCTACGGTGGTAGACAAAGAGCCTCCCCCAGATGCCGAGGGTGATGTGTTTGACCAATTTATTAACGAACAGGCGGTTGGGGCTTAGTCCCCGCCGCTTAAGGAGGAATGAAACGTGACCCCAGACGTTAAAGAATATTTCCAACAGCAATACAATGATTCTGGTATTCGCGTAGTCCCTGGACATTGGCCTGACTTCAAGAGCAGGGAGCAGGTAGACCAGTGGATTACATTAATAAAATCCATGTTTGAAGAAGCGAAGAAGGACGGCAAGGAGGAATCGCTATGACAGACTACCCCGCTAACGTCAGGGACTTATCGCAGTACGGATACGACAAGCTGCGCGCGGAGTTGGAGCAGGCGCAGGTCGATAATGCGGCATTACTCAAATGGTTTAAGGCTACTAGGTTGGCATGCAATACAAGTAATGACCCCAATAAAATACTTTCCGACTTAGCAGAAGCGATAGATAAGTATATTTTGGCCACTGACCACCCCGGCGCGGCCCTGCTCAAAGAGTTGGAGGGGTTGCGGGACAAAAACGCCGACTACAAAGACATGGTGGGCATATCGTGCGAAGAATACCGTATTCACCGCGAAAAGATAGGGCTACTAGAGAAAGAATTGGAGCAGTACAAGCGGGCGCTGGAGCTGGCTTGTGCAGGAATTGCGGATGACGAGACGTGTCCCTTTACCTGGGATTGCAAAAACCCGGACGTAACTCACGAGGAATGTGCGCTCTGTATAAAGGGTAAATTCTTAGCCCAAGCCAAGGCAGGTGAATCCAATGAGCCTCTCTGATATAGTCCAATCCCACTGCGCCCAATGTGAGGCCGAGACTGAACGGCTAATCCAAGGCTTAGTTAAGGAATTAGAAGCAAAAGACAACTATATTACTGAATTGATTTTGCAGCAGCCGCAACAGTCCGAGGCTGTAACCAAACTGCTTGAATTGCTCAGGCCAGACATAGAAGCCAGGGAGAGAGTTATTAACCACGACCCGAGGCTGATTGAGTTGATTGAGACTTACCGGGTGATAGTCCCGGCTTAGTGAACAGTCTGTTGATTATGCGACGTAAGGGAGGCGATAAACCTATGAATAAAACAGAACATTTACTCGTATGTGCCATTGAAGAATGCGCGGAACTTCAACAGGCAGTATCCAAGGCTTTAAGGTTTGGTCTAGACGATGGTCACCCAGATAAACAGACTACAAACGCCGAGGACATTATGAAGGAATATACCGATCTGATCGCAGTTATGACGATGCTGATTGGAGAAGGATTAATTCACGATTATTTCATGGATAGAGCTATTGAAGCCAAGCGCGAAAAAGTTTTAAGATACATGGTTTATGCTAAAGAGCGCGGGACATTAACCGAGTAAGGAGGTAGAAGGAGGATGCTTGATGGGTTTAGGCATACGAACTGAAGATGAGATATACACTGTTTTTTCAATCCCGCTGGAATGGGAAACAAACAAGCTTATAGCCGCACATCTTAGGTATCTGGCTGATGAAATTGATAAAGAAAACGTACTTATACAAAACATACGTATCAGTACCCCCATAAATCAGCCCTTCGGCAATCCTTGTTTAGAGGTTGTGGCGTTTAAGAAATGATAGCCCGCCTGGCGGTGAAGGAGGAGTTTTAATGGTAGTACCAAGGTGTAAGGAGTGTAAAGCCCTCATGTTTTTCAAAATGCCCATACTTGATATCGATTGGACACCTGATGCGCCGGTGTGCTCGCAAAACAAATATCGCAGTATTTCAAACGAAGATTTTAAAACTTCCCCTAAATGGTGTCCGAAAAGGCAAGCGCAGTAGTGAACAGTTCAATAATTAACCGTCACACGGCCTAATGGCCTAAAAATTTTACCCTTCACACTGGAATATTTATCTACCTAACAGACAGGGGGAGAAAGTATGAGATTAGCAGCACTTGAGAGCATAGACAGGCGATTACAGCCGGTAGCAGCAATCAGCAAGGACAAGCAGTATTTACCCAAGCCCATTCAGCGCAGCAAGCACAAAATCGTGTCTGTACTGACCAAGGACAGGCCCATGGGCAAGTTCAGCGATTACCTGAGTATATTGGGATTCTTCGGCGGACTGATCGCGCTCGGGAATTGGGCGGCAGAGTGGGTGGTGAGGTAATGGCAAGTTTAAGTGCATTGTGGAAACGAAATCACCAGCATAAATATTGGCTGAGAAAAGCCATTAAGTACGGAATATCAACAGAAGGGCGCGAGGAACAGGCCGCAAGGGACGCAGAGGCGCGATACAGGAAGGAATATAGGCGCAGAAAAGAAACAGGGGAAAATCAAGACTTTTCCCCATTGGCGGCGACGTAATCCTTGAGCAATTTAACCACCAGACTATTAAAGGATCGTTCATCGTCGGCAGCTAGAATCTTAACTTTATCTAACAAGGTTTTATCAATAATTATAGTGGTTTTAACTTTACCCATAATAACACTCCTTTTTATATGAATTATACCACGCGAAAGCAATAAATATACAGGGGATATACTGGAAGAATACTTCTTGACATAAGGCATATATAAGGTATAATTAAGGCATAAGGAACATAGGTTTGTAATTATGCGGTGAGCAGGGGGAGGGAAACAGGTGGCAGACCATTTAGGCGAGGGCGAGAATTACACCAAAGTATCTAATGAAATACTTGAAGCATTAGCCAAGGCCAAATTAAATGGCACACAACACGCTATTTGCCTTGTGGTATGCCGATATACTTATGGCTTTAGAAGATGCGAGGCCAAGCTGTCTGCCAGTTTTATTAGTGAAGCTACAGATATAACCCTGCGCCACGTTAAACGTGAACTTCAAGCCCTCTATGATCGCAGTATTCTTATTCAAAAAGATCAACGGGATGGAGTAACTTCTACCCTCGGATTTAATAAGGATATCCCAAACTGGCTACCAGTGACTAAAAAGTCACCAGTTAAACCAGTGACTAATTCAGCACCAGTGACTAATCCGTCACTAGCACCAGTGACTAATTCAGCACCGGAACCAGTGACTAATCCGTCACCCAAGAAACCAAAGAAAGAAAATATTAAAGAAAATAGTTATTCGTCCGACACAATCCAAATTCAATTAGCCGCGCTTTTATATCAAAAAACAAAGGAGCATTATCCTTCGTTAAAGGAACCCGATTTACAAGGTTGGGCTAAACACGTTGATCTTCTTTTGTGTAAAGATGGCAAAGACCCGGAAGAAATTAGGAAGGTTATTCTATGGGCCAAGGCAGATAGTTTTTGGAGACCTAATATTATGAGTGCCGAGAAGTTGCGGAAACAATACGACACATTGAATGTTAAGCGAATAGAAGGATTGGGTCGCGCCAGTCCTATACCATTTAACAGGGACAAAACCGCACAGATAGACCGTATATTTGACGAAATGGAGGCCAGTAATCATGGATAACAAAGAGATTAGAGAGTTTATAAAGTTAATTGTAGACGCATATCCAACATTTGAGCCTACTCCGGGCCGGGTGAAATTATGGCTTGAATTTATGGAGGACATTCCTGCTGAAACGGCAATGAGTAAGTTGAAAAAACATATAGCAAAAAGCAAGTATGCGCCTACCGTATCTGAAATTATAGGCGCGGATAGTGGAAAGTTTGTAGATCATAACGGAATACCGCTTTAGGAAAAAGACAAGGCACAGCCCAAGGACAAATACCCGGATTATTTTTAAAGCGCAGAAAGAAAGGGGATTTTAATTATGCCTAATCATGTTACCAACAGGTTAATTATTATTGGAACGGAAGAACAAATTGCAGCCGTCAAGGAATTTATAAAAATAGAAAAGACCGAAGAAAATCAAGAGGTTTTTGGACTTGGAACCATTGATTTTAACAAAATACTTCCAATGCCAAAAGACTTGCATGTCGATGCCCATTCAGGAATTTTAACAGCCGCCGAATATGCGACAAAGGAACCACTAGACAGCAATCCATTAATGTCGATTCTTCAAAGAACAAGCAGAGAAAAGGTAGAATCGCCCTTAAAACTCAATGACGAAGATTGGGAATTGTTTATAAAAGTATTGAACAACCGCCGTAAATACGGAGCGTTTACATGGTACGAATGGGCAAATGAGCATTGGGGAACCAAATGGAACGCTTACGAACAACCTGACAAAAGAAATACCGAAAACAGTATCTTCTTTCAAACTGCATGGGCTTGCCCTCATGACCTTATGAAAAAACTGTCCGAAGTGTTCCCTGACGTTGAATTTGAAGTTGCATGGGCAGACGAAGATTTAGGCCATAATCTTGGAATTATCAAGATCAATAACGGGGAATTAATTGAACAGAATACCCCCGAGGGCGGCAGCTTGGAAGCTAAAAAATTATTCTTTGAAATAACCCAAGACACGCTCGAGCAACATGATATGAGCGAAAATTATGAATATATAAGCGAGGTTTAATCTATGAACCTTATAACCGACAACGAAGCCGAGCAACGGGTAATATCTGCAATACTCCACTCAGAAAAAGCCTGCACAAAAGTCCTGGCAGCAATGGCAGAGGATGAATTTTACAGACCGACACATCAAAGCATATTCGCCTTGACCAAGAGCCTGTATAAGCGCGGCGTGAGGCCTACACTGGTCGAAGTTTTAAAAGAGGGCATGACCCTTGGCATTATAAAAACCATGCAAGACTCGGAGGAATTAAACCATATAGCCAGCCAGTACATTGACGACGAAAATATAGGCTACTGGCAAGACCGGGTAAGAAAAGCCGCAAAAGGGCGCAAGGCCCAGAGCCTATTGAGGCAATACGCTGGCGAAATGCAGAAGAATGACCTGGACATAGACAAGTTTATACAAAAGGCCGGATCAGATTTTATGTCCCTGGCAATGGACAGCGAAACCGAGAAGATTGAAACCGGCGCGGATATTGCAGAGTACGGCAAAAAACAGGTCGCGGCCAACGTGGAGAATTGGCGCAAGATGCAGGACGAGGCTAAAGCATTGGGCAAAGTCCCACTCGAGGGAGTGGCAACCGGGCTGGCTAAGCTAGATAGTCTTACGCTTGGATATAAGCCGGGGGATTTAATCATCCTGGGCGCACAGACCGGCCACGGTAAAACAGCGTTCGCTTTAAACACAGTTAATGCGGTCTGTATCGAAAACAATCAGCGTCTATTCTACGTCAACACTGAAATGAGCAAGAAGCAGGTGTCTTACCGGTTAGGATCTATCTTGTCGCAGATGCAGTTGCAGAAGATCAGATCAGGAGCATTGACCAACGGGGAACTATACCAAGTCAATACAGGCTACGAAATACTAGCCTGTTCAGCATTTACCACCACGAACATACCCAACCTAACACCGGATAAACTACAATCTACGGCGCAAAAGGCAAAGTTGCAATTCGATACTCAGCTATTAATTCTGGATTATGTTGGGCGCATGGAGAAAAGAAACCCTAAATATCAGGAATGGCAGGTATTAGAGGACATAGTAAGAGCCTGCAAGATTATGGCGCAGAACTTAGAAATTGCCGTTATGGTGCTGGTGCAACTTAACGAGGACGGCGGGCTACAGGGAGCCAAGCGCATGAAGAATGAGTGTGATTTAATGCTGAAACTCCTGCCCATGTGCGAGGACTTGAAGGACGCGGGCGAAGTGCGGGCGGCTCAGGAGAAGTACCAGAACAAGTACAAAAAGAGTTATGAGCCGTTTAATTACCGCCTATGGGTGGACAAGAGCAGGGACAGCGAGGCGGGCCTATCAATTCCGCTGGTGTTCGACCTGGAGTGTCAGCAGATACGAGAGGCCAAGAGTTTGGAGGCAGTATTTGAGCAGCGCGCCAACAGACCGGCGTAAAGAAGGAGGGAGCAGGGGTGGATTACAAAACATTAATTGAAGAAAAGCAACTCCAGAAAAGTGCCTTGATGAATCAAATAAGGGAAATAGAAGCAGAAATAATTGCAATTAAAGCCGAAAAGGAATACGAAAAAACAGGTCTTAAAATTGGCGACATAGTGGAAAATCAAAAAGGGGTAAGGGGTGTATTGTCTAGTTACTCCGGGTATTCATGGAATTGGTTTAAGCTGAAAAAAGATGGTACTCCGTCAAAGTCCGAAACTTATGTTTATGACATAAGCGGATGCCATAAGGTCGAGGGGGAGGCTTAACCATGCGAGAACGAAAATTCAAGTACATCCTAAAAGCCAAGGACGGCGAGATAACAACAAAGATATTTACCTACGAGCAGGTCTATAGCGGCATGGCGCGGCTGACTGTGATGCAGAGCAATGCCGAGGTCGTGGCCGTGGCTGAGTGGACGGGGCGCACAGATAAGAATAGGCGGGAAGTATATGAGAAAGACGCGCTAAAAACGATTCTTGAAGATTACGACAACCTAGAAGAATTTGTTTATGTGTCTTGGGACGAAACCGGCAGCAGTTGGATTGTATGCGATAGCGATGGTAGGTTTATAGATATTTTGTACTTGTTTAAGAATGGTGATTTTGAGGTCGTCGGCAACGTATGGCAGGGGGTGGGGGAATGAGCGAAATGCAGGCAATAACCATGTATAAATGCCCGTTTTGTAATAAGGCATTTAAGACTCCAAATAGGCATAATTGCAAGCATGACCCAGAACATAAAAACTGCATAACCTGTGCTAATCAGCGGGGATTCGATAGTTTTATTGGACAGTATGATTATTATGGCAACTGCGAGATTGACCCATATGTAATGCCGAACTGTGAATTTAGTAAGTCCCCGGAATTTGAGGAACATTTTTCCGATGAATTGGAAATCAGCGACGGCAGCAGATTTGGTTTTATTGATGTAATGTACCGCAACAAGTGGAAACTAGATTGTCCGAAGTGGAAAGCATTGGGGGTGTCCTGATGCACCGCAACAAAAACCATAACAAAAACACGCGCAAGCAGAAACCTATCGGCATCAAGGACATACCCATGCACAGGCCGCAGCTACGCATAGCGGAGGACGTAGGCGTGCGGGTGGTGGCGCACCTGCCCGAACCGGACGAAGGGACAGAGCCGAGGGGCGGCGATATTAGGACACGGCGCGGGGTGTGGGATATACGACCGGGGGTAGTCCGGGCGAATTATGGAAGGGGGAAGTAAGGGTGTTGAGTTTGGAGACAGAAAAGGCATTGAGAAGCGCTGGGTTTAAGGTAATAGCGCCGGGACTCATAGACATATTGGATGGGATTGAGGCGCGGGGGGATCAATGGGCTTTGATATGTGTTCAAAAGGGACAATATCAAATTAAATTATATCAAAACGAGGGGCTGTGGGCTGTTTATACAGCAAGCACCCCCGACGAAGCCGCCGCGCAAACCCTTATCTGGGTGTTGCAGAAGGGGGCGGAGGCATAATGGGCGGCAAAATGTCACGCGAAAAAGGTAAACGCGGGGAGCGCGAATTTGCTTCCTTCTGCAAGGCGCAGGGCTACGATGCAAGGCGCGGGCAACAGTTTAATGGTATAGATGGCGAGGATGTTGTGGGCTTGCCGGGGATCCATGTAGAGGTAAAGCGCACCGAGCGACTTAATGTATATGAGGCTATGGAGCAGGCTTGGAAGGATAGCCACGGAAAGGATTCTATTGTGGCTCACAGGCGCAACGATCACCGCTGGCTAGTAATTATGGATGCAGATGAATGGTTCAAGCTGTACCGCGAGTATGAGGCAAGTATGGCGATGGCTAATAAATAGCCCAATCCTTTTGAGAGGGGGGATGTATATGCGAGGGAGGTAAAGCCCTCTGATACGCGCAGTTGCAATGTTGTTTAACCGAATATGTATGTGTACAAGCAATATCCTGTATGGGGGCCGCTCCCGACCAGACTGGCCCCCAAATAAAATGAGCGCGAGAGCGATTTAATAGATGGGAGGCGAGGGAATGAAAACCTGGGAAATGATAAAGATGTTGAGCGAGAATACAAAGCTAAGGTTTGATGCGTTGGTGGAATATCCTGGTTATATTCAAGCAATGCAGGTTTTTAAATATGGAAATGCCATTGCCCTAAATATAAAAGATGGTTCGCCAAAATTCTTAACCATGGACGGAAATATTATGGCTGCGGATTGGCAACTCGTCCGTGAACCCGTCCCAGTGTGGGAGGCAATAAAGGCATTGATGGCTGACAAGAAGTCTATTCGTGGAGTTAATCGATTTGGTGAATTTGTAATATCACCAGAACATTTGGAGTCAACTCAGAAGCTTGCCATTAGCAACTTGAAAGATTGTTTATGGTACATCGAGGAACCCGCCCTATGACCGCGTCCTTAAGCAACTACGCGCCGTATATGGCAGAGATACGCGCCCGAGGCGTGAAGCGGGAGCCGTTGGCAGACATACGCGCCTATGCCGACCTTAACCGCAACTACAGGGCGTTGCTGGCAGCGATTGTGGCGCGAATACCAGTATCCGAAGCAGTTAGGCGTGTAGCAAAAGACCCGGAGGAACAGAAGGACAGCTATGAATTTCCAAACGGATGGGACAGCAAGCATAGCGCCGAACAGATAGAGCAATGGGAGGCTGAATATGTGGAGTTGGGAGACTGGAAACTGGTAGCCAAGCGGGACGGAAGGTCTCAAAAGACGATTTATGGGACTGTGTACAGGTACAGGAGATTTTTGCAGGGGAGGTAGGGGCAATGGTCCGTGAATATGAATTTACGCATGAATACAGCGGCAAGCCAGTTAATCAACCGATAGGCTGTGAAATGCCGATTATCAAGGACAGCGGCGCAAGGTATGAATTTAACACCGGAGCTGTGCGGGACATGCGCGAGGGGAAAGGCAGATATGACCTTATCCCATGGGAGGCAGTACACGAATTGGCTTTGCATTGTGAACAGGGGGCATTGAAGTATGGGGAAAGGAACTGTGAAAAAGGCATACCGATTCACAGCCTCGTTGATTCGGCTATTCGTCACCTGTCCTGCTACCTGCGAGGCATGAGCGACGAACCGCATTTAAGAGCGGCAATGTGGAACGTGGCGTTTGCTATCTGGATGGAGAAGAAAAGGCCGGACATGCAGGACATACCGAACAGGATGGAGGCAGTATAATGCGCCTTAAAACAATCATCCTGGCCCTGGCGATAGCGCTGACGTTTGCGGTCCTGGACCAGTATGTGATGAATCTGAGCAGCTATCTAGTGGGGTTTATGTTCGCGTGTTGGTGGATGGAGATCAGGGAGAGGAAGGGGGAGGGGTAGAGGTGCGAGAGAAACAAGAAACGGCTATAGATCAAAGACAATCGCTTAATTATCAAATAGGATATGATACTGGGTTTAAAGATGGCTTTAATAAGGGCATAGAGGAAACCCATACAATAACAAGTTTGTCCACCAAGCCCATTCAAGTATCATTTCTGGAAGGATCGGATTTATCCAAGATTCTTCGCGAAGGGCTTAATCAGCAATTAATTAAGGACAAGGCCGCGCTTACCGAGGAAAACGCCAAGCTGGCCGCGCAGGTGGCGGCGTTGAGCAATATCAATCCAGAAAGACTAGAATCAATGCGGCGAATGGTTTGTAACGCCGAACTGCCACCTGGATATGTGGTGTCTCAGGTGAAATTTTTGCTAAAAGACGTTTCCTCTCTCGACCTCGGCGAGAAGCACCGGCAGATGGAGAAGGTTGTGGCGGCTTGTGTTGGCGCAAAGAGGGCAATGGAATGCTGGGGCGAAGAGTCGGTCTATGGGCCGATATTGCAAGCCCTCGCCGACCTCGGACGTGCGCGGGAAGAGTAGGGGGGAGAATATGACCTCAAAGGACATTTTGGAAGCACTTAAGCGACATTATAAAGACGAAAGACAATGGGCATTTTTCAAAGAGTTAAGGGTGGGGACAGGGTATCGCCTGTCATGGGCACATCAAGGACCGGAATACAACAACCCTGAACAGCGGATCGACGCATGGGTTATTAACTGTTACAAGTCCAAGCAGTATGAAAAGATAGCTTTTGAAATCAAAGTAAGTCGGAGTGACTTTTTAAACGAGATACACAACCCGAGCAAAAGAGAACAGGCGTTGCATTTATCCAATAGGTTTTATTTTGCGGCACCGAAGGGATTAATTAAGGTCGAAGAAATACCCGAAGAGTGCGGATTGGTCGAGATTGATAAGGACTCCAATTTCTTAAAATGGACAAAACAGGCACCGTGGAGAGAAACAGAGGAACCGACATGGAACTTCCTGGCGGCATTGTCTCGCAGGATAGTTAAGGCAGAAGCAATGTAACCACGCCGTAAACGACATGGAGGGCAGGGATATGGGGAGAGCTCCCCGGAAAGGTAGGGGCGCATGGAGAGATTATTTCCGCTGTTATTATGCAGTAAATGTGGACTAGCTTTATACCAGGTGGAGGGCGATTTATACGGGTGTCCCAAGTGCAAGCGGCAATGGACAACAGGGCAGGGCATAGCGATACTGCACTACAAGCGCACGGACGGATCGCCGGTATACGCAGGGGGGCCTACGGAGTATGGGGGGAGCAAAAAGAGCGGCAAGAAGCGCAAGGAACCGCCGCACAAGCCAAAGGGGATTAGTAACAGGTATTTGGACCCATTCGGGAGATAGCTTGCCCGCAGCAGGGCAGGAAATAAATTATAGGAAAGAGGTGGATTCTCCACGGAAAAAGAAGTTATTGAGTAGGATTGTCTTATAATTAAATACTTTTTCCCTCAGGGACTAAAGAAAGAGCCGGGCTTATGACCCGGCATTTTCTTTGTATAGCTTTATAATCGCTTTCTCGATAACCTCTTTCTTAGTGCCGTACTCCTTCGCCAATTCTTCTAGTTTTTCCGCTACTTCGGGGCTTACCTGGATTGATAATCTTACATATGCCTGTGCCATAATATCACTCCTGTTTTTGGTTTATTTTAGCATAATGGGGGTGGGTGGGGCTAGCCCACGACTTTTGTTGTTTTCGATATTCCGACGGTTGTTAGGCCATGCCCCGCCCCACAGGCAATCACCACCCCCGCTATCGGCGCAAAAAGCGTGGTTTTCTATTATTTGCCCTCTTTCGTTAAAGGTGCAAATTTCCTCAACTGTGTTTCCGCATTCGGGGCACCTTATGATTCTTGACGTATTATACATATTCTTTCACTCCTTTCCTTGCGCCGGATTGGCCCCGGCTGGCCTTTGTAATTACCTCAATATATCCTCTTTCCATAATTCTTCGGACAATTTCTCTAGGTCGTCAATCTCTTTTTGCCAATACTCAACTTGTTCTGTGGTTTGGGATTTACTTTTGCTTCTCCGGCAATTCTCTTGTTCCAGGCTGATTAGGTTTATTAGTGTATCAATACTGCTTTTCGTCATGTCATCCGCTCCTTTCGTGGGGTTGTGCCCCTTATGTTTATTATATTACACCCACCCACCCACATAGTCAAGGGGTAAATAGAAATATTTTTAAATTATTTTTCGGAGCCTTATCCGGGCCTACGGAAATGGGGGTTGCAGAGATAAAAATAATTGTTGACAAACCAACCCTTTTTATGGAAAATATAATAGATACTTGCGCGCCCACTTAAGTTTGGGGCGCTATTTTAGTTTTCTGATGCAATAAGATTTCGGCATCGTCCTGGCCGGGACGTTTGAAAAGAGCCGGTGGATTAGCGGGTACCCTCCTTCCTCGCTATGAAGCTGGCTTTTTGATTGCCGAAAACATTGAGGGAGGCATGAAAACATGGCTAAACAAGAGGTTTATTGGTTTCACCATGACGGGAACGCGCGCAGGGACATTAAGATATTAGAGATGCGAGCAGAATACGGCGCGGAGGGTTATGGCTGGGGGTGGATGTTGCTGGAGCTCATGCGCGAGGCCACCGATTTCAAACTAAAACGCAACGGCAAATATCTATCAAAAGAACTCGATGCAGACCCGGACAGACTGAACCAGTTTATTGACGATTGTATTAACGACTTTGAATTATTCCAGGCTGACGATAAATATTTTTGGAGCCCGTCCATGTTGAGGCGAATGGCAACCTATAAAGAACTTTGCGACAAGCGCCGAGAGGCTATAAATAGCCGCTGGAACAAGTGAAATACAATAGTATTACATTAGTACAACTATTGATATACGAATAGACTAGATTAGAGTAGATATGATTAGAAGAGAAGAGACATGATAGGAGATGAGGGGACTGGGGGGAAGGGCCTAGTCTTTGTTTACGACATACCCCACACGGAGAGAAATGAGGGAGAAGAGAATGATATTTGAAGTAGGTAAGTTTTATCAGCATACAACCGGAGAGCAATTGTCAGTAATTTGTGAAACTAACACTACGCTGTACGGAAACAACGTATTAATTGCTGAATCTAACCAAAGTATGAATTTTAAACCACTAGAAAGAGACGAATCATTTGCCGTTAATTGGCACGAGATAACGAAGGATGAATGGATGAAAAACTTTAGTTGAGGTGGATCCCCATGACTGACGAAACCAAGCAGAGGGCATTGCTGACAACGGCAATAGTTAGCGCGATAGCAGCTATTATTTTATTGAGGTGGTGAGGGGATGGCGGACAAGTTGACTCCAAAGCAGGAAATGTTTATAAAAGAATATCTGATTGATTTGAACGCCACTCAGGCAGATATTAGAGATGGAT
>Ga0074198_1001030_pt1 | contig 21725 bp, 20 predicted proteins | sample EPASupsiteSAE323_FD_64527 | JGI IMG/M metagenome (GOLD analysis project Ga0074198, IMG submission 64527) | Bioremediated contaminated groundwater from EPA Superfund site, New Mexico - Sample SAE3-23 | ecosystem: Environmental > Aquatic > Deep subsurface > Groundwater > Contaminated ...
ATTCCCCTTTCTAATTATAAATACTTTAGCAACCTGTTTTAAAAATATGTAGCTGTAATTTCAAGTGAAAACAGGAAAAACGAAACTTAAAACTAAAAAAAAATAAGGGTTTCTACAAAGCCATTTTAAATTTAAATCTTGGTTATTTCGAATCTGCAGAAGTCATCTCCAACTCCCCAGCAGTTTGTTTCTACAAACTGCCATTTTTCACCGGTTACCTTAGATAGACCTCCTGTAATTCGTCCACCTTCATAGTAACATACTGCTTTACCCAGGTTGGGTATCCCGGCAGAACTCATACTTTCATCAAGTTTAACCACGATTTTTTCATCTTCAATACTCTCTGTGGTTAAAATACCATAACCCCAGTTTTTAAAATCGAATTTAACCAGGTCTAGCCAGCTTTGAACATTTCCTTTTTCAATTTCCCCGGATTCCATCATTTGGGTGGCTCTTAGAGTTGAAAACTCACCCCCGGCTATTCTGAGTATGGATCCAATTGTTCCCATTCCAAACTGTTTACTTCCAGTAATGATAATCGATCTTAAGGCACCCACAGAATTGGCAGAAACCAGGGTCTTCCTTTCTTCGCAAAACGGCCCAGGTCTATTAATCTCAGATCCAGGGCTTAAACATAGGATACTGGCACCATCTTTTAGGACTAACCCCATATTTTCTAGATATTCATTGTAATTGCTGTATTCTGGCATTTGATCACCCTTTGATCAGTTCAACTATGCGATCTGAGCTTCTTTTCATCTCCAGGCGTATTAATCCCAGATTTATATTTGTGTCTGTAATGACAGCTAAAATTGCATCTCCAGAATCTATCATGAGTGTTTTGCCTTTATTACCTTCTATCATGACTTGTTGGAGTTTTTCGTGTTTCATCTCTTCTGAGGATCGTTCTGCTGTACCAAAAACAGCTGAAGACATGGCCCCTACCAGTTCTGAATCAATATCTGAAGAAACATCTCTTTCAATGATTAACCCATCCTTTCCAACAACCAGTGATCCGCTTACCCCTTGAATCCTACCTAAATCTTTAAGCACTCGACCTATCATGTTTACCGCTCCAATCTCCAACAAACCTATTAAGATATCTTAAAATCCTAAATGGCTTTATTGGAGATTTTTTTTCTTCTTTGAATTCTATTTTCAATGAACATCATGGAATGAATTCTTTTTGGAACTGATATTTAAGAAATATATATGGTTAAAACTAAAGAATTTCAAATATTCCAAGGATATCCATGAATATCAATCCATAATAAGGTAATATAAAGTTTTATAAAAAACCGTCCAAAAAAAAGGTTTAATAGTAAGTATAACATATAAATTAAGATTTATAGAATCATTGTTGGTTAAATAAACTTTAAAGATAAAAATTTAGATGATATGTGGAGTTAATATTGATTACAGTAAGAAATATTTCTTTTCTTTCGGAATTTCTTTTTTATTAATTGTAAATTACAAAAACATACATTATTAAAGAGTGTTAAATTATTATTTTTAGGGGGGGGGGGTCCTGATTTGGGATCATTCACTTACTATCAAGATTCAGTTACCTTAAGTGTGTAAATCAATGATAAGTGGATTTATATTAATGGACTCATAATAATAACATGGCAGAATATAGGGTACAGTCAGAAAGGGACAGTAATGACTTTGTATTCACCAGGTCGTTTCGGAAGATATATCGTATGTTCCGCAGTCTGAAAAATCGGAAGGGGAGATTCGTGTTAATAATTGGGACTCCGGGTACAGGCAAATCCGCCAATATCTATTCTGCCCTGAAGATCCTGGACCTTAATGTTTATGATCCCACCCTTTTTTTGGATAACATGAACATGAATTCTTCAGAGGTGTTCCGTGAGTTTTTTAAAACCCTCAGATTGGATCTAGGGGTTAAAACCAATGAAAAAATTTATCGGAAAGTTGCCGAATATGATGCGGTATTACTGGCAGATAAAATCCTTGACTCTGAATTTTTAGATGAGAATAAGTTCGGATTAAGCCTTTGGACAGAAAATAATGGGATCAGGGCATTTCCTTTTTATTTAAAAGTGTTCAGGGAATATTTAAAACACCGGGGGGATCTGGAGAAGGTTAACGTGGTGATACAAACAGCCTTCATGATCAAGTTCAGGGGTGTGAAATACGATCTAGTCACTGATTTCAGCATACTTTCGCAGATCTTTGTTTTTTTAATGAACCTTTTTTTTGAGTTAATCCGGATATCCTACTCTGAAGATGAAACCGTGAAAATAGTTCTAAACAATTTCCCGGATGTGGGAGAAGAAGAGGTTAGATCATGTATTGTAACATATGGCTGTCGGCCCCGTTTTATATTTGAAGCATTGGAAAAAAGGGGAATGGATAAAAAAGAAGGTAATTGAGTTTAAGGTGATTGAGTGAATATTATTGGGTTTAAAAAAAATTATTGGTTAAAAATAATAGTTTAAAAATAAATTCGGGGATTTTTAAAAAAATAGCCAGATGATTCCTCGGAGAGTGAATCATCTTTCATTGCCTTTTTTATTTGAAGTTTATCATACCTTCCTGGTAGTAGTTTTGCAGTTCTGAGGCGTGTTGCAGTTCAAAGCTGGCATAGGGGTCTTTGAAGTAGGGCATCACCATTCCTCTTAAAGTGTAAACATAGGCGGGTATGATTCCGTATTGTTTCCGTACAATGTCAAAGTATAATGGGAATCCGCACCCTTGAGCAAACATGGGATTGTCTTTACGGGCTGTTCCGTGCCAGTACATGGGTATTGGGCCGTTTTGACCGTTCTTTTTGGCAAGGGCGTATAGATAGTTCAGGGCATCATCAAGGTTGGTGAATACCTTACCATCTGTTTTGTACTGGTACCTTCCTTCTGGAGCGCCGAATAATGCTATTTTAAGTGAATCCCAGTAGTTGGTTTCTCCTTCGGCACCGGTACCCTGTGTGTCCACGAAGGCCAGTTCCAGTATCTCTACACCACTTTCATTGTAACAACGGTAATTGGAGTCACCGGCAAAGTGCACCACCAGAATGGATTTGGAACCACTTTCATTGGCATATCTAGCCAGCATTTGGGAATGAAGGTGTCCCGGGTACATGTCAGGATTGGCGACTTTTACAAATGCCAGTCTACCTTCTGGTGTGATTGGACCATTCATGGTCGAAACATATGCATAACCTACAATCAGCAGGAAAATTGCCAGTATAACTAATAACCATTTCATTAAATTACCTCTTTAAATAGGAAATTATAATCAGATATTTCCTTTTTATTCCAAATATACAATTATTCCCCCAAATTCTTGCAATTCATACCCCATTCTACTATATATGACTTTTTTTTATAGTTTCATGTGATATTTTTTTATTATTCTCTCTATTTTTTTATAAATTATGCATGTAATCCATTAAAAAATTTAGCTTATAATCCATTTATTTTATCAATGGCAAGTATTTGATTCCTATTTCATATAATGGTATAATTTTTAATTCCATTTTATTTAGTGCTCTGAGTTTTGATTCCTATTTTATATTTAGTGGGTGAGTTCTGATTCCATTTTATTTGGTGGTATGAGTTCTGATTCCATTTGGATCATGTCTATAACTCTTTGATCTGAAATGGAATAATAGGCCATTTTTCCTTTTTTACGGAATTTAACCAGATTTCTATGCCTTAATAGTCTGAGTTGATGTGATATTGCAGAGTCTGTCATCTCCAGGGCTGCAGCTAAGTCACAGACACAAACTTCTTTCAGTATGAGGGCGTAGAGTATTTTTAATCTGGTGGGATCACTGAGTACTTTGAAATTGTCAGAAATCATTTGAAAGGTTTCATCATCGAGCATTTGTGATTTAACTTCCTTCACTGAGTCTTCGTTGATGCATTGAACATCACAAACATCTTCACCTTTCATTTAGGAATCCTCTGTTAAATGTATAAACCAATGATTTTAAGCAGCATCTAATATGTATTAAGCAGCATTCAATATGTATTAAGCAGCATTCAATATGTATTCATATTTTAGATTGTTCAATTATTCCTTTATATGTTTGTGTAAAGGTGTGGTGATGGTGAAGGTTTGTAAATCCCAAATGACATTAAATAAGTTAAAATGAAAAATCATTCATAATCAACATGGAAAATCATTAACTAATCACCAATTCTTATAATAATCATTATTTAACTGAAAAAAACTGGTTTTTTTAAATTATAAGACGAAATCTATCTTTTTTAGATATATGAAATATGGCTAGGCAGCTATGACTGCAATAGACATACAAAAATTACAAAGGATATGAAAAAAGGATAGTCCCTAGCGGAGTCGAACCGCTGTCGCGAGATCCAGAGTCTCACATGATTGCCACTACACCAAGGGACTAAGACAATAGTTTGCTGTTTTACAATATAAACTTTTAGCTTATGGATGGATTTTTCCAGGTAAATATTCAAACTCTATTGATTAAATATTCAAACTTACCATAATAATCATAACAACCATAATATTCATAATCATAATCCCATTTTGATAATTATGATTTATTAGATTTTTTTTATAAAAAATTTTTTTATTAACTTCTGACAAATTTTTAGCTATGAGAAGGGTAACCATTCTCGGTGCAGGTCCAGCAGGTTTATCTGCTGCAATTAATCTTGCCAGGGAGGGTTTCCAGATTTCTGTTTATGAAAGGAATCAAGATGTGGGCAAGCGTTTCAAGGGAGATTTTCAGGGACTGGAAAACTGGACAGTGAATGAAGATATTCTGAAAAGCTTTAAAAAGATGAATATCAAGTTTAACTTTGATTACACTCCTTTTAAAAGTTTTACTCTTTCTGATGGGGATAAGTTTTGGAATTTCCATCTGGACCGACCTGCCTTTTATCTGGTGAAAAGAGGTCCTATGGAGGGAACTCTGGATCATGGATTAAAGGAGCAGGCACTGGATCTGGGGGTTGACATTCACTTTGGCGAGACAGTCCTCTGTGATGATGTGAATATCATTGCCTCCGGCCCCATTGCCCGGGAAATATTCGCTGCAGCCAGAGGTGTTGTTTTCAAGACAGATATGGATGATGTGGCCCTGGCTCTGGTCAATGATCATCTGGCATTTAAGGGTTACTCCTATCTTTTAGTGACTGGGGGATATGGAACCATTTCCACAGTATTATTCCATGATTTTCATCTTCTTAATCAGTGTTTCAGCAATACAAAAAAGGTTTTTAAAGAATTAACTGGTCTGAAATCTACAAACATCTGTTCTTCCGGGGGTGTGGGTTGTTTTTCCAATCAGAATATTTTCAAAAGGAAGGGAAGGTTGTATGTGGGTGAAGCTGCAGGAATTCAGGATCTTTTATGGGGTTTTGGCATAAGAAGTGCAATCACTTCCGGGTTTCTTGCTGCAAAGGCCTTTATTCATAATAAAGATTATGGAGAACTGGCAAAAAGTGAATTTAAAAATAAACTGAAGTCGGGTATTGTTAATAGATTTTTATGGGAATTGACTGGAGATTATTCCTGGATCGTGGATAGGGTATATGGTAGCAGTGATCCATTGAATTATGTTGGTTCCTTCCATAATTTTAACATGTTGCAACGATTATTATATCCTTTAGCACGGTTTCATATGAAAAGAAGATATGATAATCTAAAATTATAGGTAGGGGATCTAAAAGGTGGATCATCATTGATGGTTATCTAAGAAATCATTGATGGTTATCTAAGAAATCATTGATGGTTTATTTATCAAGATCATTGATGGTATATCAAAAAATTTAATAGAAATTGAGCATCACTCATCATCCCTAGGTGAATTTATCATCAAATTCATCCATAACATGACCTTTTATATTGCTACTGTGAATGAGAGGTTTCATAGCTTCCACCATATTCCCCATTATCAAAAAGAAGTCCCGGTCTTTTTCAATCATGGCATCCATCAACGATTTTTCAACCCCCTTCCTCGAGCTAATATCAGTCATAATGGAAATTGCACCTAAATATTCGCCATTAGGCTCGAACAATGGGTTTGTGGATACTAAAACCCAGATACTGGAACCTTTCCTGTTTAAAAATTCCAATTCATAAGTTTGAGCTAATTTTTTCGGGTATTCCTGCCCCTTTTTGATTTTTTGTAAATGTTTTTTGAAGCATGACTCTCCTTCGGGATTTGTGAACTGCGAAATATCTTTATTGATCATCTCATTCACCTTAAAACCCAACATTCTGGCCATTTGTTTATTTACATAGCTTAACTGATTCCTGGAATCAACAAAAAAAACACCCGAATGTATTTTTTCAACCATTAAACGGTACTTTTCTTCACTTTCCCTTAACTGGGATTCTATGTGTTTACGTTCAATGGAATAGTTTATGCATCGGGCCAGTAACTTACTATCCACCTGTCCCTTAACCAGATAGTCCTGTGCACCTTCACCCACAATATCTATGGCAAAATCCTCATCTTCCAGTCCGGTGAGTATTATTATGGGTATTTCTGGGGCCTGATTGTGTATATGATTAAAGGTTTCAATACCCTGGCTGTCGGGTAATTGAAGATCCAGTAGGACTATATGAAAATCATTTTCATTATGGAAATCATTTTCACCGAGTGCATCTAGTCCTTCCAAAAGACGCTGTGCATGGAAAATATTGAATTGAATCTGAGGGATCTCCCTGAACATTTCATTTATAATCACCGCATCTCCCGGGTTATCCTCCACCAGGAGAACGTTAATAGGTCCTTTAATTCTCATAATATCGCCTAATGATTCTTTTAATCATTTATATATTGACAGATGATCCTTTTTATTGATAGATGATCTTTGTATCTTTATATTATTATCTTTAATGATTCTTTTAATCATTATTGTATTACCTGAGTTATCATTCCTTGGTTCCCAATTATAAATCCTGTCATCGGGGTGGTAGTTTTACAATGTCCAGCCAGAATTCGCCAATATTTTGGACCACCTTGATTAACCGGTCCAGGTCTACTGGTTTTGCTATGTAACAATTGGCGTTATTTTTGTAAGTTTCAATCAGATCCTCATCCCGGATGGAGCTGGTTAAAACCACTACTGGAATACATTTCAAGCTATCGTCTTTTTTAATTTCCTTTAAAACATCCCTCCCATCCTTTTTTGGCAAGTTCAAGTCCAGTAATATCAAATCTGGAAGCCGGGTAGGATTTTCGCCTTTAAGGTGAAGCATTTTCATTGCTTCTTCGCCATCTCGTGCCACATGCAGCACGTTTCTAATTTTTGCTTCTTTGAATACTTCCTGGATCAAACGCACATCTCCAGGATTATCCTCAACTAGCAGTACTTCCACTGCTGTAACTAGTTTATATTTCATAATTTCATATCTCCCTGGGGAATGTTGAAATAAAAAGTAGATCCTTTGCCTGGCTGGGAATCATACCAGATCATCCCTCCGTGTCTTTCAACAATCCTTTTAACAATGGCTAAACCAATACCGGTTCCCTCGTATTCTTCCCGTCCATGGAGACGCTGGAATATTTTGAACACCCGTTCTTCATGTTTGGGATCAATCCCTATACCATTATCTTCAACTTTAAAAACCCAGTCACTATCCTTTTTTTCTGCAGAGATGTGAATGATAGGGTTTTCCTGGTTATTGTATTTGATAGAGTTGCTGATAAGGTTCTGGAAAACCTGTGCCATCTGAGGATAATCAGCGTGTACCACAGGAAGGTTATCATAACTGATGTCTGCATTATTTTCTTCAATTAACAGTCTGGAGTCAAAAGTTATCTGTTTCAAGATATCTTCAGTATCCACATCTTCAAACTTACCAGTTCTACGCTCAATTCGGGAATAGGCTAAAAGATCGTTTACCAGCTCCTGCATCCTGGTAGCTCCATCCACAGCGAACTGGATGAATTCATTGGCATCAGAATCAAGTTGGTGTTCATAACGACGTTGCAGGAGCTGTAGAAAACTAGTTATCATTCTAAGGGGTTCCTGGAGGTCGTGGCTTGCCACGTAGGCAAACTGCTCCAGTTCGGCATTGGATTTTTTCAACTGTTTTAATGTTTCCTGGAGTTCCTGTTCTGCGATTTTGCTGGGGGTGATGTCAATGGCAATACCTATCATTTCTTTAGGCTTCCCCTGCAGATCGTAAAACAGTCTTCCCATGGAATAAACCGAGTGCACTGATCTATCTGGCCAGATAGTCCGCATTTCTACTTTAAAATCTTCCCCGTACTGTAAAGTCCTTTGAGTAGTATTATTAACTGTTTCCTGGTCATCAGGGTGCACGGAGTTTAAAAAATCATTGTAGGACATGTTAGGATCAGGATTTATTCCAAAAATATTTTTGTAATGATCAGTCCATTCAAAGATGTCATTTTCAAGATCCCATAACCACATTCCTGCGTCTGCGCCTTCAATAGCCAGACGTAATTTTTCTTCAGATTTTTTAAGGGCTTTATCGGCCTTTTTAATTTCAGTTATTTCCAGTGCTGCCACGTTAATGCCTATAATCTCATGGGAAGAATCTTTAAGAGGGTACCATTTTTCTAACCATGTCCTGAGAACACCTGGTTGGGCAGGAGTTACACCATTAAATTCCCTGCTTCCAACTGTTTTTTTTGTTTCGAAGATTTCTTTAGCTGCTTCTTCACCCTGTTCAGCTAGATCCGGTATTATTTCATGGATGGTTTTTCCAATATGTTCTTCTGAAGGAAAACCATTTATTTCCGCCATACGATCATTTATACGCACGAAACGCAGGTTACGATCTAAAACGCATAATCCTATTGGTGCTGAATTGTAAATAGCCTCAATTTCCATGAGACGTTTCTGGGCGGTGTTTTCACTTTCATGGAGTATTTCTTCCATTTCGCGACGTTTGGTCACGTCTCTAAGGAAGCTATGCACCCGACCGTCACCTTCATGCGAAACAATACTTGACTTGATGTTGTAATAGGATATAGTACCATCTTTTTGTTTAAAATCCGCATCAAATTCAACGATTCCTTTGTTTTTTAGTTTCCCTACCACATTATTCTTTTCAAACATCATTTCAGTGCTGCTAAACTCATCCAGGTTGGTTCCAATCATCTCTTTCATAGTAGAACCAAACATCATGGCGAAGTTTTCATTACAGTCCTGTATGTTCCCTTCAAAATCGTGGATACAGAAACCGTCGTTGATGTTTTCCACAATGGAACGGTATCGTTTCTCACTTTTTAGCAGTGTTTCTTCAGCAAGTTTACGATGGGTAATATCCTCTATTATTCCATCAGCCCAGTTAATGGAACCATTTGCATCATAATGTGCTTGTGCTGATACTGAAACCCATATGGGCTGGTTATCTTTCTTTTTAAGATGTAATTCCCGGCCAGTAACCGATCCGTCCCTCTTTAAATCTTCTAAAAATAGTCTTCTCTGTTGAGGGTCCCTGTAAAAATCCATAACCTTAATTTCCATTATTTCCCTGGTGGAGTCATATCCAAACATTCGGGCAAATGCCGGGTTCACCTGGATAAAATAACCATTAGGATCAATTGAGTTGCGGTAAACTCCTACATTGAGATTTTCAACCAGGCTCCGGAATTTATGCTCGCTTTCCTGGAGATCCTTTTCAGCCAGTTTTCGTTGAGTTATGTCTTCGAATGATTCTAAACCCCCAATAACATTACCATTATGGTCTTTAATAGCGGATGCAGTGAAATGCAAGTATTTGCCATTAAGACCCCTCTTGGGATAAAATTTTTCAACTTCGTAGGCTCCCTCAACCAGTTCGGACATTTTGCAATTATCAGAAAACCAGTATGACAGTCCTTCAATATCCTCATCTATTAATAAATCAACCATACATGGTCTTTTTGAGTTGTAAAATGCTTTCCAGTGTTTATCTGTCCCGCGGACATCACTGGCATTGATCTGACTGTATTCTTCCAGTGCTTGGTTCCAGTAGATAACTTTATGATCCCTGTTAATTACAAATTGAGGTAATGGTGAACAGTTGATTACAGCATCCAGTCCAATTAATTCTGGATTTTCTTGCGTAGTTTGTTTATCGTCCCCGGTAAACTTAGACCCCTCCTCTGGATTCATTTATAATTCAAGTTTAATTTGAAATTTTAATTTGTAAATGAGTGATTTATGGGTTTTAAGGGAGATTATTAAGTTTTAGGCGAGTTTTTTTTAGTTCTTAATGTATTTTTTAGCTTTTTGAGGCTCATGGTCTGATTTTTTATGGAAGTTTTTTGATAAAAAAATAGTAAATGCCACTTTTTATTGTTTTTTAGGTTCCTTCAATGATTTTAAAGTGTTGATTGCTAATTCCTGTTCTAAAACTCTCAGTCTTTCAGCTAAAAAATCCAATACCATTTTTCTTTCATCAAAAGGCACATTTTTTTTGGATAGCATGTTGATTAATTCAGTAGTGCTTCTGACTGATTGTGTGCCTGCTTTTTCATCCATTAACAGGATATCCCTTTTACCAATTTCCTTTGATGGTGTAACACACACAGCTCCCAGGAGATCACCGTTTTTATCCACCACATCCATTGAACTTGTGTATTTTTGTTTATTGTATTCAGTCATATTGAATCACCTTAATCCATCTTAAAACACCATGATACATAAATCTTTTTATATTATTTTTATAATAAAAACAAGTTAAATATTAATATTAGGTGTGTCTTTTTACTGTAATTTTTTTCCTATCTTTTAGGTTGTATATTATTACTATAAAATAGCCTATAACTAAGGGGATTTATACAACACTTAAAAAAAGGCTTTTAAAAAAAAGACCTATAGGAGAAATAAGGTCCCTGAGGCCTAAAGGCCCCTGGGACGATGCCATGTCATGTCCTTACGGAGGCGGTTGTAAAGGCATGAATTTCAAGGTTCATATTATGATCATATAAGATCATAATATGATTCTTATGGTCGTTTAATTCACCTAATTACATCTTATGACAACATGATATTTAAATATTTGTATTGGGATATGGTAATGTATTAGAAAATAATAAAATCACTAAAAAAATAACCAATAACTCCCTGAAATCTCCTTTAATCTTCAAATAAATCTTGATTTTAATCTAAACCTTTTTAATTTGAATACATTCAATTTTCGAGAAAAATTCTTCTATATGAGTGTCGTTATTTTTCAAATTAAAAACTGGTGAAATTAATACTTTTAAAAATAGTATTTTTGTTTAACAGTAATTTTTGTTTATGAATGGGGTTAAAATAATATTTTCATTGGAAAAATAATATTATTCTATAAAAACAGATAATTGAATTAATCATATTCATACCTCAGGGAAAATATAACAAAAAACGATTTTAAACATGTAAAAATTACAAATTTACTCATATAAATGAATATTTTATTTAAAAAGAATATATAATTCTTATTTATTGAAAACTCATTAAATGAAATTTATTTGGGAGTTTATAATTCTTATTTATTGAAAATTCATTAACTGAATTTATTAGGGGTTTAAAATAATGAAGGTCAGAAGGGATATTATCAAACCTCCACGGCTATATTTTGAAGACGAATCTGAAGAAAGATATTCTAACTGGCTGGAACTCCTATTTGATCTCATCTTCGTGGCAGCAGTATCCATTCTAGCCTCAAATCTCAACTCCAATTATTCTTTTACCACATTCCTCCAGTCTATTCCCCTATTTTTTGCTATATGGTGAGGTTGGCTTGGCAATACCATCTACCTCAGCCGTTTTGGTGTTGATGATTTCATGCACAGATTTTATACCATGGCGCAAATGATCGTGGTGGCCATCATGGCTATAAATACTAAAGATGCCCTTGGAGCAACAGGACCTGAGTTCTCCATTTCTTATGCAATTTTAAGATTCATGCTAGTTGCAGAGTACATAAGGGCCGGGAAAAATGTGCCAGAAGCTCGTCCATTCACTCACCATTACAGTTGGGTTTGGGATTGCTGCCGGGCTTGGGGAGTTTCCGCATTCACACCTTCACCCTGGCATTTCCTGTTGTGGGACTGGCCATAGTGGTGGATCTTTTAACACCTTTAACTGCCGGGAAAATACACCAACAGTTCCCTCTCCATCCCACTCATCTCCCGGAGAGGTTTGGACTTTTAACCATTATCCTAATTGGTGAAGCAGTGGTGGGTATTGTATTTTTGATTGGGACACTGGGTTTAACATTAGAAACTGGAATTACTGGCCTCATGGGGTTTATTGTTGCATTTAGTATATGGTGGGGATATTTTGAAGAAGCCCGGGGTGCAGAGGCTCGTATTGAGGAAAAAGGTGGAGAGATTGGCCGATATCAGTTATGGCTCTATGCACACTTTCCTACATTTACTGGGAATTGTTTCCACTGCCATAGGAGTAAAACACGTCATATCCCATGGATTAGGGAGTGTTCTATCCTCGTCAGAAGTATGGCTTCTCTGTGGGTCCTGGCCCTGGCATTAACTGCACTGAGTTTCATATTTTTATCTTCCTTCAACTGGCATGAGTGCGTAAGCAGGGTTTTATTCTATTTAAAATTCCCTATTACATCCTGATAATTTTGGTCATCTGTACTGGATTTTTAGGGTCAATACTCCCAGGATCATTAATTTTAGGATTGCTGACTCTTTTATGTGTTGTTAAAGTCATACTATCTCTTAGAGAACCTCCAGAGGAATTATGTGTGATATATATTGAAAAGAGGGGAATCATTTGACTTTGACTAAAATATATTTCTATAAAACCTTGTTTTAACTAGCTTTTTAACCGATTTTAGTTCCTTTTAATTTCATTTTAACTTATTTAAGATACTGTAAAAATGAAGGTTTATTAAGATACTGTAAAAATGAAGGTCGGTCCAATTATTTTTTTTGTGAATTATGTCACATTAACTTTTAAGATTGAGTGAAAAAAAATTATTTCCCAGAAGGGGGTGTTGGTATATTAAGAAAATTAAGGAATGATAATCCTGAAAAATCCACCATAAAATCTTTAAATGGTGAAAGACTTCTTAATATTAAGAAAATTATGGCTGAGGGTCAATCTAAAAATGACACCAGTCAATAGTCTTAAAAATTATTTAACTAATTTGCACTGATTTTTTTATTATTTGCCATTGATGAAATTGTTTATTAAAGACTTAAAACCTAAAATATCCCGGTAAAATGAAACAAAAAGCAATTTATCTGGTATTGTTCATTTTGATGATATTAATTGTTACCGTTGGTGTTTTTTATGCAGATCAATTAGATATTTATAACACCCACAGCAATCCGATTTATACTTCGCTGAATACATCTTTCAAGCTTAACATAAACCAAACAGCCATTGTTGAACCCGATAATATAAAAATAACATTTTTAAATGTTACTGAGGATTCAAGGTGTCCTGAAGGAACGGTTTGTGTTTGGCCCGGACAGGTTAAAGCACTTTTCCTTTTAGAGTTAGACCAAAGTCATGAAGATGTTTTTAACCTCACTTTAAATTCAAATGAAACCCAGAGTCAGAAAACGATTGCAGGATACTCCGTTAAACTGGTGAATGTTGATCCTTACCCTGGATATCTTAAAACCATAACTGCTAATGAGTATGCAGTAACTTTATCCATTAAAACAAGCATATAGGTGCATAACTCAATTAAAGGACCGAAATGATAACTTATTTTGGTTTACTGCCTCCTTTTTTTTATTATTTTTTCTATTAAATTGCTTTTATCATGAATTAGACTTTTCGAATCTGATTATATGATTTGATAAATTTAGTGGATATAACTCCAGTATTCAGGGTACCCTGAAAATTTATTATCAATCGTAGTATCGGTATTATTCAATCCTAGTTGGTGTTGGGGGTTCATCAATTAGGTGTTATTCATCAAAACTATTCATTGGCAAAAAGATTCTCAGGAAATAATTTTTTTGTTATTAGGCCTTAATATTGTAATATAAATTTAATTAGGTCTCCGTAACTTATATAAGGAATGTTATACAAGCTTAATGTGCAAATACTTTATTAAACCATGATCAATGAGAAGCAATAGCAATATCTTACTAATTGCCTCCCTAAAATTATACCCGCAGGGCCCAACCAAACTCCCCATTCTACAATCCCTGCGGGATTCTCCATTGATATGACAGTCATCTTTTAACACTTGTTAATCAGTTATTATAATCAAATTTTAAAAAAAATCATTCAAAAATAATCCATAACTCCTTTTCTAAATCCAGCTATTCAGATCATAATCTTATTTAAACTTCATAATCTATTTATTTAATCTGAAACTAAAATAAATCCAACATTCTGGAATTTAGCAGTGAATTTATATATGGTTAATCGCACTGAATACCATGGGTTTGTGGGAGGTTACCGTCATGAAATTGAATGCCATAGGTTTGGTTAATTCCCCCTTCAAGGATAAGAAGGGATCTCCTCATCAGGGTCGTTTTTCTGATGAATTGAGCACGATAACTATTTTCAAAGATTATGAAGATGCACTGGAAGGAATCGAGAATTACCAGAATTTGATGGTGATTTACTGGATGGATCGTGCGGATTCAGTTTCTCTCAAGGTGGTTCCTTACGGGAGAAAAGAGAAACGAGGGGTTTTTTCCACCAGAGCACCGGTGAGGCCGAATCCCCTGGGATTGTGTATGGTGGAACTTGTGGAAAAAGAAGGGAATATTCTAACTGTGAGGTGGCTTGACGCCCTTGACCAGTCCCCTGTCCTGGATATCAAACCATTCGTACAGGAACTGGACTGCCCCTAAAATTTGCGTATATTCGATTATCTGCCATAATTCATTTTTCTCACCATAATCCGTTTTGGAATGTCCATTTAGAATATCCATTTGGAATGTCCATTTAGAATAATTCTTTTTAGAATATTTTTTTTAAAAATTTTTAAGTATTTTTATAGTTAGTGATTATAAAGAAACTTACTTATGGTTTAGTGTATCAATATAACAGAGAGGATTTTATGTGATTCTTCCAGTTACCTAAATAAATTATGATGATTTATTTAAGTGGCTTTTCACGCTTAGTTCAGGAGGAGAGGGGATAATGGATTTTAAATTAGCCGTAGAACTCACCAGGAAAATAAAAAAGGTAAAAGGGGTCGTATCTGTAATGTACCCTGGTGCTGCTGCTTCCAAAACATTAAATGATATTGATCTAATTGTGGTTCATTCTGTTAAATCAGAATCTTCTATCCAGAAAGTTAATGATCTAGTGGCTGGGAAATTCCGAACGGAACAGATCACCCTTGAAGAGTTAAGGAATAATCCCGAGCTTAATGCAGCAATGAGTGGGGAAGGTGTTCTCCTCCATGGTAAGGCGGTGGATATAACTGCAGAAAGTGTGCAATTAAAGTCACGTATTATCCTGACCTATGACACCACCGAAATGAACCAGAATGATAGGAATAAACTTAACCGGGCACTTTATGGTGGAATATCCACTTACAAAAAGGATGGGGAGAGAATTGTCAAGGAATATCCTGGGATAATCAGCAAAATCAATGCATTGAAATTGGGCAAAGGCGTTTTAATGGTGGACCGTTTCAATTCATCACTTGTAATCCAAATCTTAAAGACATTTAAAGCCCAGTGGAAAGAAATACCAGTTTGGACCTATTAAACGGGGGTTTGAAACCTGTAGGGATACAACCTTCAGGGATAATAGGGTATTTCAACTGGAATGGGGGGTGGATATTGTTGAAAAAACCTTAAAAGAGATATTTAAAGGGAATTCAAGCACTAATTTAGATGAGCGTCCTATTGAATCTATTTAAATGATGAAAATGTGGTTATTAGTCCGGATACCCAAAGGGAAGTTAGGATTCCGCCAGGTCAACACGAAGATAAAAGTTGGCCAGTACTACATGCCGGTTCAGTTACAAAAATCGATCCATCCAAATGGAAGCTGAAAATATGGGGTTTGGTTCGAAAAGAGATGGAACTGAATTACACGGATTTCATGTCCCTTCCTCAGGTTAAGGTTTTCTCAGACATACACTGTGTCACCACCTGGTCTAAATTAAATAATTTATGGGAAGGGGTAAGTACATCCACCATTAAAGAACTGGTGGAAATACTCCCTGAAGCCAAATATGTTATGCTACACGCTCATAAAAATTTCACCACCAACCTCTCCCTGGAAGATTTTTTCGCACCTGACGTGCTACTGGCAACCCATCACAACCGAAAAGCCTTAAACTCCAAACACGGAGGACCAGTGCGATTAGTGGTGCCTCAACTTTATTTCTGGAAAAGCGCCAAATGGGTTACTGGATTGGAATTCATGGCAGAGGATAAAGGAGGTTTCTGGGAATCCACGGGTTATCATAATCATGGTAACCCCTGGAAAGAAGAACGTTACAGCTGGCAGGAAACAGATCAAGGAATATAGTGCAAGGAATAGGAGAGGTTTATTTAATGAAAGTCTTATTTGTGGAACCACCCAAGGTATTCTGGTTTGTCATGGGTGAATACATGCCCCCACCATTAGGGATACTCCAGTTAGCCTCATATATGGAGTCTAAGAATGATACGTGGGATATTCAGGTTGTGGATTCCCAGGCCGAAGGCTTCGGGTGGAAAAAACTCCAAGATCACCTGGAACAAGCAGAACCAGATGTGGTGGTCCTCAGTGCCCTGGCAACATGTAACACCTTCACTGTCCTTAGGGCAGTGGAAATAGCTAAAAAAGCTAATTCTGATGTAAAAACAGTGGTTGGTGGTCAGCATTTCACGGCACTGGCTGATGAGAGTCTCTCCACCTATCCTGAAATTGATTTTGTGGTGCGAGGTGAGGGAGAAGTCACCCTCTATGAATTGGTAAGAAGTCTGGATAATAACCAGCCACCAGTAGATGTTAAAGGACTTTCCTTTAGAAATGGCACTAAAATCTTCCACAATCCTCCCCGTCCATTCATCAAGAACCTGGATGACCTTCCATTCCCTGGTTATCATTTTGTCAGTCAACACATGAAGAAATACAACTTCAAAATGATGGCCTATACTGGTGCAGGATATGCCCTGGTGGAAGCATCCCGGGGGTGCGCCTATAAATGTACTTTCTGCTCACAATGGCAGCACTGGGGAGGTAAATGGAGACCAAAATCCCCTGCTAGAATTGCCGATGAAATGGAAAACATCTACAACGAGTACGGGATCAGCTTCCTATGGTTAACTGATGACAACCTGGGACTGGGCAGAAGAACCAGTGCCCTGTGTGATGAAATTATCAACAGGGGACTTTCTGAGGATATAACCTGGTTTATGCAGGCCAGAAGTGACGAAATTATAAAAAATAAACACAACCTCCCTAAAATGAGAAAAGCAGGTAATTACTGGATAATGGCCGGGCTGGAGCGGCATGATAATGAGGTGCTTCAGGATTACCATAAGGGGATTAAAGTAAGTGATGCAAAGCTTTCAATGGATCTTTTGAAGGAAAACGATATCTTTTCCCAGGCAACACTGATCACCGGGGATCGGAAGGATTCCCATGAATCCATACAGGGATTACGTGATTTCGTTAACTATGTGGATCCGGATTTAGCAATTTTCATGATCCTAACCCCCTTCCCTGGAACCCCGCTCTATGAAACTGCCCGTAAGCAGGGATGGTTGGAAGATAATAACTGGGCCAACTACGATATGGTGCATGCAGTTATGCCCACTGAACATCTCTCTCGAATGGAAGTCCAGGAAGAGTTATATCAATGTTACCGGAGTTTCTATGGCAGTATGAGGAGAAGAATTTCAGGAGTGTTTTCACGGAATAAGTTCAAACGGCAAACTTATCGTTATATGGCAGGTCAGGGTCTCCTGCAAGCATTGAGGGATTTATATTGAACCGGAAAACTGCCGGACAATCCCATCTCAGTCGTAATTTTTTGGCAGTAATTTCATTTTCAGGCCTTTTCCTCATGCTGGCCATGTATCTATGGGCCCCTGAATCTGAAATATTATATGATTTTCAAAAAACACTGATTATATCTATTTTTATTGCCATATGCCTTCTGGGAATCCTGGCAGGAATATATCCCAAACTATGTAAGGGATTATTAGAATTTAAAAAAATTGATAAAAAATCATTAGATCCTGAAAAAATGAATAATATGCAATTTGAAGGTCATCATCCGGATTGTGGGAAATTTGAATCCCACACCATCATTATCAGAGGGAGCAAATACTGTCCCGGCTGTTCAGGACTAATAATCGGTGCTATTATGGCAGTTATTGGAATTTTATTTTATTATTTTTATGGATTACCCCTAATCTATGGGGAAATCTCTTTCTGGACAGGACTGGTGATGGTTTTCCTGGCTCTGATGTTAATAATTTTTTTAAAACTGGGGAAAAAATTAAAAATTGTTTCTAACATGGCACTGGTCACTGGATCCGCAATGATACTGATTGGTCTGGATACAGTTAAAGAAAATCTCTTAATTGAATCTTATTTCCTTCTTCTGGTTTTGTTCTTTATATTAGCCAGAATAGCTGCTTCAGAAAACAATCATGAAATTATCTGTCGGAATTGTGAAGAAAAATCATACTGTGTCTATGAATAAAAAAAATAAGTTCAATCCGCATCAATAGATAAAAATAGGGGATAAGTTCAAGCAGTATCCTTAAATAGGGGCTAGTCTCCTTAAATAGGGGCTAGTATTCCCAAATAGGTTAATATTCCTAAATAGGCCAGTATCCTTAAAGTATCCCTAAAATAGGGGTTTGATTCACCCCTCTTTATCTGTGGATAAATGGATCAACGTTTTCTTGGATCAACGTTTTCTTCGGGAACCGTAAATTGCACCTACTATAATCAATAGGCCTATGATGATGATAATTGCGGGCCAGATATATGTCCAAATGTTTTGGAATCCTGTAAATGAAGCCAGGCCTATTAAAATTAGTATAATTCCGCCTATAAGAGGTCCAATTATGTTACCATGGGGAAGTCCAAAACATTCATTTCTCTGGCGGTAGTAGCGATCATCACGGTGGTGATGGCGGCGCCTTCCCTCATAATCATCCCTCACATCTCGCAGGGGCTCTCCACATTTAGAACAAAATTCAGCATCGTCCTCGTTCTTTGTACCACAATTATGACAGTAAACCATAGAATACCTCCTATATCTTTAACAATTTCTGATTATTATACCGAATCGATATAATAATTCAATACATCCTAATAATTCAATACATCCTTAGTATTTATTTGAGGTACATTAGCCTTAGTATTTTTCCATTTATTATGGGGGATACTGGGTTGAAAAGGTTTCTTAACATCATTTCCAACCGCCCCAAAGGTATATAATATTTGGGCTTAGGTGCCAAATCTTCTCATTCTTTATATCCACTAATCTTGAACTGATAGTTCTAAACTAATCTTGAACTGATAGTTCTAAACTAATCTTGAACTGATAGTTCTAAACTAATCTTGAACTGATAGTTCCAAACTAATCTTGAACTGATAGTTCCAAACTAATCTTGAACTGATAGTTCCAATCAATGAACTGATTCCTCAACTATGCACAGCTAATGTCCTTAGGCGGTTCATAGCTGCAGCAATTTCATATCTACGGGGCCTGGCAAGGTTATGGGGTTGCTTTCTGCCTGGTGGTGCCAGGAAATCAAGCCCTTGCCTGTTGATACAGTTTTCCAGATAGTCCAGAACATCTTCTATCCTAAAATCCTCTGTTTTAGAATCCTCTTTACTGGAAGGTCCGTCTGATTTCTGTTTATAATTTTTATGGAACTGGTAAAGAGCGTAGCCAATGGCCCGTGTCTGGCTGGATTCAACCAACTGCTCTACCTGGGAAAGATCAATTGTTTCGGGGCCAATAATCAGGTTAGAAACACCCCTACTATCCAATTTCAGTTTTTTTCCTTTGTAGGGTTTGATGGATTCCGGGCGAGGGTAACGCTGCAGGTAATGGAATTTACCCTTTGATTCAGTTTCCCGATTAATGGGCATTTCTTCTGCAACTTTTTTAGCCTCCTGGGTAACGTTATGGGGCTGATAGTGGTCCATCATAATAACTGTATCTGCCTTCTGGAAGTAATCACCAGATCCACCCATTACCAGTACCGATGAAACTCCGTGATCTTCATAAAGCTCACTAACCCGATCAATGAATGGAGTGATGGGTTCTTTATCCTTGCTGACCAGACGTTGCATTCTTTCATCCCGGATCATGAAATTTGTTGCTGATGTGTCCTCATCGAATAAAAGAAGTTTTGAACCTGCTTCCAACGTTTCGATAATGTTGGCAGCCTGTGAGGTGGAGCCCGAGGCATTTTCCGTGGAAAACTTTGCAGTATCTCCAATTCCAGGAGGATGGTGGATGAAGCTTTTAACATCCACTTTTTCAACAGAACGCCCATCTTCTGCCCTTATTTTAACAGCATCCTCCCTGGTGATTACCAGTTCCCTGCCGTCTCCGGGAATATGGTTGTACACTCCCAGCTCAACTGCCCTGAGCAGGGTGGACTTTCCATGGTAGCCGCCACCCACAATAAGAGTCACACCTTCCGGAATCCCCATACCCACAACAGAACACTCTTTACTTGTTCCCATAGCTACCTGGAGGGAAGATGGTGATTTGAATGACACAGCATTTAGGAGTGGTTTATCTGAAACACCGCTTTCACGCGGAAGAATAGCGCCATCTGTGATGAAAGCCACCAATTCATGTTCCCTAAGCTGGCTGCGAATATATTCTGCATCTTCAAAGCACTGAACATGTTGGGTTAATTCAGCTGAAGTGAGACTCTCATAAAAACAGGAATTATTAACAATTTCCGGTAAAATTTTCATCAAGATCCTCTGAGCTTCAAAGCCCATCACCCTCCTGCCTCTGGCAGGTAAACCCACCTGAAAACGTATTTCCAGGATATCTGAACTGATGTTCACACTGCTGCGCTGAAGTATCTCCTGATTACCATGATCAATGCGTAAAATCCCACTTTTCCCACTTCCTCTCCTGTCACCAGCTAACTTCTTTATACCTTCACTGAAGGCCCGGGAGATGTAATCCTCAAGTGCAATCTTACGGTTAGGATTCTGGTATAGTTTGTCAGGAAATGAGTTTTCATAAACTTCCACCCGCAGCAGGGAAGGGCTGGCGAAGGGATCCCTCTGCACATGATCAATGAAAAGTGAAAAAAGACCAAAATCATAGCTACCCTTTAAATTCAGATAAGCTTTGTAACCCCTTCCATCAATTCGTTTTAGAATTGAAATTAGTTTTTCTTTATCTGCCATGGCACTCATTATACTTAAATTCAAGTTTTAGATATAAGTTCATCTAAGTTTAGATAGGGGGTTGCCTATTTTTTATATAGAATCCTTTTAATATTATTAAAGAAAATGTATAATGAGATTAGATCCATCTGTCACATATAATTATACTAATTTTAGTCGCACGGTTATCACAATAAGGGAGTTTCAAAGGTCATGTCAAAAAACACATTCAGGGACAGAATCTACAAGATCAGGAATTATCTGGCAGGGGATGAAGAAGTCCCTATAATGTACATTCATGCCATCATGGCTATCATAGGCAGTGTCAGTGTTCTTTTAATTCTACAATTTCATGAAATGCCCATGTCCTCAGTACAGCACAGTCTCCTGGTTCTGGTAGAAAAAGCATGTGTAATCGTGGTCATCGCTTATGTTGTGAGTCGTTTAAACGTGTTCATAGAGGTTTTGGAGGGAAAATTTACCATT
>Ga0074198_1001039_pt1 | contig 21607 bp, 14 predicted proteins | sample EPASupsiteSAE323_FD_64527 | JGI IMG/M metagenome (GOLD analysis project Ga0074198, IMG submission 64527) | Bioremediated contaminated groundwater from EPA Superfund site, New Mexico - Sample SAE3-23 | ecosystem: Environmental > Aquatic > Deep subsurface > Groundwater > Contaminated ...
CTGAAGATCCATACTGACTTGAAGCCGTCAAAATCACGGTATAAGATCCGGGTTTGGAGTAGGTATGTACAGGGTTTGCAACCATGTCTGTAGTACCGTCGCCAAAGTCCCAGGCCCACATCGTCGGTTTTCCACTGGATTTATCTGTAAAGGTCACTGTAAGTGGCACGATTCCACTGGTAGGTGTCCCGACGAAGTCAGTGTTAATTGATACATCGCTTGCATTGATGAACTGATTCTTGGTGACCTTATCCGAGCCATACTGATTTGATGCGGTCAGGGTGACTGAGTAAATTCCTGGCTTTGAGTAGGTATGAACAGGATTTGCTACCATATCAGTACCACCATCACCAAAGTCCCAGGCCCACATCGTCGGACCGCCTGTTGAACGATCTGTGAAGGTTACCGTAAGCGGGGCATTACCTGATTGTGGATTTGCAACAAAGTCAGCCTTGATCGGAATGTTTGTCACTTTTATTAACTGGTTCTTGGTAACAGTATCCGAACCATACTGATTGGATGCTGTCAGGGTAACTGAGTAAACTCCTGGTTTTGAGTAGGTATGAACAGGATTTGCGACAACATCAGAACTGCCGTCACCAAAGTTCCAGGCCCACATCGTCGGACCGCCTGTTGAACGATCTGTGAAGGTTACCGTAAGCGGAGCATTTCCGGTTTGTGGATTTGCAACAAAGTCAGCCTTTACCGGGATATTCATCACTTTAATCCACTGACTTTTGGTAACGGTGTCTGAACCATACTGGTTGGATGCTGTCAGTGTTACATTATAATATCCTGCTTTGGAGTAGGTATGAACGGGATTTGCGACAACATCAGAACTACCGTCACCAAAGTTCCAGGCCCACATCGTCGGCTTTCCACTGGATTTGTCGGTGAACTGCACTGTCAAAGGAACATAACCGGATTGCGGGTTTGCATCAAAATCTGCCTTGATTGGGGGCCCCATTACATTAATATAGCCTTTTTTGGTCTCGGTATCAGATGATCCGTACTGACTGGAGGCAGTTAGCGTTACGGTATATATTCCGGGCTTGGAATATACGTGAGTCGGACTTCCAACCATTTCAGTAGTTCCATCTCCGAAATCCCAGGCCCACATCGTCGGCTTTCCGGTTGAAAGATCTGAAAATGTTACCTTGAGCGGAGCATAACCGCTTGTAGGTGCACCAACGAAGTCCGCATTAATTGCAACCTCCTTTACGGTTACAAACTGACTTTTTGTTACTTTATCAGAACTGAACTGATTTGAAGCGGTCAGAGTAACTGAGTAAGTTCCAGGCAACTGGTAGACATGTACAGGGTTTGCAACCATGTCTGTAGTACCATCACCAAAGTCCCAGGCCCACATGGTTGGTTTTCCACTGGAGAGATCTTTAAACCTGACAGATAACGGTGCATCACCGGTTCTTGGATCTGCCGAGAAATCAGCTTTTACTGGTCTTTGATCTACTTTAACGGTTGTTTCACTGGTTCCGGCCTCACAATCCTGACTTGAGGCAGTAAGCCTTACCTGGTATAAACCTGGTTTCTCATATGTATGTATCGGGTTTGCAACCATGTCGGTTGTACCATCGCCAAAGTCCCAGGCCCACATGGTTGGACCACCTTTTGATTGATCCGTAAACTGCACGGTAAGTGGTGCCGGTCCACCCGGAGGATCTACCTTAAACTTTGACTCGATAATACAGCCACCCTCAACGATGACGTATTTTTCCCGGACTTTTGTATCAGTTCCTGCAGTAGGACTACTTACCGTAAGGGATACAGTGTACTTTCCTCCCTTCTGATAGATATGACTGGGACTCTGCTCCGTTGAAGTTCCGCCATCGCCAAAGTCCCATTTCCACTCCTTTACCGTACCTTTGGAACAATCGGCAAACTGGACCTTAAGAGGAGCATTCCCATACGTCGGATCTGCGAGGAAATCCGCCTGAAGCGAGTTCTTATCTCTTACAGTAATATATTTCTGCCTTACTTTCGTACTGCTCCCACCGGTAGCACTTGTCACTGTAAGTGTTACGGTGTAAATACCCGGTTCACTATAGATATGAACTGGATTTGACGGGCCTTTTGCTGAATTTCCATCCCCGAAATCCCAGACCCACATCTCCGGATATCCTGTGGAAGAGTCCAGAAACTGCACCTTTAGCGGCGCGGTTCCATCAGTCGGACTTCCAATAAAATCTGCAATTACACAAGTACCACCAGGGCCGTCGCAATACGCTTCACCGTCCCCTTTTTTATCTGCCTGCACGCCCTGAATTTCAGCGGATGCAAGTCCCGCTGCCGCAATGAGCAACACCAGGATCACTGCGAGCATTCTCAATATTTTTGTCATTCTTCCCACCACCAGCATCTGTGAAATGTGTACCTGACACACCCACGTAAACCGTACCTCACCTTATACTGACTTAATGGTATCCATCTAAGCATACTAGATAAAATCAATTTAAGCACCCCCTCTCCATTACTGCTTAAAAATTAGGATTATGCAGATACTGCGGCTAATGTACCGTTATCAGACATAAAGATCCAATAACCGCTGTATGGATAAAGAAGAAGATCATCGTTCTTGCCCTTGATGATCATCTCATCATACTGCTGTATCCCTTCATTAAATCCAAGACAATTTATCCATTTATCCTGAACTGACAGGAATGTAAACTTGGCCTGTAGAGGTACTACCCCTGTAAACCCGACAGCATTCCAGCCTTTTCTAAGTTCTTTTGTAGGTGGAGTCTGGACTGGATCAGTACTGTAGGTCAGAGGTACCTTATCTGATCCCCTTGAATAGAGCCAGATTGCATCAAGCGGCTTTACAGGGCTAGATGGATTCATAACCTGCCATTTGCCGGTTATTGCATCATACTGGAAGATGCTGTGTCCGTCAACATTGATATTGGCAAATATTGACGCGGTATCCTTGCCTTGTGCGAGTTTTTTAGGAACTGATATGTAATTCCAGCCTGGATAAACCTGGATTGAATCAACCGGACCGGGGATATTACCCACTGTAATATACCCTGACTTACACTCCACATCTGACGAACCATACTGGTTAGAGGCAGAGAGGGTTACTGTATATGATCCTTCTTTTGTATAGGTATGAACAGGATTTGCCAGCATACCTTCCTTTACTCCGTCACCAAAGTCCCAGGACCACATAGTCGGACTACCGGTTGACAGATCGGTAAACTGAACCGTCAGAGGCGATGAGCCGCTTCTGGGACTGGCACTAAAGTCTGCATTAATTCCAGGCTGGGGAGGGACGGGAACGGGAAGACTGCCCATATTGAGATCCTTTCTTACAATGCGTTCTCCTCCTCTGGTAATCACCTGCGATGCATCAGCTTTTAGCGGACCACTCCAGAAAGTGATTATCCGGCCGGCATCCGCATCATTAACAGGAACCACAAGCCTTGGATCTTCAGGATTTAAACCAGGCGTACCATAAGATCCTGCATACCTGGTCACATACGATGTTACAGTCTTACCATCAATCTTTGCTTCTACCGGGGTTCCTGCCGGTGCAGCTTTCCCGCCCATCTGGATATAACCATAAAACTCGTAAGGGGTAATCGGAGGTGAAGTGATAAAAGTCAGATCTTCTCTGAATCTTCCACCACAAGTTATCTGATATGTCTGGGTTGCTGCATATCCACTGGTGGTAAAACTGATGTGCTTCCCAAGATCAGCTTCGGTAATAGGTACTACTAATGCTGAATCCCGTGGATTCTGACCACCATACTGGCCACTTTGAGTGGTTTCATAAGTACCCCTGACTACACCATCAATCATGGCCTTGATTATGGTTCCTTTTACTGCCGGATGACCATCTATGGTTAAAAGTCCATAGAACTGCAGATCAGGAAGTGAAGGTTCATAAGCAAAGTTAAGTGGTTGTTTTACCATTGAACCGTCGCCTGTTATTGGAATAACCGGGGAACCCTGGATACCTTCACTCCAGAAGGTGATCTGTTTTCCAATATCAGCCTGGTCTATCGATACGGTAAGCTGATCTGCATTGCTGCCGGACCCGCCGTAATAACCTACCTCCTTAGTTATTATGGAATCTTTCGTCTCCCTGCCTACCTTTGCGATGATCTTTGTTCCGACAGGTGCAGGAATATTATCAATTGTTACAGGACCATAGAACTGATATGGTCGATACGGGGTATCAGGCTGAAGTGTGTACAGGAATATATCAGATCCTCCGAACCTGTCATCCTGCCAGACTACCTTATCAACTGAAATATCCGGGTTATTCTGATTTCCAGGCCCTACACAAACTGCATAGGTTTTAGGGATCTGGAGATCCACCATGTAGATATCACTGTTTTTGTCACCGTCAAACCTGGTCCATACTATTTTACTACCTGATATTGCAGGTTCAAGGTCATCATAATCATCATAGGTAACCGCCGTGGTGTAATCTTTCTCGATATTATAACTGAAGATATCCCATTTTCCACTGCGGGCATCCTCCCAGACGATAAGGTTTCCTGATATTCTCGGATTCTGCTGAGCTGCAATATTCCTGGTTATCTGTCTGGTCTCCTTGGTCTCATAATTGTAAAGATAAATATTCCAGTCATTCTTCCCGTCATCAAGCTGTTGATATACAATCCATTTCCCATCGATATCCGGGTTCGCTTTATCAAGATCGTTCCGGTTAATGGTTTCAGGTTCTGAACGGGTTCCAATCTTTGAGAGTCTTATATCCCTTACATCATCGTCCCCGTAATCCTCAAACACAACCATATCATGTGAAATTGCAGGTCTGAACTGATTTGATGATGCAACATAAACAGAATCTTCCTTATGCATCAGAATATTGTAGGAGTATATATTATAGTACCCCTTCTGCCTGTTATCATCCCAGACCACGATACCATCGGATATATCAGGATCGTTTTGATCAGAATTAATATTGGAGACCATTTCCTGGCGTCCATTCTTTATATCATAATACCAGACCTTTCCCTGTTTGTCATACTGGACCCAGGTAAGATAATCACCATCAACCCTCGGATTAAAGTCCAATATAGAGTCGGAGGTCATCTGTTTCTCAAAACCAGGGGCCTGAAGTATCATCGCTTCAGCGTTAATACTCACAATCGGTTCGAGATTGGTATTATTAGTTTCTGCCAGGACCGGGACCAGCAGTATCGCCAGGATGACAATTGAAAAGTATATGAACTTCATTATTCTTCTCCATCAAAATTTAGATTATTCTTTTCTCCTATATTCCGATTGCGGCAAGATCTCCGTCAACAGTCATATATATCCAGTACCCGTACCCCGGATACAGGGAAGCTGTGGAACTCTCCGGGACATTCATAATTGTGCCCTGGTACCTCTGTGTCTTTGAATCAAAGCCTATTACGTAAACCCACTTGTCTTTAACAGATAGTAACGCATTATTTGCAGGCACGGTATTCAGGCTTGTTACGCCAAAAGTATTCCATCCTTTTATAAGCATCCGAGTCGGAGGAATCTGAAGAGCATCACTTGCAAAATACAGGTAAACTGCATCTGTCTTTGTAGAATAAATCCAGACTGCATCTAGTGGATTAATAATAGTGGTTGCACTGATAGTATTCCAGTTTTTTGTCCTTGGATTATAGGTAAAGATACTGTGACCACCCACGTCAATCTGTCCAAAGAGGGACTTGGCTGTGTTTTGTCCGTCGACAAGCATCTTAGGAACTGAAATAAAGTTCCAGCCCGGATTTAAGGTTATCTGAGCTTCAGGAGGCGTGACTGTTCCTGCGGTTATTATGTTCTGTTTTACTACCGACTTTGTCTGGCTATCCCAGTAAGTGACCATAAGTCCGACAGAGTAGATACCTGCACTGTTATAGGTGTGGGATGGATTCTTCTCACTGGAAGTAGTACCGTCTCCAAAGTCCCAGTACCATGACTTTGGACTCCCTGATGATTTATCGGTAAATTTTACCGTAAGAGGCAGTGGTCCCTGGGTAGGAGATGCCGTAAATTCTGCTGCAGATGAAAGTTTGGAGATAAAGTTCAGGCTTTTCTGGACAACCTGACCGGCTACCACTAACTGGCTCTGTGTAGTTTCTGCTCCGGTACCTGTCCTGAATTTAATGGTCTTTCCAATATCTGCTGATGATATCGGGACATCAAGGTATGGACCTGCCTGGGACCCGTATGAACCTGCAGCAACTGTTGTTATCTGACCCCTTACCTGGTTATCAATCAATGCATAGACAATCGATCCTGCAGGAAGCATAGAACCATCAATATTCGCCTGTCCCCAGAAAGAATATTCCGACTGTGAACCTTGTAAAAAGTTAAGATCAAGCCGTTTTGAAAGATCCGAAGATGTACCAGCCGATGCTATTATGATATTTCCCTGCTGCGAATTCAGGGGTACCCTTTCTGAAGCCGAATAAGTGTAGGCATTCCAGTTTGCGGTAAATGAGAGATATTTACCTGAATCGCTGTCATAGACAGGAACCCTCAGGCTGCTATATTGTCCTGCACTACTGATGGTTACCTGCCCCCTTATCTGGTTATCAACAACTGCTGAAATTACTGTCCCTACCGGAGCGTTCTGCCCATCAATAAGTGCCTGGCCCTGGAAAGTATATGTACTGACCGGTGACGTGGATCCGAAAGTAAGATCATACCATCCTGAAACCTGCTGTCCGACAGAGATTTGTTGTGATGCCTGATAGGTATTGCCACCAGCAGAAGCTGTAAACAGTATTGTGCTTCCTGCATCATTCTGGGCAGTATTAAAGTTCAGTCCCTGATATGAACCTGCAGAGTTAACATTTGCCTGTGCCCTTATCTGATTATTTATTACGGCAGAGATTACGGTTCCAACAGGTGCTGCCTTGCCATTAATCAGAACATTTCCTGATAATGAGTAAGACCGGATATAACTTGTAGTTTGAGAATTGGTTGAAATCGGAGTTATTACCTGGTTTATCCCGGGAGTCGTCGTTGTTTTTGTACACTGACCGGTCAGATCAAATCTCATCGATGAACCGGTCCCTGCAACGATTACATCCTGGTACTGGTAATCATTAATCCTGAATGTTATTGTTTTTCCGACATCTCCTGAATTCAACGGAATATTAAAGAAGGGACCCTTTTCAGATCCATAAATTCCAGCCTCCGTAATAGTTTCAGAAGATCTTACTACTCCATCAATAAGAGCGGTAATAACAGTTCCTTTAGGAGCAGGTACTCCATTCAGATTTACAGAACCGTAGAGCTGATACTGACCCGGACCTGATGAAACGGGTGAAACCGAAGTAGAGAATGTATACAGGAAGATGTTTGATGTCCCGGTCCGCTTATCCTGCCAGACGAGGTTTGGTCCGAAGATCGAAGGATTGGTCTGATCTGCCTGGTTGCTTGTCATTCTGTAGACCGAGTTGGAGACAAGATCCAGCAGATAGATATCAGCATTGCCGGATTTCCAGTCCTCCCAGACTACAATCGGCCCGGAGACATCTGGGTTAACCGCTTTTCCTTTCCCATCTGATAGTTGGTATTCATGGAAGTTATCAAGTGTCATTCCGAATATTTCTGATATTCCATTCCGGTTATCCTGCCAGACGACTATATTCCCGCTGATTCTTGGATTTGTCTGATCCGCAGGATTTGAAGTCAGTTGATACTCTTTTTCGGACCTGATATCATAAAGGTAGATATCTGCATTCCCGTTTCTCCAGTCTTCCCAGACGATAAGAGAACCTGAAATGTCAGGGTTTTTCTGATCATTAAGATTTTTGCTGACTGCTTTGACTGTCCCCGTGTTAAGATCGGCCATGTATATATCAGGATTTCCACTTCTCCAGTCCTGCCATGCAACATATCTTCCAGATATTACCGGCTGGTTCTGACTGGAGGTTTAAGCAGAGATAGGTGCTCCGGTCTGTGATTTCAGATCGTATCCATAGACATTGGTAGGTTTCCCTGAAGTGACGCCGGCCTGTTCATACACGATAACATTACCGGATAAATCAGGACTTGTCTGTTGTTGCATTCCTGGATAAACAGGTGTGATTCCTTCGCTTGGAATATCATACATCACTATACTTGAGATTCCTGACTGCCACTCCTCAAATACGATCTTGTCATAAGAAACCCTCGCATTTACATGATTTAGATTCCCGTGTGTGATCTGCTTCTCAGTTCCCCCACATGAATCTGAGGAGAGATCAAAACCAGATGGATCAACGGTAATACGGTTATTTATAGAGTAATCGTCAGGATTATTAGTGGATGCCAGAATTGCAATTCCACTTGATCCGCTGTCTGTGATACAGGATGTACTTACAGAATCAGCCTGCTTCAATGTCGCCCCTGAAGCTGTAAGCACTATCTCCTCTGCAGCCACCGCCCCACATAAGAGAAATATTATAATAATTGGTACATATCTCCAGATTTTCATCATTACATCTCCCATCCGCAGGTTCTCCGGGCATTCACCGGTTGAACCGATCACATGATATATGTGCTAATCTGTACGCTTAACTCTATTAAATACTATCATTCTTCTGCCGGCCTTTGGATATCATCCGAAGTGTAAAAAAGAGCGTAAATCTTTTTATTGGGTATGTATTGAATATAACTGCACTGATAAATTCATGACGCGCCGGAATCAGGCAAGCAACTTGATTTATCCCTTGTGTGCGCGAAAACAGATCAGGACGGGAGAGTAGATGGTGATATCATCATAATCAATGAGAGAGAAATGAATATAAGAAACTTATCTGTAGTCTGCAATACTACTGTTAATCCGGTAATATTAATCAGGATTAATAAGGGAATCTTTGTGAATATCAGAGCAGGTTACGAGGATTAAACTGATGACCAGAAGAGTTGTGGTTGGAATATCCGGAGCTTCAGGAATGATATATGCCAGAAGACTTCTGGATCACCTGTCTGGAAAAGCCGAAGTCCATCTGATTATTACTCCGGTTGCCGAGGAGATTGCAAGGCACGAAAAGGTAACTTTCGAAGATGGTGAGATTATCAGATACACACCTGATAACCTGGCTGCACTTGTTGCCAGTGGTTCATTTATTCATGACGGAATGGTAATTGCTCCCTGCAGCATGAAGACCCTTGCAGCAGTATCTCACGGATTTTCACAAAACCTGCTTACAAGGGCTGCCGATGTGGCCCTGAAGGAACGAAGGCCATGTATTCTGCTTCTCAGGGAGAACCCGCTCTCAAGAATTCATATTCAGAATATGCTAAAAGCTTACGATGCAGGAGTTACAATTATGACTGCGAGTCCTCCTTTTTATCATAATCCTGAAGACATTACATCCCTAGTGGATGCAGTGGTTGCACGAATCCTGGATCATCTTTCCATTCCGCATGACATAAGCGGAAGATGGAGTGGTATTATATGAGAGATTTTATTGCAAAGATGAGGGAATCCGATCTTGTAACAGAGATACATGAACCGGTTTCCACACGGTTTGAAGCCTCCAGACTGGCATTCTCCTCTGAAAGGATGCTTTTTTTTCACAACCTGGAGGGAAAGAAGGCCGTAATGAACCTTGTCTCAACAAGGAAGGCCATCTCGGTGGCTCTGGGGATCCCTGTCATGGACCTTGTTCCAAGCCTTGCAGGGAGCAGGTACGACGGAAAGATAATAGAATGCGGCCCTCTGGAGTTACGCCGGGCAGATCTTGATGAAATTCCTATCATACATAACTACCTAGGAGAACCTGGCAGATATCTGAATTCCGGAGTGGTTTTCTCCAGATACCAGGGAGTAGAGAATGCTTCAGTTCACAGAATGCTAAAGGCAGGAAAAAACAGACTGGTTGTCAGGCTCGTTGAGGGACGACATACTCATGCACTACACAGGAAAGCTCTCTCAAACGGTGAAAAACTACCTGTTGCAATTGCAGTCGGACTAAATCCACTTGTTCTCTTTGCAAGTTGCAGCCGGGTCCCTGATAATCTTGAACTGGCCTATGCTGCCGAACTTCTTGGAGGAGAGATAAAGGTACATACACTGCCTAATGGGGTGCGGGTTCCTGATGCAGAGATAATACTGGAAGGATATATCGGGGCTGAAACCTCTCCTGAAGGGCCGTACGTTGACATTACCAACACATATGATCCTGAACGTATTCAGCCGGTGATAGAACTGACTGGAATGTATACAAAACCTGATTTTATCTACCACGGGCTTGTAAATGCAGGTGATGAACATAAGATCCTGATGGGGGCTCCCTATGAACCGCTAATTTACAAGTCGGTTGCAGGGGTTACCGGGGTTAGTGATGTGGTGCTGACAAAAGGTGGATGCGGATACCTGCATGGTGTAGTACAGATTAAAAAGCGAACCGAAGGTGACGGAAAAAACGCCATTATGGCTGCATTTGCTGCACATACATCCCTAAAACATGTAGTGATAGTGGATGGGGATATTGATCCCTCTAACCCTTCCGATGTTGAATATGCAATAGCAACACGTGTCAGGGCTGACAGAGACCTTCTTATTATTCCTGGAGTAAGGGGTTCGTCACTTGATCCGACACGAATCGCCGACGGACTTAATGTCAAGATGGGGATTGATGCCACGATGGAACTTGGGAAGGAGAATGAGTTTATTCGAGCCGGCTGGACGGAGTGAGATACTTGGATCTGACGGTAGAAGAAGAAAGTATCCTGAACGGTGAAGAAGGAGAGACCAGGCAGAAGATGATGGAGATCCTGGTCGGGATAGGAAAGGTCTTCGGAGCCGAAAGAATGGTCAGGATAAGAAGTGCCCAGGTTTCAGGAGCTTCATACAAGACTATCGGAAGATGGGGGCTTGAGTGGTTAAATGGCCTTAATGCAAAAGCAACGGTCCCGGCCGTCTTAAACCCTGTCGGAATGGACAGGATCAGATGGGAAGAAATGGGAATTGATCAGGAGTTTGCAAAAAACCAAAAGGATGTCATGGCTGCATATGAACGTCTTGGGATCCGGCTCGAATGCACATGTACCCCATATTACCTGCATATAACCGAGTACGGGGATCATCTTGCATGGTCTGAGTCTTCGGCTGTTGCCTATGCAAATTCAGTGATTGGAGCAAGAACCAACAGGGAAGGGGGGCCTTCAGCACTAGCAGCAGCTATACTTGGAGTTACACCCTGCTATGGCCTGCATCTGATTAAGAACCGAAACCCGGATCTCTGTTTTTCAGTTGAGGGAGTACCAGAGAGAACTGATGAGTCCTGGTATGGTGCACTCGGGTATCTGGCAGGAAAGATTTCAGGCAACAGAATTCCTGTCTTTACCGGAATCAGACCGGCAAGGGATCAACTTAAAAATTTAGGGGCTGCCATGGCAGCAACAGGGGCAACAGCCCTTTATCATGTTAAGGATATCACACCGGAAGCCAGGATCTTTAATTACACAACTACCGGACTTGAGACTGTTAATATCACAGGAGATGAAGTTGCAGAGGTTTATGCATCAATAGAACCGGATGCCATTGCCATAGGTTGTCCTCACTGCTCTGAAGAGGAGATAAAAAAGATTGCTTCCCTCCTTAAGGATTGTTCGATAAAAAGACCGCTGTATATATTTGCTTCAAGAGGAGTAATAGCCAGGTGCAAGGATACGGTGAGCCTCATCGAGAAGAGCGGAGCAGGAGTATATGCCGATACATGCATGGTGGTATCTCCGGCTTTGGAAAAATACAGGACAATTATGGTATCCAGCGGGAAAGCCCTCAGTTATGTTCCAAATATGTGTGGGGCAAAAGCAGTGATAGGAACGCTTGAAGAATGTATCCGGGCTGCCTGCAGGGATTGATAAGAGGTAAAAAGAAGGTTTATTTCATCCCGTGTGAGTGAAAGACATCAGTATATCCGGAATCAACCGACTGGATATGATTAATAAGCCAGTCACGAAGAAACTGCATAACGTTTATTGAGAGGCCGATCTTCTTCTCCGACAATTCCTTTTCATAACCTTTTATCTTTTCTATGAACATCTTGTGCTCTATCTTCTGCCCGGATAAACCAGTATATCCAAATTTCTCCATTAATCTCTCTTCTTCAGTGAAATGGAGATCAGTATACTCTTTCAGTCCCTTCAGGATATCTGCCAGTACAGTATTACCCTTTCCTTCAGACATTGCAGTATGCAACTGGTTTATAAGGTCAAACAGTCTCTTATGCTGGTTATCCATTAAATTCACATGAACCGAGTATTTGTCTTCCCAGGTAAATAACACCATAATTATTCCTGTTACTGTAATATTCCGATCCAAAATAAATATATGCCGGCACAAATTATCATGAAATATTACAAAACTGTAAGAGATAGAATTCGGAATTAATTTTATGATTACCAGAGTCTGCAACAGATGTGGTCATTGCTGTAGTTACATGGCAGAGGTCTTTGGAATTATAGAACAGACAGGTAATTTTGAATACAAAATAGAGTATCTTATTACCGGAGTTTTGCAGATTGTAACCATCGATCCGGATAAGAGAGAGATATTCAAAAATTCCACAATCTTTGACAAACGCCCATTAGCATGCCCGTTCCTCCGGTTTGATGATTCAGAACTTGCCATGTGTACCGTTCATGAGACAAGGCCTGAACTATGCAGAATGTACCTTTGTAACAAGACTGATAAGATCAGATAAATATTTTTAGCTTAATAATATGCTAAAGATTAAACCGGGATATCTATATAAAGAATCCCTATCTTCGGAAACTGGTATAGTTTCCTATGGCAGGGATCCTTAAAATCCGGATAGTGTGAACACGGGAGTTTTGGTAAATATTGAGATTAAGACCCATATCACCCTTAATTTAAATAAAAAGGACTATATTGCCCCAATAGGTTCTCTATGTCACAGATCTCGTCTGGAGAGGAATATCATGTGCTTATAAAACCATCTCTTTAATACTTCTCGGTTATTTTCTCATGCCTGTAAATTCGATACATACCAAATACGGGATTTATGACAAGGAAAATAAGATTGAACTCACATTTATGAATTGAAAAATTAACTAAGGATGATCAAGAGATAGTATTACTTATGTTTCTGGATTTAAAACAAAGAGGAACTAGAAATGTCTGCAGAAGTAGAAACTAAAATTGGATAGGCTTTACAACCGGTTAATCAAAATGAGCAGTGATGGGAGATCAGACGCTTCTATGATGAAAGAATTGAACACATAATTGAGTTTTGACCTCATGATGCAGGCAGCAATAGAGAAGGACAGTGAAAAATAATTGAGTCAGAGAAAGTTGAAGGAATAAGGTCTGCCAAGAGGAAGAAAGAATTCAGGAACGTATTAATCTGCAAAATTTTATTATCAATAAGAATGGATGATGAATTCGTAGGAAAACGACCGGACTTGCCAGGGTTGAAATTATAAAATTAGATCAGACATCAAGTTATAATGAGAGATAATTATAGTAAAATATCCTGAGTTTAAATCATTCGGGTTAATTATTGACATACTGATTCCTGTTGCCCTGATGTTAAGCAGCCCGTAACTCACTTGAAAGATGATATCACTGATCCTTTATATCTGAAATATATCTCTTAAAACAGATTTAACATGAGGGAGTCTTTCGCTGTCAACAAAGAGAGTGTAAGGATATCTGATATTCCATCTGCCTCTAATGTCATCAAATTCTCCAGCATTCCTCCCTCTGATGAACAGCCTCAAAATTTAATCCTTTCGCAATTGAAAATTATTTCATCATGAGTGCTATTTCACCTATACTTAGGTGAGCTAAAATCTATACGTGAATCTGATCGATTGAAATTTAGACCTCCGGAAAGAGATTAACTTTCCTATGTAATATTTATCAAAGTGATATCAAATTTTAGCGAACTACCTGCCAGAGGTTTATTATTATCAACAATAACTGTTTCATTCGTAATATTAGTGAAAACATATCGCTCCTTTGTGCCATTAGCTTGAATATACTCAATCAATGGACCAGGATAACCAGGAATTAGTGAGACTGTAACATTTGACTTATTGAAATTACTTAACATATCAGATGCATCAAGAAACGGCATTTCATAAACCAATGACTCGTTCCTCTCTCCATATGCTTCTTCGGGTGGGAGAATAACCGTTTTGCTCTCACCAGGGATCATTCCAGTTATAGCCTTATCAAAACCGTATATTACTTTACCTGATCCAAGGACAAACGTAAAAGGTGTTTCATAAAAGTTAGTTTCAAATATTGGTCCTCCAGGGAATGAGAGGTTATAATAGACTGATACAGTGTCACCTTTAACAGAAGGGTTTTCAGCAAGAACTGTCGTGCTGGTAGAAAGCAGCAAAATTACCAAGAGAAACACTATGGTGATAAATATTGTACCACTTCCCGTTCTTATTATCATAGATAGACCTTTCTTTTTACTCCGTATATTAATTTCGGGATAATATGCCAATAATTGTAAACTTAATCCGGTACACAATTCCAATCGCCGTATAACCATAAGGTAGCCTGCCCAAGCCTATCAGGTATTTATGCAGAGTTCGGGTTGAGTTATCATCGTATTTTAGCCAGGATCACAAAATTATCCATGAAACGCCGTTAAACACACCTTGTATTTCAGCCTTAATTCGTGCATTCCATATGTCCATTCTCTTCTTATCAGATATTGTGCATCAGAAAAAGTTCCACTTAAAAACTGTTTTATTTATTTAACTATGAGTTCTCCCTTTGCCACCTGGAAAACAGATCCTCCTACTTCAACAGATACCTCTCCGGATCTCTCTTCTGCCCTGCACCTTATAAGTGATGGACGATTGATCTCATATCCCTGTTCAATCAGGATCTCATCCGGCCAAACTTCAAAGTATCCATGTCTTAACAGGTATGCTGCAAGACATCCGCTGGCACTTCCGGTAGCCGGATCTTCAGGAACACCATAATATGGTCCGAACATACGTGAATGCAATGTATGATCCGGATGAAGTGTCTCTTTGGAGAAGAATAAGATGGCCTTTGCGTCTGTTTTGGCAATAAGATCATTATATATTTCAGTATTGATCTTTGCCGATTGTACGGCCCGAAGCGATACCAGCGGGACAATTATAAAGGGAAGTCCGGTAGAGACCTCTTCGACTGGTAATCCTGTATCTATGGTATCCACAGGCAGGGAGAGCGATAAAGCTACTTCATTGGCATCGAGGGTTTTTCCAAATACGGGAATTGGCTGTCTCATCCAGTAAACTGAAGGTCTTCTGATCTCTTGTGAATAGGAGACAGGAACCGGCCCTACCTTCAGATCGAGGATTATCATTTCAGAGGGTCGCTCCATGATCTCCTCCCTTATAACAAAAGCAGTGCCCAGAACCGGGTGCCCGGCAAAAGGAACCTCGTGTTCAGGAGTGAATATCCTGGCAGAGAAGTGATTATCATTACTTATGGCACTGTTTACGAATGTAGTCTCAGAGAAATGCATCTCTCTTGCAATATCCTGCATCTGTTCATCAGACAGTTCTGAAGGATTAATTATGACTGCAAGCTGGTTGCCGGAGAATCTTCGTTGTGCAAAAACATCAACGATATAAAAAGTACACTTCATCTTACCAGTCTCGTAATAAACTTTTAATTCCATATTAAAAAAGGATCATACAAATTACAACCGGGTCCGATTACTACAATTTGCAGGGTATTATGGAAAGTTATATCCGCAGTTAGAGAGAGTCCTCTATCTGGAGTTCACATGGATATATTATATAGATTGGAAAAGAGGCCCTGATATGAATTAAATAAATTCAGGGAATCATCCGGCCTGTTTATTATACCTCCAACTTTTGCAGATGAGACAGGATCAGATATTAATAATGGCCTTATTATCTTTGAACACTCCGGATCATTTAATGAGAAACCTGTAAAATCGGCAGTCATATGTCCCCAAGGATACAGATGTGCTCCGGATATAAAACTTGATCCAAATAGTCAGGGTATTTTATTCAAAGAACCGAAGACGGACTGGGACATTTATCCGTTTTCCTGGGGTAAGAGAATATCATAACATATGTTTAATTATAAATAAGACAACTCCGTGTTATATACAGGGAAATCCAGATGGTTAATCCGGGAGAGTCATATTACGATCTACTAAATGTAGATGAAAATGCCACACCTGAAGAGGTCTCGGGATCATACCGAAGACTTGCCAAGGTACTTCACCCGGATGTATGCAAAGACCCTGAGGCTGAGGAACTATTTAAGGCAGTAAACGAGGCATACCAGGTGCTACGTGATCCCAGGAAAAGGGAAGAGTATGATCTTGCACTACTCCAGGCAAAGGATTCCCAGTTCGGTGACTATTACAAGGGAGGAAAGCGTTACCGTGATCCAAATACCTGGTATTATGCCCATATGCATCAGGGTTATCACAGTAAGAGTTCAGTAACAGATTCAGAAAATATTCCACAGAAAAGATCCACTTCAACACCAAGAATATTACAGGTTTTTCTTTTTTATGCATCATTGTTCATGGCAATTACCATTCTTGCCCAGCTCTTCCTGCTTCCCTGGCTGGAAGGAACATCAGCAAATGAAGCACTAAATGCATTTGAAGAGGGAAACCACTGGATGAATGAGGTTGAATATCAGAAGGCTATTGAGTGTTATACAGAATCTGTAACAAAACTGCCCGGGTTTTCAGAGGGTTGGAGAGCAAAAGGGCTGGCAGAGTATAAAAAAGCCGAAACACTTACAGGAATGGGCCTTAAATCATCTGCTGATGGTTACTACAGCGAATCTGTAAAATCACTTTTGCAGGCATATAAAGCATTCCCGGACGATTACCAGGTGATATCAAGGCTTGGGTATGCATTGGCAGCAACAGGAGATTATCAAAATGCAGTGATATACCTAAGAAGAGCTCAGTCACTAAGTCAGGGTGACAGCGAATTGTCAAAACGACTTGAAGAAGCCCTGAAGATGACGGGAACATCTGTATCTGCCAGAGGATCAACGTAAGGAACAGACCCATATCGATAGAGAACCAACTTATTACAAGGATTACAAAAAAACCGCGGGATCATGACTGTTGAATTATCACAGAGGATGCAGACCTACTATAACACCCTGAACAAGGGGCTTGACTGTGCGATGAAAGTTGCACAGGAGGCAAGGAAACTTGGAATTGATCCTGAGACTTCAGTTGAGATCCCGATAGCAAATGACCTTGCTGACCGGGTTGAGGCCCAGGTCGGGATCTCAGGAGTGGCTGCCAGGATACGTGAACTTGAAGCCACAATGTCACGGGAAGAAGCAGCTCTCCATATTGGTGATGATTTTGCTGCCCGAAAGTTCGGCGAAACTAACAGGGAAGAGATCCTTGATCATGCCATCCGGACCTCCATGGCCCTTTTAACAGAGGGGGTGGTATCTGCACCGATTGAGGGTATTGCAAAGGTATCAGTCAGAAAAAACGATGACGGATCTGAATTTCTTACAATCTATTATGCAGGACCGATAAGAAGTGCAGGAGGGACTGCCCAGGCATTATCCGTTCTTGTCGGGGACTATGTCAGGCGTATTCTCGGACTTTCGAGGTACATGCCGAGAGAGGAGGAGATTGAGCGGTACATAGAGGAGATAAGACAATACAACTCGATCATGAGTCTCCAGTACCTCCCGTCTGAGAAGGAGATCAGGCTTATCATCAGTAACTGCCCGGTCTGCATAGATGGAGAACCAACAGAGAAGGAAGAAGTATCAGGCCATCGGAATCTCGAAAGGGTTGAGACCAATACGGTCAGGGGAGGAATGGCACTAGTTGTGGCAGAAGGGCTTGCACTGAAAGCCCCCAAAGTCATGAAGAACGTGAAGAAGATGAAGATGGACGGGTGGGACTGGCTTGAGACGATGATCCAGCAGCCCCCGTCAAATGCCTCCCCTGATGAAAAAGAGATAGGTATCCATCCGAAAGATAAGTTTCTCAGGGATTTAATCGGGGGACGGCCTGTATTCTCCTACCCGATGAGAAAGGGTGGTTTCAGACTTGTATACGGGAGATCCAGAAATACCGGGCTTGCAGCAGCCGGGCTTAATCCTGCAACCCTTCATATTCTCGGAGAGTTCCTGGCCGTCGGGACACAGATGAAGATAGAGCGTCCGGGAAAAGCAGCAGGTATCTCTCCTGTCGACAGTATACAGGGACCTACAGTCAGACTCATCAACGGAGATGTTGTCAGGGTGAGGGATTATAAAAAGGCACGCGAACTCTCATCCCAGGTGAGTTTTATCATCGATATCGGGGAGATACTCATCAGTTACGGCGAGTTCATGGAGAATAACCATGTTCTTGTCCCTTCAGCATATGACGAGGCCTGGTGGAGACTCGAAGGAGGAACTACAAGACCCCTGAATGAACAGGAGGCCATTGAAAGATGCGAGGAGGGGCAGTCCCTGCATCCGGATTACATGTATCTCTGGGATGACCTGACCGTGGAGGATATCAGAGAACTTGCAACGTATGTCAGCAGAAAAGGAGTATATGAGAATGATACTCTTGCAATTCCCGAGGATCCGGGAGTAAAAGCACATCTTGAGGATCTATTATGTGAACACCGGGTAAGGGAAGGGCATTATCTTATAAAGCCCGCAATAGTCTTTTTAAAATGTCTCGGGCTTGAACAATCGCTCGTGATGTCTCCAAAGTGGGATGGAGATCTCCCGGATTGCTCCCTTGACCTTGTCATCTGCCTGTCAGGTATGAAGATGCGGTCAAAGGCAGGAACAAGGATCGGCGGAAGGATGGGAAGACCAGGAAAGTCCAAACCGAGAGAGATGAAGCCTGCTCCACACGGTCTCTTCCCTGTGGGGGAGTCTGGAGGAAACCGAAGATCGGTCCAGGAAGCCGGAAAGGATGTATATCATGCCAATACTGACGGCGGGCTGTTACAGCTCGAGATGGGTGTAAGACGCTGTCCGGCCTGCAACACAGAGACCTGGCTGAACAAGTGTTCATGTGGCAGCCATACCGTTCCGGTTATGACATGCCAGAAGTGCAATACAGAGGTACCCGGAACTGTCTGCCCCCAGTGCGGGGCCGAGGCAACATCAGTCAGAAAGTACACAGTTAATATCAGGCAGTTATACCTCCAGGCCATTGCCGATCTCGGTTTTCGTGAACGTGATATCGATCTGGTCAAAGGGGTAAAAGGCCTTGTATCCAGAACCAAGCCGGTTGAGAACCTGGAGAAGGGTATCCTCAGATCTGTAAATAATCTCTTTGTGTTCAAGGATGGTACGGTCAGGTTTGATATTATCGATATGCCCCTGACGCATTTCAGGCCAGGGGAGATTGCAACTTCTGTTGAAAAACTTGTAGAACTGGGTTATGTGAAGGATATCCATGGTGCCCCCCTTGAGAGTCCTGATCAGGTTCTTGAACTCTTTCCCCAGGATATTCTTGTGCCTGAAGGATGTGCTGACTACTTGGTATCATGTACACATTTTATCGATGATCTTCTGCAGAAGGTGTATAAATGTGAACCATTCTACAAACTTTCAGAGAGGAAAGACCTCGTAGGTCATCTTACGATCGGGCTTGCGCCACATACCAGTGCAGGAGTTTTATGCAGGATAATTGGATTTTCAAAGGCGAATGTAGGCTACGGTCACCCTTTTTTCCATGCTGCCAAGCGAAGAAACTGTCTTCATGGCGATACTTTAATCGAGGTCTATTCAGATAACCACCTGAAAGAGGTCCCGATACGTAAGTTTGTCCTGGAACATATTGATCTTTCAGTGGCCGGCGTAGACAATACAGGTACATTTTATGCCGACCCCGTAAAGCCTGCATATGCCAGGAGTATTGACACTTCTGGTGCTGTTCATATGAGAAAGGTTACATCCGTCTCAATTCACAAGGCCCCAAACAATCTTATCCGGTTTAAAACTGCCAGGGGGAAAGTGGTTGAGGTGACACCTGATCATGCAATGCTCGTAATGGATGTCTCTTATACCAGGAAGATTCGTGCGGTTGAGGTGAAGATCGGGGATGCTGTTCCGACCTTTGAAGGTGGTGTGGTATTTACTGACCGTATAGTTGAGATTGATTATGTACAGTTAAAAGAGGACAGGGTCTATTGCCTGACGGTTGACCAGGATCATACTATTGTCGCCAACGGGATCTTCACCGGACAGTGCGATGGTGATGAGGATTGTGTCATGCTCCTGCTTGACGGTCTTTTAAACTTTTCACGTTCCTTTCTCCCGGTTACTAGAGGGGGATCCATGGATGCACCACTTGTTCTGTCCTCAAGGATAGATCCTACCGAGATAGATAAAGAGAGCCATAATCTTGATGTCTGTCCGGGATATCCACTTGAGTTATACCTTGCTGCCCTGGAGTATAAGAATCCAAAGGATGTTGAGGGACTTGTCGACCGTGTGGAACGCAGGCTTGGAAAGTCAACCCAGTTTGAAGGGTTCTTCTTCACGCACGATACTTCGGATATTTCAGCCGGACCCCTTGATACAATGTATACCAAGCTAGAATCGATGTCTGATAAACTCGACTGTGAACTTTCGCTGGCAAAAAAGATCCGGGCCGTCGATGAGAGTGATGTGGCAGAACGTGTGCTCAAGACGCATTTTATCAGGGATTTGCAGGGGAATCTTAGTGCATTCTCCAAACAGAAGTTTAGGTGCACTAAATGCAATACCAGTTACAGGAGGATGCCTCTGGCAGGGAGATGTAAATGCGGCGGGAATGTTATCCCGACGGTCCACGAGAGTTCGGTTAAAAAGTACCTGCAGATGTCTAAGAAGATGTGTGAAGATTACGATATCTCCGAGTATACAAAACAGAGGATAGAGGTGATAGATATGAATATCGAGTCAACATTCGGAGAGGAGAAGGTAGAACAACTTGGGCTTTCAGATTTTATGTGATAACGGCTAAAGAGTGAGTGAATAAGAGTAATGATGGCAGATATTTGTTATTTCCGGCATAAGATTACAAGTCTAAATATGAGTTCTGACAGAGAACCTACAAATAGGAGTATTACCTAATTTATAATGTCAGCTTGGTGTGGATCTCTTCCATACCATCTCTTCTTCTTTATGTGCGGGGATAGCCAAGTGGTCAAAGGCGAACGCCTCAAGAGCGTTTCTCGTAGGAGTTCAGGGGTTCGACTCCCTTTCCCCGCATCAAGACACAATATTCTAAGCGTAAATGATTTTTTATATATCATCGCGCAAAATATCTATTATGTCCCTGGCGCCCGCACTTAGTGAAAACGATCAGTTCCACAATTTTAAGTCAGATTATTCTGACAGATCTTTAAAAAAAGCTCTTGAATCTGATCTATTTTACAAGATGACTATGATCTAATTTTGTATGAAAAACATAGAGGAGTTATATTGATCAGACTAGTTTTTCATGTGTCAAGCCTGAGGCACCGCCTCATTGAGGTTTTTGTATGAAAAACATAGAGGAGGTATATTGATCAGACTAGTTTTTCATGTGTCAAGCCTGAGGCACCGCCTCATTGAGGTTTTTGTATGAAAAACATAGAGGAGGTATATTGATCAGACTAGTTTTTCATGTGTCAAGCCTGAGGC
>Ga0074198_1001042_pt1 | contig 21479 bp, 23 predicted proteins | sample EPASupsiteSAE323_FD_64527 | JGI IMG/M metagenome (GOLD analysis project Ga0074198, IMG submission 64527) | Bioremediated contaminated groundwater from EPA Superfund site, New Mexico - Sample SAE3-23 | ecosystem: Environmental > Aquatic > Deep subsurface > Groundwater > Contaminated ...
AGACCGCGTCCCAGCTGGGATCAATATTTTTTGGAACTGGCTGACCTGGTTGCCAGTCGCTCTACCTGTCTGCGGCGTCATGTAGGAGCCGTTTTGGTCAGGAAGGAACGAATCATATCGACCGGTTACAACGGTGCCCCGCGCGGACTGGGACACTGTTTGGAGATGGGTTGTCTGCGGGAGGAAATGCAAATCCCCTCCGGACACCGTTATGAGTTGTGCCGCGGGGTACATGCGGAACAAAACGCCATTATTAATGCCGCCTTTTATGGAGTTTCTACCCAGGATTCAGTAATATACTGTACGAATCAGCCCTGCCTGATTTGTGCTCGTATGATTATAAACGCAGGTATCATCAAAGTTGTGCATCGGGGCAATTTCGATGACCAACTGGCAGTCCAGTTTTTACAGGAGGCCGGTATCGAAATGGTTGAATACCCCTCATTGACAATTGAAAGGGAGTCTTAAGATGGATACCAAGACTTTGTCTTTGCCAAGATTAAACGGATTAAACCCTACCATGGAGTCTACTGCCCTTAAACTTATGGAAGAAGCCGGTGAACTTGCCCAATGCATTGGCAAATTTCGCGGCCTAAGCGGGGAAATAGTACATATGGAAGAAAATCATGTAATCCAGGAAATTGCCAGAGAACTGCTTGATGTAGCCCAAACAGCAATCACTATGATGTTTGTTCTGGAAGACAATTACCATATCGACATTGAGCAAATGCTGCAGAATCATGTGGAAAAACTCGGACGCAAAGGCTATTTGTCTTTTTAACAATGTATCCACATATTACGCAAAATTAAAGTAAATATAGAGGATATTTTAAATTTATAGCGAATATTATAAACGCGAGAAATTTTTCGTTTGACAAAAAAGCTGCCTGAATGTTTTTTATCGGGCAGCTTTCGTCGAAAAGATGGTTTGTATGAGTCAGGCTGTCATACAGAAAAGAAAGCACATGTTTTTATAGCGATCTCTCCTGAAATATCTGAAAAAAGACCATGCAAAAGCTCGAAATTAAAAAAATATCTGCTCAAAAAGGATTTTAGATTAATACGTAGAATACAGTATGTGTTGAAAATGGTAAAAAGAACAAGGCGGTGACAGATGGCTGATAAAAAACAAAATTGGCCTCGGGCGCTTGCGGATGCCATGAATTTAGCCACATCCGTGGCAGCTGCTATAGCGTTAGGGTACTTTGGCGGCAAATGGCTGGATGGAAGGTTTGACACCGGGCCATGGCTATCGATTGCCGGGTTGCTTTTGGGAATGCTCACGGCCGGTAAAATGATGTGGGAAAGGTCGATGATCGAATCCCGCAAACCGCCTTCACGTGATTCAGGATCCGGAGAGGATCAGAATTAGATATTTTTAAAGGTTTATAATTTATGGTTTGAAGTTTTGGGTCAGGTCCGGCAAAGACCGACAAAACCACAAATAATTAACTATTAGGAAGGGGGGAGAAAAGATGATATTTGGTATGTGGGATGGTGTCTATTTTCATATAGGTCCTATTCCAGTGGATCATCTGGTTGTTACTCAGTGGGTTATTGTTGCATTACTTGGTTCATTGGCCTTCTTTGCAACGAAAAATATGCAGGTTAGTCCCAAAGGCCTGCAGAATGCCTTTGAATGGATAGTTGTATGGACGACTGATTTTTTCACACAGCTAATGGATAAGGAACATATTGCTAAAAAGTATGCTCCCCTTTTATCAACGTTCTTTTTATTTATACTGTGCAGCAATTACAGTGGTCTGATACCAGGAGCTGCACATATTCAAGGATTTCAACCGCCGACCAGTAACTGGAACGTTACGGTCGCACTTGCCTTAATCACCGTTTTTGCAGTCCAGAGTGCAGGTTTTGCTGAACACGGATTCCACTATTTGGGCCACTTTGTTAGTCCCAATCCGCTGATGTTACCACTGAACTTATTGGAAGAAATAACTCACCCGCTATCCCTTACCGTTCGTCTATTTGGCAATATTTTTGGTGAGGAAATGATTATTGCTTACATGATGTTCATGGTTCCATTCTTAATTCCATCGGCTCTGATGGCGCTAAGTGTTTTGCTGGGTGCTATTCAGGCAATTGTTTTTACTATCCTGTCGGCTAGTTATATAGCCTCCGCCACGGGAGAGGGTCATTAAAATTTATATAAACTTGGGCAATGTATAAGACATTTGCATTATGAAAGGAGGGGAAAAAATGGGCATAGCATTAGGAGCTGGTTTAGCCGTATCTATTGCCGGTCTGGGAGGCGGCGTTGGAATGGGTGTTGCTGGTGGAAAGGCCATCGAGGCCATTGCCAGACAACCCGAAGTTGGAGGGGACGTAAGAACCCTTATGTTTATCACCTTTGCTTTTATTGAAACCCTGACCATTTATGGTCTGCTGATCGCATTTATGCTGGTTGGTAAAATGTAAGAATAAAAGGTATATCGTTAACCTACCAAGAGGGGCGATAGAGCAAGGCAACGTTATAAAACTAGCAAGGCTCTATCGCCCATAATACTATTAGCTCTGAGAATGGAGGTAGCACATCCGTGAAAAGGAACAAAAGGGTATATTTATTTGGCCTCCTTTTAGCCTTTATTATGGTATTGGGATATGCCACCCTCTGCATGGCTTCAGGTGAAGCAACGGTTCCTGTTGCTGCACCGGAAGGAAAGCCCCCTGTATTTGGCAACTTGTATGTAATCGGCTGGTCAGCTGTTAACTTCTTTGTATTACTGGCTATGCTTTACAAGTTTGCGTTTAATCCTGTCAATGCAATGTTGGAGCAGCGGGCAAACACAATCGAGAGTTCCATCAAACATGCAGAAGAAATAAGGGTTGAAGTTGATCAACTAAGAAAAGAAGCACAGGCCAATCTGGCTGAATCCCGTAAAGAGGCTCAGGAGATTGTTGCCAGAGCTACCAAAGCTGCAGAAGACGCCAAAGCTGAAATTGCTGCCCAGGCCAAAGAAGAGGCTGCGGCATTGAAAGCAAAAGCGCAGGCTGAGATTGCTTCAGCTACTGAAGCGGCCAAACTGGAACTGCGTAATACTGCAGCCACCTTGGCCATGATGGCAGCCGAAAAAGTTTTGGGCAGAGTCATTACGGAAGAAGACAACAAAAAGATGGTTAAAGAATTTGTTGACGAAGCGGGCGATTTCCTATGCTAAACAGGAGCGTCGCTAGGCGCTATGCTGAAGCGTTTTTTAGCATTGCCCGTGAAGCCAATAAGATTGATGAATACCAGGCAGAACTGGAAAAGATCATAGCCAGTATAGCTGAGGTTGAAGGCATGAAGGAATATCTGGATCACCTCCTGATCCCCGCCAGAGAAAAGAAGGATCTGGTCCAAAAGCTTTTCGGCGATCAACTGTCACAGACGACCATGAACTTTTTGTTTATGATCATTGACAAAAAAAGGGAAAGCTATCTAGAATTTATTTACAGGGAATATGTGGAAATGGCTGATGAATCCCGCAACATAAAGAAAGCTGAACTTTATGCCGCCCGTGAAGTTCCTCAGCAAGAACTGGTTGCTTTGGAAGAGAAACTATCCGCTTCTACCGGTAAAAAGGTTATCTTAAAGCTGACGGTCGACCCGACGCTTCTCGGAGGAGCAAAGATACGCATGGGTGACCAGATAGTGGATGGTACGGCAGCTAAAAAACTGCAGATGTTGAAAGAGAAACTCAAGAACGCAAAGATAAGTTAATTCGATAGGGGTGAGCACGTAAATGAGTATTAGACCTGAAGAGATTAGCGCCATCCTGAAGGAGCAAATAGAGCGCTACCAATCCGAGGTCGAAGTCAGCAATGTTGGCTCAGTCATCTATGTAGGTGACGGTATTGCTCGAGTCTACGGATTACAAGGAGCTATGGCTGGCGAATTGTTGGAATTTACAGGGGGAACCTTCGGAATGGTTCTGAACCTGGAAGAAGATAATGTTGGTGCGGTTCTTTTAGGACCATATTATCATATTAAAGAAGGCGACATCGTAAAGGCTACCGGCAGAATCATGGAAGTACCTACAGGAAAAGCCATGCTGGGCCGCGTGGTCAATGCATTGGGACAACCTATTGATGGCAAAGGACCTATCAACACTGATACATTCCGGCCGGTTGAACGTGTTGCACCGGGTGTTGTAACCCGTGCGCCGGTTAACCAGCCCATGCAGACAGGCTTGAAAGCCATCGACTCCATGGTTCCGATCGGCAGAGGCCAGCGTGAGTTGATCATTGGTGACCGTCAGGTTGGCAAGACAGCTATTGCCATTGACGCCATCATTAACCAAAAACACAAAAAAGATATGATTTGTATTTATGTAGGTATCGGTCAGAAGCAGTCCACCATTGCTGCAATTGCCACCAAACTAGAGGAAATGGGCGCTATGGATTATACCATTATCGTAGCTGCTACAGCTTCCGAACCTGCTCCGCTGCTTTATATAGCACCGTATGCAGGGGTTGCCATGGCAGAGGAATTCATGGAAGGCGAAGACCATGCCGATGTTTTAATTATTTACGACGATCTTTCCAAGCATGCGGTAGCATATCGTGAAATGTCTCTGCTGCTCAGACGTCCACCCGGACGTGAAGCATATCCTGGAGACGTTTTCTATCTTCATTCACGTCTGCTGGAAAGAGCCTGCAAACTCAATGAAAATTATGGCGGCGGTTCCATTACTGCACTGCCGATCATTGAAACCCAGGCCGGCGACGTTTCAGCTTATATTCCGACCAACGTTATTTCGATTACCGATGGTCAGATCTATCTGGAAACCGACTTGTTTTATGCCGGTCAAAGACCTGCAATCAACGCTGGTCTATCAGTCAGCCGCGTAGGCGGCAGTGCGCAAACCAAAGCCATGAAATCAGTTGCCGGGCAGTTACGTCTGGATCTGGCTCAGTTCCGTGAATTGGCTGCTTTTGCTCAATTCGGCTCTGACCTTGACAAAGCGACCCTGGCCAGACTAACCCGCGGTGAAAGAACTCTCGAAGTTCTGAAGCAGGGACAATACGTACCAATGCCAATGGAAGAACAGGTTCTAATGATTTACGCAGGTGTTAACGGCTATCTTGATGATATGCCTAAAAACAAAGTACAGGAATTTGAAGCGGATTTCCTGAAATTTATGCGTAGTGCCAATGCTGATGTTTTAGCTGCGATTCGCGACACCGGCAAACTTGACGATGCAACGCAAGAGAAGTTGGTTAAAGGCATTCAAGAGTTCAAATCAACTTTCGCAGTTTAGGTGGTGAGTGTAAATGGCGGGTGCAGGAGTAAGGGAATTTAAGCGTAGAATTCGCAGCGTTAAAAACACTCAACAGATTACCAAAGCGATGAAAATGGTATCTGCTGCTAAGTTGCGCAAAGCGCAGGAACAGGCTGAACAATCCCGGCCCTATACGGAAACATTGCAGGGCACCTTGGCCAGACTGGCCTCCTTGGCGACAGATGTACAGCATCCCCTGCTGGTGACCAGGGATGAAGTCCGCAAGGTCGGGTATATAGTTATAACGGCTGATCGTGGCCTCTGTGGAGGTTACAATACCAATATTATTAAAACAGCCAATGATGCCATGGCATCTGACGAGAGAAAAGTTGAAAACGGCATTATTGCAGTAGGAAGAAAAACGCGTGATTTCTATCGCAAACGCAAGGGATTGGATGCTGAATATATCAATTTGGGAGACTCGATCAGCTATACAGATGCCAGGGAAATTGCTGAATACATCATCAATGCCTATGAAAACGAAGAGCTTGATGAGGTATATCTGGTTTACGCCAAATTCATAAATGTATTACGACAGATTCCTACCGTAACTAAATTACTACCAATCGAAAAAATTGAAGCGGAAGAAGAGACAGTCGAAAAATATGTAGAATACATTTATGAACCAAGTGCAGAGCTGATCCTTTTGACTTTACTGCCCAGATACGTTGGCAGTCAGATATATCATGCCATGCTGGAGGGTAAAGCCAGCGAACACGGCGCCCGTATGACAGCTATGGGCAACGCTACCCAGAATGCAGGAGAAATCATTGAAGCGCTGACCATGCATATGAATAAGGTCAGACAGTCGGCCATAACCGACGAAATACTGGATATTGTTGGAGGCGCCGAAGCTCTCAATAAAGGAGGAAAGTAGAGAATGGCGAATGTAACCTATGGAGAGGTAACTCAGGTTATCGGCGCGGTTGTGGACGTCAGGTTCAAACCGGGCGAGTTACCGGATCTAATGAACGCTATTACCATAAAATCAGCAGACCAGGACAGCAATGTCAAGGTCGCGGCTGAACTCGAGGTAACCCTGGAAGCCATGCAGCTGCTGGGTAATGACACTGTTCGCTGCGTAGCTTTAAGTCCTACGGACGGAATCATGAGAGGCATGAGAGCTACGAATACAGCTGCCGCCATCAAGGTCCCGGTCGGTGATGGATGTCTGGGCCGTATTCTGAACGTTCTGGGCAAAGAAGTAGATGATGCCGGTCCGGTTAATGCCACCGATTACTGGGAAATTCATCGTAATCCCCCGCCGCTGACAGATCAGTTGCCGGCGACAACTATGCTGGAAACCGGTATCAAAGTTGCCGACCTGATTTGCCCCTATGCCAAAGGAGGTAAAATTGGTCTGTTCGGTGGAGCCGGCGTTGGCAAGACAGTTATCATTCAGGAATTGATCAGAAACATTGCTTATGAACATGGGGGCTATTCAGTATTTGCCGGCGTGGGTGAGCGTACCCGTGAAGGCAACGATCTCTGGGGAGAAATGGTTGAATCCGGCGTTATTGATAAAGTAGCCCTTGTCTTCGGACAAATGAACGAACCGCCGGGAGCTCGTCTGCGGGTGGCTTTGACCGGTCTGACCGTTGCTGAGTATTTCCGTGATGTCAGTGGTCAGGACGTACTGATATTCATCGACAATATTTTCCGTTTTGCCCAAGCAGGCAATGAAGTGTCCGCCCTGTTAGGACGTATGCCATCTGCCGTAGGTTACCAGCCTACACTGGCAACTGATATGGGTCTTTTACAGGAACGTATAACTTCTACCCGTAAGGGCTCCATCACTTCCGCCCAAGCGGTTTATGTACCAGCCGATGACTTGACCGACCCTGCACCGGCTACAACATTTGCCCACTTGGATGCGACAACTACTCTTTCGCGTGCGATTTCAGAGCTGGGAATCTATCCGGCGGTTGATCCACTGGATTCTACCTCCCGGATACTGGACCCGCAGATCGTTGGAAGCAAGCATTATCAGGCTGCCCGCGGCGTGCAGCAGATTCTGCAGAGATATAAAGAACTGCAGGATATCATTGCTATCCTGGGTATGGATGAATTATCTGATGAGGATAAATTAATTGTTGCCCGGGCCAGAAAGATTCAGCGCTATCTGTCCCAGCCCTTCCACGTTGCGGAACAATTTACCGGCAGACCAGGCATCTATGTGCCGGTAACCGAAACGGTAGAATCTTTTACACAGGTTCTGGCTGGAAAACATGATGCACTTTCGGAAGAGGCGTTTTATATGATGGGTAATATCGATACGGTATTGGCAAATGCAAAAAGATTGGAGGGGTAGTCTGTGGCAGACAACACCTTCATGGTTGAAATTGTTACTCCGGAACAGATTCTCCTTAAAGATGAAGTTCAATTTCTGGTGGTTCCGGAACTTAATGGTGAGTTGGGCGTTTTGAAAAACCATGCTCCCATGATAGCAGCACTGGATATTGGAGTTCTGAGATATACTGATCCGGTAGGCAAAGTAAAGAAAATAGCTTTGAGCGGCGGGTTTATGGAAGTAATCTATAATGAAGTCCGTGTATTGGCTGAAACGGCTGAACAGGGATCGGAAATAGATGTTCTAAGAGCTAAGGCGGCTAAAGAAAGAGCAGAAAAAAGGCTGCAGTTAAAGGATGAGAATATAAATCATGGTCGCGCGGAAATGGCGATGAGAAGAGCTATGACCAGGTTAAAAGCAGCAGATGCCCTTGTAAAGGAATAAAAGACCTTTTATAAAGCCGGAAGGGAATACCTTCCGGCTTTAGGTTATAAACCGTTTGGCATATTCGATAAAACGTAATATACTATATATGAATATTACAATACGTGATATGGTATGCTGCGTAAAATTATGCTGATATTTGGGCAACAATAAAGAGGTTATTTGCTGTGGATAAAATTACTTTGCTAAAGGCGCTGATAATTGCCATAACGGTTTACTATCTTATGAAGGGCATACTATACCTGATTCTTTGGCAGGTATTGTCCAAAGCAGAAGAGAACAGCAAAGAGAGAGCCCAAAAAGCAAGAAGCATTATTATGGATCAGCGTCGCAAGAGAGATGAACGCGAAGCACAATTGGCAAAAGAACGGAGCGAAAGGAAGAACTATTAGAATTTGCTCTGGGCATGATTGAATGATTGATGCAGAAACCGATCGAGAAATATCTCCAGGATGGGTGGTATATATGGGAGATCTGCAAATAAAATTTTTAATTTTGATCGTTTTGGTTTTCCTAATAACAGCCGGCTTTTGTATATTGATTTGGCAGCAAACCAAAAGATTTGAAAAAAAAGCGCTTTTGGCCAAGCAGCGACAAAAGGAATATGAAAAAGAATTACGCCTTAAAATGCAGGCAGAAAAAAGGTCCCGACAGGAAAAAATTGCTTCCATGGAGGAAGATACTAAGGAAGCTTGATTTAAGCGAAATTGAAAAATATTAGACTGTCAATAAAGTTCATAATTAACAGAGCGAACAAAAAAGGCGAAGAGCAAGGCTTGCAAGAAGCACGTGATTGAGGCGTACATATGGTACGCCGACTGAACGGGTTTTTTTTGCACTGTCAGCATAAGTGCAACCATGGCTTCAGACTGCGCTGCAGCTTGTCACAAGCCCGGTTTTCTTTACATAACGCAGCTATTCACCTTTTTTGACGCACTGAAAACCTGACTTGGTCAGGTTTTTTTTTGCACTGGGATATAATATCTGCGGCCGATATTATTCATTCCCCGATAACCCTGAAAGAATATCCCCCAACAAATATGTCAATAATTCAAGCAAGTCATTACGGACGGGGGGAGACAGGTGAAAAAAATATTTATTTATATTTTGGTTTTCATTATTTTATGTTTTTTGGCTCACACTGGAATTAATCAATCAATTGCCAGACAAATTGATAATCGTTCACCATATTGTCTATCATTTGCATCTATCGGTGCAAATTTGCTCGAATCTCGATTAGATAGTTGGGCAAAAATAAAAACAGCAGAGAATTTTAATGAGCTTGATTACGAATTAATTAATATTTTAAATTTGCTCGATTTACCTGTGCAGGAATCAGCAATTAAACATAAGCAGGAACAGGGCAAACTTTTAATAAACTATCAAACTGTCGAAGATCATACGGATTATCATATCAGCCTTCAGACTGAAAATCATACTACCTATTTCTTGTTAACTGCCATTTCCCGCCAGGGTGATCTTTCATTACGCAACCATGAAAAATTATTGAAACAACAATACCAAGGCAAATCATATTTTCAGTACAAAGGAATAATTAATGCCCGTCCTGATCTGGATGGACGTCAGAAAATATTGCATGTCATATGTAAATGTCTGCATGCCCAGGAAAGGGATGTCTATAAATCGAAAGATATGGTCAGTATGGCAACATTCAGTCCGATATTACAGGATGAATTTGACCGGGTTGAGCTGGTCGGTGAAATCTACAATTTGCAAATGGCTATTCGCAATGATAGCAATAAAAATCAAAGCTATGTTTATTTAGGAATTCCATTGCTGTTGAATGATTATTGAGGAGGTGATAATAGCAAATTGGAAATGTATATTCAGGGAAAGACAAAGTTAAATGGAGAAGTTGAGATCAGTTCATCAAAAAATGCTGTTTTGCCAATAATTGCTGCGACTATTTTAACGGATGAAAAAGTAGTACTGAAAAAAGTCCCTCGAATATCAGACGTAACGACAATTTGTCAAATAATAAACAAGCTGGGAAAACAAATACAGGAAGAAGAAAATCAATTTATTTTCACAGGCAAAATTCATAATTTAACTCCACCCTATGAATTGGTAAGACAAATGCGGGCATCATTTTTGTTGATGGGGCCGCTGCTCTCAAGATATGGCAAGGTACGTCTCTCACTCCCCGGCGGATGTGCCATAGGCAATCGCCCCATAGATCTGCATTTGAAAGGGTTTGCGGCAATGGGTGCAGATATTAGATTCAGCGGAGGAGATGTAATCGCCAAAGCCAATAAATTAATCGGCAATCATGTTTATCTGGATTTTCCAAGCGTTGGTGCCACAGAAAATATAATAATGGCCGCGGTTTTGGCTGAAGGAACAACATGGATCGAAAATGCTGCACTGGAACCGGAAATCGTTGATCTGACCAATTTTATCAATAAAATGGGCGGCAAGATCAGCGGTGCAGGAACCAATGTGATCAAGGTCCAGGGGGTAGAACATCTGTCGGGAGCTGAATATACGCCTATTCCAGATCGCATCGAAGCCGGGACATATATGATTGCAGTTGCCGCCACGGCAGGGGAAGCTGTAATAAATAATATAATCCCGGAACATCTTAAATCTATTACTGCCAAACTGGAGGAAAGCGGTGCAGTGATTGAAGAGGATAAATATTCCTTAAAAATTAAACGCGAAGGCAAAATCAAACCGGTCTATATTAAAACGCTTCCCTATCCGGGATTCCCGACTGATATGCAGGCTCAAATTATGGCTTATTTAAGCTTTGCGGTCGGGACCAGTATAATAAGTGAATCAGTTTTTGAGAACCGCTTCATGCATGTGCAGGAATTGCTGAGAATGGGTGCAGACATTAAAACTGAAGGTAAATCAGCAATCATCAGAGGGGTCAAGGAATTGACCGGAGCCCGTGTCAGGGCCAGTGATCTGAGAGCCGGGGCGGCCCTGGTTATCGCTGGACTAAGCGCCCAAGGGAGGACCATAGTAACCGAAAATGAACACATTGAACGGGGCTATGAAGATATTGACAAGAAACTCAGTCAAATGGGCGCCCAAATTTATTTAAATTAATCTCCTATATAAAACAAATTCAATGATCCTGTTTTGGATACGAAAACAAATTTATTCAAAACAGGATTTTTTTGTGGGCAGACTTATACAGGTATAGCTGCTTACATGCCATCATACTTATGAATTATGAAAAAAATATTATTAATCATCAGTTTGTTGCTGGTATTTATATGTTCCTATTTATGGCATAATTCACACCCAAAAACGGAAAAAGCGCCCGAACCCTTGGTAAACCTCTATTTACATGAAAAAAACGAAGTCGTGGATCTATATTTAGAGGATTATATCATCGGCACGGTAGCAGCTGAAATGCCTGCGTCTTTTGAAATTGAAGCTCTGAAAGCGCAAGCCGTTTGCGCACGCACTTATGCATTAAAAAAAATAATCGATCGACATCCCTATCCCCGTCAAGCAGATCTTTCTGACGACATTAACAGTTGTCAGGCTTTTTGTGATATATCTGCCCGCAATATCAGCGCCGACAATCTTAAGCGCATAAAAACTGCCGTAAAAGAAACCCGCGGGGAGATCATGCTGTATAATTCCAGTCCCATCGATGCGCTTTATCATTCTTGCTGCGGCGGTAAAACAGACAGTTCCTGGGGCAATTCTGTTCATCTTGATTATTTGAAAGCAGTAAAATGTAAGTATTGCAAAGAATCTTCGCATTATTATGAGAAACATCAAGTTTCCAACCGCCAACTCGCCGCACTGGCAGGGGGGAAGGGGAATGATTTGGATATCAAGATCCTTTCCTTCAGTCCGGCAGGCAGAGCCAACCAAATAAGTATCAATGGAAAAAAGGTCTGGGCGTCAGATTTGCGACGTCAGTTGAATCTGCCTTCACAATGGCTGTCCTTTAAGGTGGGACCACAGCAGACTGTAATCACAACCCGCGGTTATGGCCACGGTCTGGGCATGTGCCAGTATGGTGCCAATGGTATGGCTAAACGTGGGCATGGTTACAAAGATATATTAAATCATTATTATCAGGACATTCAGATTTATAAATTACCTTATTAATAGTAATTTTCAAGGATTTAGTTTTGTGCTACATTAATGAGATAATACAAATTTTTACCAAGGCTTTATAGGGATTTTGGGAGGAATTAACTTGTTAAACTGGTTCTCGGTTGCGTTGTTTGCGATAGGCATTTCATATGTGTTCTTGTTTTTTTACACATTATTTAAGCATAAAACCAGGGTATTAGATATTTTTTCATTAGTTTGTTTGACGATTGCGATATATGTTATTGGATACGGATTTGAACTACGTTCTGATACGTTGGAGGAAATTAAGTTTTTTTTGAAAATTGAGTATTTTGGCATGCCATTCATGTACACATTCTGGCTGCTGTTTGTATACGAATTTTATTACAATAAAGCACCTTCTTTAAAAATAGGTATTCTGCTTTTTATTATCCCGATACTGACGCTTTTCTTTAACGTTACCAATGATTATCATCATTTATTGTATGCCAATGTTGAAGCTGTCCAATATGATGGATTTATCACAGCACATATAACCAAAGGACCATGGTATTTTGTACATATGATATACAGTTACGCAGCGCTGTTTATTGGAATTATTTATTTCTTTAAAGCCTGGTCTAATTCATTCAATATTAAACGAAAACAATCAATGCTTATCATCGGAGGGACAATTATTCCCGCGTTTATTGAAACATTTTATTTAATTGGCTTAGCTCCGTTTGGATTGGATTTATTGCCTTTTGCCATCGGCATCTTGGCCGTTTGCTATTATATCGCGTTTTTCCATTATGATTTTATAGAATGGCCTGAGATGATTCAGAATGCTAAATTCTCAGAATCGAGTGAAGGAATTATTGTTCTTGATTCGAAAAACAGATTGATTGATTTCAATAAAGCGGCTCAGAAAGTTTACGAATTTCTTAATTTTAAAAATGTAGGTAAGGATCTAGATCATTTCAGCAAAGCCAAAGATCTTATTGATCACAAAGAAAATTTATTCGAAATCGCAGTTGCGGAAGATGGACCAAAATACTATGAAATTCATTTTACCGAGTTGAAAGGTAAGAACAGTGTATTGGGCTCAGTTTATTTTATGAAGGACATCACCCAACAAAAGGAAATGATTCAGCAACTTGAAAATCTGGCCAGCTATGATTCATTAACGCAAATATATAACCGGAGAAGATTTATGGAAGAAGCAGAAAAGGAAGCTTTTAGGGCAGCAAGATATAATGGTTGCTTTGCTTTGTTGATGATTGATATTGATTGCTTTAAGAATATTAACGATATATACGGACATATGGCCGGTGATGAAGTTATAAAGTCAATTGCCAGCGGGTGCCGGGACAGGATTCGTCGCACTGACATAATCGGTCGTTTTGGCGGTGATGAATTTTCGATTGTACTGTCTGGAGTTGACAATGAAAATGCCGCAATCATTGCAGAAAAAATTCGCAAAAATATTGAAAATATGGAAATCACATATTTGGATCAGAAACTTAAAGTTACTGTCAGTATAGGCGTGGCAACAACCGCAACCAATAGCGGCAGGGAACTTGATCTAAATCAGATAATAAAACAGGCAGATCAGGCTTTATATAATGCCAAGAATTACGGCAGAAACTGCATTTCTTTTTAATCTCCCATCCTTTTTGTTCATAAGATCCCATAAATTTAATTTCCTCCTGCCAAGCGGCTCGATAAAAGAATAGCCAGTTCACTCATTCCTGGTATTGATTTGAACCCTTCTGAATATATTGAAAGCAGAAGAGAGGGGGAAAATCATGCAGAACTATATTCGCAAAAGAGCAGTAAAGCTTGCCCGGCATATTGTCCAGACTTCAGATACCGTTCGTGGAACGGCAGATGTATTTGGTATATCGAAAAGTACTGTTCATAAGGACGTGACGGAAAGGCTGCCCAGAATAAGCGAAGAACTGTTTCTTCAGGTCAAAGATATTTTGGACAAGAATAAAGCGGAGAGACATTTACGTGGCGGGGAGGCTACGCGCAAAAAATACGCTAAGGCAGCTGAATTTGAAGTTTTGTAAAATAAAATAGCCAGAAACGCTAAGAAAAGGTAAAATTATATATAACATAATTTTACCGGGGGGCTTTGAATTTGTGTTTTGTTGAAGACATAGGTATTGATCTGGGAACTGCTAGTGTACTGGTCTTTAAAAAAGGAGAAGGAATCGTCCTGCATGAACCATCCGTTGTAGCCATCGACAAGAACACCAACAAAGTGATTGCAGTAGGAGAAGAAGCTCGTGAAATGCTGGGCAGAACGCCGGGTTATATTACTGCTATTCGCCCGCTCCGGGAAGGTGTAATTGCTGATTATGATACGACCGAAAAGATGCTGAATTATTTTGTTAAACGGGTGCTGGGCAACAAACTGTTTTTGAAACCCAGAGTCATTGTTTGTATCCCGACCGGTGCTACGGATGTCGAGGAGAGAGCTGTGCGTCAGGCTACGCTGGCGGCAGGTGCCAAACAGGCATACATAATCGAAGAGCCTCTGGCAGCAGCACTGGGAGCAGGTATAAATATAGCCGGAGCAACCGGCAATATGGTTGTTGATATTGGCGGCGGAACTTCTGACATTGCGGTATTGGCACTGGGAGGAATCGTATGCAATACTTCGCTTCGGGTAGGCGGGGACAAGTTTGATGAGGCTCTGATCCGCTTTGTTCGACGGGAATATAGTCTCATGATCGGGGAGCGCACTGCCGAAGAAATAAAAATAAATATTGGTACCGCCTGGGTTACTCCTGAGAACCGCGACCGATACATGGAAGTAAGGGGCAGGGATCTGGTCTCCGGTCTGCCCAAAACCATAAATATAAGTTCCCAGGAAAGCTGGATTGCCTTGGAGGAACCGGTTTATTCTGTAATAGACGCAGTGAAAAAAGTTCTCGAAATTACCCCGCCGGAGCTGGCAGCAGATATCGTGGACAACGGAATTATGATGACCGGCGGTGGTTCGCTGCTGGATGGCTTTGCCACCTTGCTGTCAGTTGAAACCAATCTGCCAGTGCACGTGGCTGAAGATGCCATTTCCTGTGTGGCCATGGGTACCGGCAAGGCCTTAAATGAAATACAGATCCTTTCCAAGAACGGACGAGGCCCTAAACGGCTTGTGTAATCGTTTTTACCCTCCCGCCTCGCGGCGGGGTTTTCTTTATAAAAACCTGGTTTGATAAGCGGTATGGCTTATATTCTTAAATATTTTCATAGATAATCAGGTAAATTATTTTAAAAAGAAACAGAGGATTGAAGCATGGATTCAAGAGATTATGCAGATATTCTGGGAGCCCGGGTGGATCTGGTGAATACCAGGGAAGCGCTGGACAGAATAAAGCATTTTATTGTTACCCGACAATCTGCCCATGTCATAACGCTGAATGCCGAAATCGTTTATCAGGCACAAAATGATCCGGGATTATTAAGAATAATAAATGGTGCAGATCTGGTAACACCAGATGGAATAGGTATTGTCTGGGCTGGCCGGCGTCTGGGATATCCTTTTGAGGAAAGAGTCAGCGGAATTGATCTGCTCTATTTAATTTGTGGACAAGCTCCCCAGGAGCGTTGGAAAATTTATTTTCTCGGTGCTGCTCCGGGCATAGCTGATGAAGCCTCACGGCAACTGGCCCAGAAGTATCCGGGCATAAATATCTGCGGCACTCACGATGGCTATTTTTCTGAAGAGCAGCAGCAGTCAATGATCGAAGAAATTAAAGCATTGCAGCCGGATATACTGTTTGTTGCTCTCGGGGCACCTGGTCAGGAATACTGGATCAATAAATTCAGGCAGGCTTTAGAGGTGCCGGTTGCAATAGGCGTGGGCGGTAGTTTTGATGTTATTGCCGGAATCAAGTCAAGAGCACCGGAGTGGATGATCAGAGCCAACCTTGAATGGCTGTATCGCTTGCTAAAAGAACCCAGTCGTCTTAAAAGGCAGATGGCACTGCCCAAGTTTGTTTTATTGATTTTACGGCATAGTTTATATAAAAACTGATCTGGTGCTGGGGGGATCGCTTTGGATAACGACAAGATTTTTGCCTTGGATATCGGTACAAGAAAAATAACCGGATTGGTAATGCAAAGAAGCGCTGATGGTTATGAAGTGCTGGACGCAGAAATGATTGAACATCAGACCCGGGCAATGATGGATGGGCAGATTCATGACGTTGAGACGGTGGCGGCAACCATCGTGACCATTAAAAAACGTCTCGAAGAGCGTATGAATTTGAAACTGTCAAACACAGCCGTAGCTGCAGCGGGACGCTCCCTGAAAACAGCCCGCGGCCGGGCCGGGAGATCCAATACTCAGCTTAGCGAAATAAACCGTGATGAGGTCCGAACATTGGAAATAGAGGCAGTGCAGAATGCCCAATATTTAGCTGCCCGGGAAGAAATGGGCCATCCATCCCAGTCCGAATATTTTTGCGTAGGTTACAGCGTAATCAGTTATTCCCTGGAGGAACAGCCCATCGCCAATCTTATCGGACAAAAAGGCAGCAATTACACCGTTGAAGTAATTGCCACATTTTTGCCGCGGGTCGTGGTGGATAGTCTGCTGTCAGCATTACAGCGGTCCGGGTTACAAGTCTACAGCATTACCTTGGAGCCTATTGCCGCCATATCACTGGCCATTCCTTCCAACATGCGCCTTTTGAATCTGGCTTTGGTTGATATTGGGGCAGGTACGTCCGACATCGCGATTGTCAAACATGGCAGCATTTATGCATATGCCATGGTTCCGTTTGGCGGAGACGAATTAAGCGAAAAGCTGGCGGGCAGTTATCTGCTGGATTTTAACAGCGCTGATTGGCTGAAATGCCAGGCTTCAGAACATGAACAGCTGCAGATCAAAGATATATTGAACAATGAATTAAAGATAGATGCTGAAGAAATAAAAAAGGAACTGGAACCGGTCACACGTGAGCTGGCTCGTGAAATTGCCGCCAATATTCTGCAGATTAACGGCAAAGCTGTTGATGCCGTACTTTGTGTAGGAGGAGGCAGCCTGACTCCCAATCTTGGACAATATCTGGCCGAAGCGCTGGAACTGCCGCGCAACCGGGTAGGGATTCGCAGTCGCGAGAACGTAGCCCATATAAAAGGCGAGTTTTCCTGCCTGCAAGGGCCGCAGGGTGTAACTCCGCTGGGTATCGCCTGTAATGCTTTTGAAAAGCCGCCTTTTCCAATGCTTAAAGTAGCTGTAAACGGGCGGGAATTGGCAATTTGGAATGCGGGGGAAATAACAGTGGCCGATGCTCTGCTAAGTTCAGGCATCTCACTCAGCAATGCCTATGGCAAACCCGGTATGGGCAAAACCCTGGAAATAAACGGTAGTTTGAAGATATTTAAAGGTGAAATAGGGACTGCTCCTTCAATCAGAGTAAATGGCAAAGAAGCCAATTTCGACATCCCCATTATTGATGGTGATCAGATAGAATTCATCAAGGGGGAAGATGGCCGGGATGCTTGGGTCAACCTGCAGGACCTGGATGCCGGAGGAAGAGGAAGCGTTTTTATAAACGGAGAGAAAATTGAGCTGCAGCCGGTCCTAACCGTAAATGGCCAAACCTGGGAAGCGGATGCTGATATTCCGGACCGGAGCAGGGTCGAAATCGGCAGAGTCAGTCAGGTACGGCAGATAATGCTTCATTTTGGACTTGCGGAAAATCTGTTGCAGGAAAGGGTCTGTAGTTACTATCTGAACGGACAACCCTTGCAGAGCAAGTGGACAGCAATTAAAGTCAAGGTAAATGGCAAAGCTGTTCAATTGGAAGAGAAGATCACGTTTGGATCATATATTGAATATCGGCTGGAAAATGAAAGACCCCGTATAGTGGATCTGGTTGAACTACCACCCAGAAATGATGTTACGGTGTATGTAAACGGAGAAAAAATAACCCTGCAGGGCAAAGGTTATCGCTTGCAGAGAAATGGAAATCCGGCAGATGAAAATACGGAAATCTTCAGCGCTGATCATATTGACTTAATAACAGAAGAGAGTCAGGTTATTCTCAGTGATATTTTTCAAATGATAAATATTGAAAAACAACCCAAAGGAATCCTGCATATCAAAGTTAACGGAGAAAAAGCCGGGTATACCACTCCCTTGCCTGACAACAGTGAAGTCATCCTTGATTGGGAAATATCAGATTAATATCGGTAATCGTTGTAACGTCTGTCATAGCGATAACGGATACGTTTTTTTGGCTTGTTCCAGTATCCGCCGTTTTTATGAAAACGATATCGGGCATAGAATAAAAAGGCCACAAACAGCAAAATCAGCAAAATCAGTTTAAAAATCCAGTGCAAATGAATAAATCTCCCCAGCAGACTTAATCGTTCAACATTGTCAGCGGCGATCAGATCCACTGTCTTGAGCAGCTTGCCATCGGCAAAGACCTTCATTTCTCCTACCTTCTGACCTTTTTTGACGGGTGCTTCGACCTTTTTCAGCAGTTCCTGGCGGTGGGTAAAATGGATCCCATCGCTTTTTAAATATATCGCATTCAGCTCATCCGGCAGCACAGCCGCAACCTCTTTGACCTTACCGGTTTTCACTTTTACTTTGCCGCATATTTTGCTGCGGGGAATTAGATTGGCTGCAGCATACTTGTCAAAACCATAGTCCAGCAGGCTCATGGCATCACTCGTCTGACTGCCTTTCAGCGAACAGCCCAGCACCACCACAATTAGTCTTAGCCGGTCACGTTTGGCGGTGGCAATCAAACAGTTTTTGGCTGCGGATGTATAACCATTCTTTAAACCATCCGCCCCCTCATAACGCCACAGCAGTTTATTGCCGTTATAAATCGGAAAGGTGCCATTACGAAGGGTATACTGTTTTAAAGAAGAGTATTTGAGGATTTCCGTATGAGCAAGTGTATATTGTGCCAATAAAGCCAGATCATAAGCAGAACTGTAGTGGTTGTTGACAGGCATCCCGCTGACGTTTAAGAAGTGGCTGTCTTTCATTCCGATCTCTTTCGCCTTGGTGTTCATTCGGGCTACAAAATTTGCTTCACTGCCGTCTATTTTTTCGGCAACGGCTACGCTGGCATCATTGGCTGAAGCCAGAGCCATACTCATCAACAGATCATCCAGGCTCATGACTTCCCCTTTTTCAAGGTATATACGGGTACCATCCATCTCGGCAGCTTTTTTGCTGGCAGTAATCAGGTCATTTTTATGGGCTTTGCCCTGCTCGATCGCTTCCAGGGTTAAAAGCATGGTCATCAATTTAGTGGTGCTGGCCGGGGGCATTTTTTGGTGGGGCAGACGCGATTGCAGGACTTTGCCGGAATCAGCATCCATTAAAACATAGGAAGTCGCAGTAATTGATGACAAATCAACTGTTTCAGCTGAGGCAATGTTACTTGCCGGAAAGATTATATATGAACAGATTAACAGTATTGTCAAAAGGGATTTGAATTGTAAAGGCATGCAGTTAAACTCCAATTAATAACAAGAATAACATAATAATTATAATCATTCCCGCGGTCACTGGGAATATGGATGTTGAGATTTTTATGTGTAAATATTGGCCTTGGCCAGCATTAATGTAGTAATAAAACAAAAACTGAACAGAATAAAAACAACTTATAGATTCTAAAATGAAAGGTTGCACTGGACGCGGGATTTGCATTACAATATACTAAAGGTCAAATAAAGTCAAAAGAGGGTCCGCAAAATGAAAAAAAGTTTAGCCGATCGTATCGAGCAATATTTAAAAGTTTTGATTTCGAGAAGTGATGACAAATCCATAGAGATACAAAGAATTGAACTGGCAGAAACATTTGATTGTGTACCTTCCCAGGTGACTTATGTGATCAGCACCCGCTTTACGGAAAAAGAAGGTTATATAACAGAAAGCCGCCGGGGAGGATGCGGATACGTTAGAATCAGACAAAGCAGTCCGCCGTTGACTGATTCTGCTTTGGAATATATCGATCTGTTTGATTTTATTGATGAGTTGAAACAGCATCAGCTGTTGAACCATCGTGAAGCGGAGATGGTCAAATATCTGGCGGTGAATATTGGCGCTGATTTGCCCCGCGAATACAGGGCTAAAATTAATGCGGAAATGGTGAAAGCTCTATACAACTATTTGCAGATGTAATTCCCTAGTTTTTTATAGTTATGAAAGGTTTCAAGAAGGGAGTCTTTTCAATGTATTGTGAGGAATGCAAACAAAAACCTGCTGCTGTTCACCTGACCCAGGTTTACAACGGCAACATCATACAATCGCATCTTTGTGAAGAATGCGCTGCTAAAAAGGGCGGTTTTATATTTGATCCCGGCAACAAGTTCTCCATCCCTAATCTTTTAAGCAGTATTTTTGGCAGCAGTTATGGCATGGACCCCAACGTGACGGCCGATATAAAAACCTGTCCCGGATGCGGGATGAATTTTAACGATATTCGTAAGACCGGCAAGCTGGGATGCAGTCAATGTTATCAGTTGTTTGCCAAAGAAATGGAACCCACTCTGCGCAGGATTCACGGCAACAGCCAGCACATCGGTAAAATTCCGTCCCGGGGTGGGGAAAAGGTATTGTTGAGGAAACAGCTGGATCATTTGAAAAACCGGTTACAGGAGGCTGTAAATAGCGAAGAATATGAGAAGGCAGCCGAGATCAGAGACAACATCAAAGAGATGGAAAGCAAGCTGGTTTAAGGGGGGATTCGTATGAGCATCGAAAATATATTGAATTGCGGTTCAGTGAAATGGATGGAAAGCAAGGAAGGACAGGATGATATAGTTATCAGCAGCCGTATCCGCCTGGCCAGAAATTTAATGGATCTGCCGTTCCCGCTGCGTTTGAATCAGAAGTCAGGCAATGAATGTCTGCAGCGTGTCAGGGCGGTTTGTCAGGAAGAGATGCCGGCAGTATTAAATGAAGTTGAATTTTCCGGGTTTGACCAGTTGAGTATTCTAAATCGTCGCATACTGGCTGAAAAACATCTTATCAGTCCGGATCATGCTGAATCAAATTCAACTTTTGGCGCGGTTCTGCTCAATAAAGACGGATCGCTATCGACAATGGTAAATGAAGAGGATCACCTGCGCATCCAATGTTTGCTGCCGGGATTGCAGCTGGCAGCCGGATATGAACTGGCCCAGCACATGGATGATTTTCTGGAAAGCAAGCTTGAATATGCATTTGATGAGAGACACGGTTACCTGACCTCTTGCCCGACCAACGTAGGCACTGGCTTGCGGGCATCGGTCATGCTCCACCTTCCTGCTATGCAGATGACCGGTCAGACCAGTCAGATCCTGCAAAATATCGGACAGTTGGGAATGACCGTCAGAGGTTTGTATGGAGAAGGTACGGAAGCAACCGGCAATTTCTTTCAGATGTCCAACCA
>Ga0074198_1001044_pt1 | contig 21467 bp, 18 predicted proteins | sample EPASupsiteSAE323_FD_64527 | JGI IMG/M metagenome (GOLD analysis project Ga0074198, IMG submission 64527) | Bioremediated contaminated groundwater from EPA Superfund site, New Mexico - Sample SAE3-23 | ecosystem: Environmental > Aquatic > Deep subsurface > Groundwater > Contaminated ...
GATATTCTGATTTATGAATACGGTTTTTCAGAGGTGACTAATGCTACCTTCTTTGCATTCTCTCCACAACTTGCCACATCAGGAGATGTCGCATTATCTGATGAGTTACATCTTAAGAAACTTATGAAGAATGGGGTTTATGATTTGGTCATCGGCGATCCTTTATTCAGGGAATTCACTACCCCCGGACAAAGATTTATTTCGATTCCACATCCGGCGGTTAGCAGCAAGTTAAACTGGAATTCTTATGTTTCTATTCTAGGCAGAGGATTTTCTGGATATATTTCTGAGCACAATGCCCAAAATCAGACCTAATTCTATAGTTATTGTCTGACCAAAGAACGGATAACCTACAGAGAATCTCAACCTGAATAGCGCTTAAGCAATTAACAAACCAGTAACCATCGATCCAGGAATCTTCCTTTAATTTATTCAGCCGGACAGAAGGATTTGGTAGTTGATTAAGATAATCCATTCTGCAATATTGATATAATCCTATTATATTTGATATTTTATAAATATTTTAAAAATATCAGGGCTTTTGTAGAGGGTGCAATGGGCACTTGGAATACCCTTTTGGTTAATAAGAGAATGTAGGCTCTCCTGCTTGTTACCAGGAAAATATTAAATTTTTTATTATCCGATAATTCGAAAAATTTAACTGATAGCATGTAAAAATATTAAATATGATAAAACATAGAATTTTATCAATATTTTCTTTATTTTTGTTATTATTTTGTATTTTAATTGTACCAATCTCTGCCGCCACGGTTATGGAGATCACTGATGATTCTGATAATTCAATCACCGTGCAAGACAGCATGGGTCGGGAGGTAACTATCGAAAAGCCGGTAGAGACCATAGCCATCATTGATGCACTTCCGCAAATCGCTTCAACTCTCCAGGCTATCGGGGCATATGATAAAATTATTGCCATGGATGAGACCACATCTATGGAGAAAGTCCCATCCCCGGATGGGACTAATATTACAAGTATAGGTAAAAGTGATGAACCGGATCTTGAAAAACTGGTATCATTAAAACCTGATCTGGTTCTTGTAGGTTTATACGCAACAGATGAAAAGATTAAGAAGTTAGAATCAGCCGGATTAAACGTTCTGGCTGTTTCATTATTCCCGACAGTTGACGAAGGATTTTTGCCGACACAGGAGAATACACGGGTATTGGGCTCTATCGTCGGGACCAGGGATAAAGCCAACGAATTCGTAGACTGGCGTGAGAAATATATTGGCAATATCAATGATAAGACATCGAATTTATCTGAATCTGAACGTCCTCTGGCCATGTATACATACAAGTGGGATAACAACAAGATTTACGGATCAGGTTCACAAAACCGGTTCCATTATCTGCTTAATTTTATCGGAGCCAAAGATATTAATTCAGATGTCAAAGGCGACTGGTCAGAAGTCGAACTTGAACATCTGATCAATTCAGATCCTTCATACCTGATATTTGAAGAAATGTCTCATAATAGCGGTTATGGTATTACTAATACATCCACAATGGCAGATGATATTGAATCACTGAAATCTCTTCCGGGTATGAATTCGGTAAAGGCGATTAAGGATAACCATGTTTATGGTCTTCCGGTTGACCTGCTTACAGGAGACACCTGGCTTGCGGCAATATACCTGGCACCGGTAATTCATCCCGAACTGTTTGGAGATATGAAACCAGGAGAGATTCACAAGGAATATGTCAATAAATTCCTGGGGATTAATGTTGATCCTACAAAGGATGGTATATTCATCTATCCTTCCAATTCCTGATCTTTCAATTTTGAATTTGGAGAAATCATATGCAGATCAAATTTGAAATTAATTCTTACTGGAATAAGTCAGCAGAAGGATATAATCAGTTTTATACATCAAAAGCAATAAAAAATGAAAAAAAACAGGAAAAATGGCAGTCATTATATTGCAATGAGTTTCAATCCGATGCAAAAACGATCCTTGATGTTGGTACTGGCCCGGGAATAATTGCAATTATGCTGGCTCAAAAGGGGTTTAATGTAACTGCAGTGGATTTTTCTGAGGACATGCTAAAATTTGCCAGACATAATGCCCATAATAAAAACCTGGATATTGAATTTAAACGAGCAGATGCAGAATCTCTTCCATTTGATGACAATTCTTTTGATGTTGTAGTAAGCAGACATATGCTCTGGACTACTATAAATCCGGAAGTAGTGTTTAAGGAATGGTTCAGAATCTTAAAACCCGGTGGAAAGATAGTATATATTGACGGTAACTGGTATAAAACCGATAAGACATTAAAAAGAAAATTATGGATTGGTTTTTCCGAATTTATTACCCTGGTAACAGAATTCAGGGATCCAAGAAGTGAAGATCTATCAGAAGAGATGAAGGATGCATTATGGTCAATAAAAGCTAACCGGCCTGACTATGACAGAAACATTCTGAGTGACGCCGGATATATTAATATCACAACTAATGACTCTATCGAATCCGAAGTTTTTTCCTGGAAAGAATATCTGAAAGAAGGATATTGGGGACCGAGATTTCTCGTATCTGCAGAAAAACCATAGTAATAGTTACATTTCGTTAAAAAATTATATTTTAAATAAATTTTTTTAAACCTGCTTTGTACTTATTATGCAATGCCAGTCTCCATATCCTTTCCAACCCAGTCTGTATCTCCAGGGTTTATTCAGATCTTTCGAAGAGAAATCTGATAATAAATCAATTCTTTTTACCGTAACATTCGGGAATCCGGCGGAAAAAAAGAGAGCGACCTGTTTTTTAAAAGCATCAGGTTTCTTGTGATAGAGTGGGAGGTGATTATAAATTTCGGGATTATATCCGTTTGAAACAAATTTTCTCCCGTCTTGAAGAGAAATCAGCATACCGGAACATAACCGCTTGATTTTATGCGATATGGAATCCGTATTATCCTTTGGGGATATCACATCAAAAGCCAGGATCTTTCCTCCGGGTTTTAATACTCTCTTCCATTCACGTATTGCAATATCCGGTCGAAGAAGAGTCCAGAGAACCCATCTGCTTGTTACAACATCAAAATATTCATCCTTAAAAGGAAGTGCTTCGGCATCTCCGACCTGTAATCTTAAAGAAATTCCCCGGGTTTTGGCTTTTTTGCTACATTCTGATAGCATTCCATTAGAGATATCAATTCCTGTAACCTGGTGACCGGTTGCAGCTAAAAGAAGGGATAATGATCCTGTTCCCGTTCCAACATCAAGTATCTTTAATGAGTCCGTATTAAGTTCCTGAACAAAAAAACGTCTCCATTCAGATTCTTCCAATGATGTAAGACCATGTTCCGGATAATTATCATAATAATTGCTATCTCTTGTCCACCAGTCCGAGATCTCGTGTTTATATATATTTAATTTTAATGCATCAAATATTTCAGTCATAAAAATTTCCCTAAACAGACATGGCAAAAAATTAAAATTAGAATCCATCCGGTTTTGGATAGATAAAGGTACTATCCTGGAAAACTTCAGGTTTTAGTTTGAGGTATTTTTCAAGATATTCCTGATGAATTGAAGGGACATTCATATCACTAAACTCTTCCGGGTGGAATAGTTTTGCCAGATATAATGTCCCAAGCCAGCTATTACAGGAGATTAGCCCCCAGGGCATTGCATATACTTTATTATTCTTTACTGCATCTATAATATCGAATCCGTTTATCTCCTTGATACCATCCAAAGTTGTCTGAATTTTAGATGTATCCGTAATGCCTGGTCCTATAAGTTCGTCACGAGTCATAGCATCTTCAAACAGTATATACTCCGGATTTTCTTTAAGTGGAAACTCAGGATCCAATTCAATCCAGTTTCCAGGATTTGTACTTGTAATATCATCGGCCCCGGCAAAGTCGATCATATGAACAACATATGTTGCACCCCCGCTGGACTGGATCTTCCCATTTGAATGATCATAGAGATACAATACTGTTGGCCGATCAGAGTCAGATAGTCCTGATACCTTATCCTGAACGGTAGAAAGATATCCCCGGTACCAGTTTATAAGTTCGTCTGCCTTTTTATCAGCACCCAGTAAATATCCAAGTTGTTTTGTCTCCTGCATACCAGAGGAGAATCCGGTATCAAGTTTATCATTAGTCCCGTACGATGAGATTACTACAGGAATTCCCGCACCTTCGATCTTTTTAATAACCTCATCCTTCATCCCGAGTGAGATAACGAAATCCGGCTTCAGGCTTACCAATTTTTCAATATCGGGATCCGCTCTTTTTCCTACGGATTCCTTTTTCGAGATATCAGGTAACAGGGCCGTTCTCTTTGCAGTTTCATCATCAATAGCCACTATCTTGTCTCCGGCACCAATAGCCTGAATAGGTTCAGCTATTGTTGCCCATAAACAGACAATTTTCTGAATTGGATATGGTAAGGATATCACTCTGTCATTGCTGTCTTTGATTATTATTTGAGACTCGGTTCCATCGATAATTTTCTGAATCTGGGTAACATCAGCCTGATTTATTTTACCATCATTATTAGCATCGGAAAAAGTTGTATTTGGTTTTATTCCGGCGATAACATCATTTACATAACTAATATCCAGATCATTGATGGTTTCATCTTCGTTTGCATTGCCATAGATCTTCAATGTATAATTCAGAGAAGGCGAAGCAGTTGCATTCCCTGAAATGAAGAAGACTATCAGTAATAAGATAACTCCCGGCAAAAAAATTTTAGACCTTCCCATAACTCTAATCCTCACTGAATTGATAAAATTCAGTACATTAATTATTACATTTTTTGTTACGATAAAGTTATTTAATCATTAAAAATACAATTTCATTACATTTTAATCTCAATTACCTGCCTTCGTTTGACTAATAAGAAATTTATAGGTTTAAATAATGTATCAATAATTATCGAAGGATTTAATAATTATAGTATCGTAAGCAAATTTATTTATTAAGTATTTTTATCCTGATTATTGATGCTATTAATAAAATAATTATTAATTTGTGTAACTAATAATAATATCCTGCATTATGTATTTTTGTTATTCTAAAAAAATGCAGGATTAAAAAGATGAGACAGACAAATATCCAAAATGGTAATAATAATTTTTTTCACTGGCTGATACTATCTTTGTTTGATCGGAGAATTTTCTCTCTGGCAAAAGGGATGACCCGGAGCATGGGTATTACAACCATTGCCGGTCTTATAAGTTCTGGAACCAACATATTAATGCTCTTTCTGATAAGTACGCTGATCGCAGGGGTAATTACCGGAATCTCTTTTTATTCCCTTGCTCCGGTTATTGGAGGCATGATCCTTCTTTTTCTCACCAGGGGACTTTCAGAAGCCATCAGGGATATTTCAGCTCAAAATACATCAGATCTGATGAAATACAGTATCAGATCGCGTGTTTACGAGCACCTTCTCAGACTGGGACCGGCATATACGGAGCATAAAAGTTCAGGTTCTATAGCAGCTACGATATCCGATGGAGTGGATTCTCTTGAGCAGTATGTAGGTTTTTTTATTCCCTGTCTTATTCTCTGTTTTATCGTTCCCGCAATACTCTTTGTGGCATTCTGCATTCTTATTAATATCCCGGTTGCCCTCATCCTTTTGGTATTTGTTCCCCTTGTTCCGTTTTCTATTGCTCTCTCATATAAACTTTCGTGGAATGAAAATCTGGATATATGGCGTGACTATCATGATCTCAGTTCGTATTATTCCGAGAGTCTGCAGGGCCTGACTACTCTCAAGATGTTTAATATGAGTAGTCATCGTGCAGGTCAGATTCATAAAAAAGCAGAAAAACTGAAGACTACTTACATTCAGTCACTTAAAATATTCTTTGGAGTCCATTATGTTTGTGATGTTGTCCCGTACCTTGGATATGGTCTGGCATTACTATATTCATGTATTCAATTCACTTATGGTAAACTCGGAATAGAACAGTTAATGATTGTCCTGCTTGTCGGACCGGTCTTTTATGAACATGTGACGGCATTAAGTCAGTATTTTCATAACAGCCTGTATGGGAAAAAGGCACTGGATGCACTTCTGAAGATAATAAAGGAAGAACCAAAGGTCAAATCCCCTGATACTACCGTAACGATCCCTGAAATAAAACCACCATCGGTAACTTTTGATAATGTCAGTTTTGCTTATGAAGAAGGAAGAGAGGTTCTAAAAGGATGCTCTTTTAAAATTAATCCGAAAGAGACGATAGCCCTTGTCGGAGCCTCAGGAGTTGGTAAGAGTACAGTAATCGACCTCCTGTACCGTTTTCATAACCCGGATAATGGTAAGATCTCTCTTGATTCTTATACGGTTGACCAATACCCGCTGGATTTATTAAGACAACAGTTTTCACTCGTGTCACAGGAGACATATCTGTTTTACGACACAATAAGAAACAATCTTCTCATCGGTTCTCCTGATGCAACTGAAGAAGAGATCATATCTGCAGCAAAAGTCGCAAATATCCATGACTGGATTATCTCCCTGCCTGAAGGTTATGAAACTATGACGGGGGAGAGAGGAATGCGGCTTTCAGGTGGAGAAAAGCAGCGGATTGCCATAGCCAGGGCTGTGTTGAAGAATGCACCGGTACTTTTGCTGGATGAACCAACCTCAAGCATTGACGCCGGAAGTGAACTACTCATTCAGCAGGCTCTTGAAGTACTCTGTAGGGATCGGACGGTACTTGTAATAGCCCACCGGCTTTCAACCGTCAGAAGGGCCGACAGAATCATGGTTATGGATGGTGGAAAAATTGTTGAGACCGGAACTCATGAGGATCTTATCAGTCGGGGTGGAAGATACAGGCGGTTTGTTAACGCCCAGACAAAGATGCTGTCTGGTATAAACCATGAATATGTTCCCGGGGGTGAATTATGACCGGGATGAGATCAGTTGCAGAATTATTCTCCAGGATGACAGGGCTTGTTCGTCCGCATATTCCGCTGCTGGCTACCGGAATGATCTTTGAGACGACAAAACATCTTTTAACGATAGGGATAGGTCTTCTCGGAATCCTGCTGATAATTACTGCCACCAGTGGATCTTCAGCTTCTGCCCTGCTTCCTGTCGGGGCAGGGATACTGATTCTGGCTCTTATAAGAGGAATATGTGGATATCTTGCTCCATATCTTAATCACGTTGCAGCCTTTCACATTCTGTCGGATCTTCGGAACCAGTTTTACCGTAAGGTTGATCCTCTGGCTCCCGCGATCTTCATATCACGAAGAACCGGTGATCTGGTCTCTATTGCTATAAATAATATTGAAATTCTTGAACTTTTCTTTGCCCATACACTTGTCCAGGTTGTAGTCGGGATAATAGTGCCCTTCATAGTTTTATGTGTCCTTGCATGGATTCATCCGTATCTTGCAGTAATACTGTTGTTTTTCCTAATCCTTGCAGCATCAGTTCCTATCCTGACCATCAGGGCAAATGAAAAGAAAGGTGATCATCTTAGACAGTACCTTGCACAACTGCATTCATTTCTAATCGATAGTGTACAGGGAATCTGGGAAATTCTGTCTTTCGGGCGTGGACAGGATCGTCTCTCATCGATAATCCGGATGATCCTTTTTTATCGGAAGGAACAACGGGCCTATATCAGAGTAAATGCCTGGACATCAGCCATATATTCTATCCTTGTTTCTGCCGGAATTGTAGTAGTACTGGTCGAAGCAACGGTCCTGTCGGAGGCCGGAATAATCAACTCATTATATCTCCCGGTTGCGGTAATTCTTGCAGCAGGAGCATTTGGCTCAATACGGGAAGTAATAGAGGTTTCCAAACAACTCACTATGACCTTTGCCGGGGCAAAAAGGTTTTTTGATGTGATGGATGATATCCCGACCGTAACTGAAAATGGATCTTATAAATCCATTGTAAATTTGGTTCCGTCTCTTGAAGTAAACAACCTCTGGTTTAAGTATGGCAAGGATGAGCCATATGTACTAAAAGGGGTAAATTTTTCAATACCTTCAGGTAGTACTGCCGCTATTGTAGGTATGACGGGAGCGGGAAAAACAACAATAACACATCTTTTAATGAGATTCTGGGATCCGGAAAAAGGAGTAATCACTCTTGACGGGCACGATATTAAAGATCTTCGACTTATCGATATCCGAAGAATCATTTCAGTGGTAACTCAGGATATCTTCCTCTTTAATACATCCATTAAGGAGAATATGCGAATAGGAAGGGTAGATGCAACTGATCAGGAAGTGGAACAGGCAGCAAGGTTTGCCAGGATCCATGCTTTCATTAATGAACTCCCCGACGGGTATGATACCCTGGTCGGTGAAAGAGGAATCCGACTGTCAGGTGGTGAACGTCAACGAGTTGCTATTGCAAGGGCTATCTTAAAGGATGCTCCGGTTCTTATCCTGGACGAAGCAACCAGTAATCTGGATACCATAACAGAAATGCAGATCCGTGAGACGATCCGGGAATTGATGAAAGGAAGGACTGTGTTAATAATTGCCCATAGGCTGAGTACGGTGATTCATGCAGATAAAATACTGGTGCTAAATCAGGGAGAGATTATTGAAAAAGGTAAGCACGAGGAGTTAATGAAATTAAACGGAGTGTATGCATCGCTTATCGCAGCCCAGGAGATATGAATCCAAAGGAAATTTATCCGGTTCAATAGACGAGTTATTCAGCGATATCGGGGTGAGTGTCATCGTAACCTTATGGAATTGCCCATAACAATCCCTATAAGACCGGAGAGTATAATTAAAGATTAACGATTCCTAATAATTAATTGGACGCTGTGAATGAATAACAGGATTATGATTGAGGTGTTGAAAATCTGCATTATGTCATGAACCTTTCAATAAAAAAAGTTAGTCATGGCCGTGGCAGCACTTCTCATGGAAGTGGTGGTGCTCGCCGTCATGAATGTGCTCATGTGTGTGGACCTTACCGTTATGATCATGGGCATGTTCATGCTTATCTGAATCGTGACAACACATTGTTTCTCCTCCAATCATCTACTTTATAATTTGAGTTAATAAACCTTCTGCAGGTATTACGAATTTAACAAACATATTATCGAGTTTTTTAAAAAAGAGTCGAAATTTGGGTTTTTAGTTGATGTTGAAGATCGTGTTACGTTTTGATTTATTAATTATTACACTTGTTTTGTATAACTATTCCTTATGAAAATTACAATCCGGCAATACTCTTTCAGATAAGGAATCAAGACGACATATGTATTTTTCTTTTTAAAAAGATCTCCTTTTGCCATCAGCAGTTTTGTTATATTCATAGGTGGAGATATAATTTGGATTATCAAAGTAATATTCTGAATATATATTTGTTTTATCATTTTGCACCATGGTGAAAATGATGTAATTTAGTAACTCTGAAAAAAAATCCGTAATAATTCATTAAGTATATTCCAAAGATGAACGATGCTGAATCATGACAAACGCATAAAAACAGGTTACATATATTGAGAATCAGGGGACTAATGTCTCTGATTCCAGGTCTCAATCTGATATGCCGATTTATCCTTCAAGAGGAATAGTTATTAATTTTACCGTTTCGACACCCTTCTGGGCCATTAATCGTTCGGAGATCTTTTTAATCTCAGCTGTATCTCCCTTAATGAGTAAAACCTCCACGCAGCGATTGTGTGATACATGTGAATGGAGGGATACCTGAATCAAACCGGTATATTCATGCTGAATATCTGTAATTGCCATGCTAAGGCCGCGTTGATGGTGATCATATGTAATGATTATAACACCCTGTCTGTCTCCTGTTAAATCCGCCATCCATTTGTGGTATCTGATGTAGGATCTTATTGCATCCCGGATACCCTCAGAACGGGAAGAATACCCCCGGGTTTTTAGGATCTGATCAAAATTCCCCAGTAAGTGCGATGGAAGAGAGACACCTATTCTGGAGAGAGCATTCTCCCTGTCATCAACATTATCGAAATCTGAATTCGGTTCAAACATATATCTTAATAGTGTCATCCGGTATCTTAATAAGTTCGGAAAATTTTATAAGCCTCTAAAAGCAGGTATCTCTAATTTTACTGGTTTTTGAAACCACATTTTTTATTGCTTTCTCTATTGGCGTCGTTTGTCTGAATAAACGATATATTATTGCGATTCAACAGAAAAATTAAGTTTTATCGTTATAAAAAGTGGTATTAGATTTAATAAATTTTAATTTCGCTCTAATTATAACATACTTTGCTTAATACTTGTTGTAGATTCGTATTAATTTATATCTACGGGGCACCTAATGTTCATAAGAGCAAACCTTACTCACGGGTATAAGGAATTTTATCTCAAGTCATGTATCTGAATCTGTAATTCTTTATCTCCACCGAGTACCGTCGACAAACGTGGTTTTCTCTGGTAATGGGGATTCCCTGATGCACATAATTGAAACGCAGCATCTTTGTTATAAATACCGGGGCAATATTTCTGCCCTGGATAATATTGATTTTATTGCCAAACGGAACTCTAAGATTGCAATTATCGGCCCGAATGGTGCGGGGAAAAGTACACTTTTCAAGCATCTCAACGGTATCTTAAAACCTTACTCAGGGACGATTCTGATAAAAGGAGAGCCGATTACAAAAGATAACATCAGGGAGATTAGAAAAACAGTCGGGCTTGTCTTTCAGAATCCGGATGATCAGATCTTTTCTCCTACGGTTGAACAGGATGTGGCATTTGGTCCGACGAATCTTGGTCTTGACGCTGAAACCATATGTCACAGGGTCTCTGAAGCACTGAAAATAGTCGGGCTTGAAGACTACCGGACCCGTGTCACCCATCATCTGTCTGGCGGAGAGAAAAAAAGGGTTGCAATTGCCGGGGTTATTGCAATGGAACCACAGGTTCTTGTTCTTGATGAACCCACGGCAGGGCTTGATCCGCAGGGCATTCGGGATGTAATCAGTTATATTAAGAATTTCTCCGAACAATACGGGATTACTGTAATCTTTTCTACTCACGACATATCTCTGGTATCAGAACTTGCGGATTATATCTATGTGATGAATAAAGGGACATTTGTCGCACAGGGAACAGTCGCAGAGATTTTTGAAAAGCATGAACTGCTTAATTCTGTAAGGCTGGATGTTCCTGTGCTTCCAAAACTTATCCATTCTCTTCGAAATCATGAAATCCAGATTGAAATGGGGTACACTTATTCTGAAGCAGAAATTGCATTTCTTAAGGCATTTGGGAAAATCGAATGATAGAGGAATTATTTGATATACAAGAGGTAAGCCATAAGAAGAGTTTGCTTCACTCTGTTGATGCCAGGGTAAAACTCATAATAGCCTTGGCAATTATCGTTGCCATGGTTGCAGTTCCTTATTCTACAGTTGTGTATCAGGTAGCCTTCTATTTTTTCCTTTTTTTTATTATTCTCTGGACATTATCCCGGTTATCCCCGGTGATATATATAAAAAGACTTATTCTTGCGATTCCTTTCGGGATTATGATCTGCGGGTTTCAGATTTTTTTCAAAAACCTGTATTATACTGATTACCATACATTGGTTTCACTTCCTTTCGGCATTAACATTTATGCAGAATCTATCCAGTTTGCGACTATACTGCTGATTAAATTTCTTTTATGTTTCTCTTTCATTATTCTCCTCTCATCGACAACTACATTAGAGGCTCTCCTGGAAGCGGCCGGGAGAATGAAGATCCCCCCCGAATTAATTCTGGCACTTGGTATGATGATCCGGTATTTATTCGTTTTTGGGACTATGTACCTGAAAATCTGGGATACTTTGAAGACACGTCTATTTGATCCCTTTAACAGGAAACTTCCATACCGGTATAGGATTGTTCAAATGGGATACATTATGGGTAGTATGTTCCTTAGATCCTTGGAACAGGGTGAGCGGACATACATTAGTATGCTATGCAGGGGATACGGCAGGAACAGTTACATATTCATCAAAAAAAAATCTTTGATAAGATCTGATATAATATTTCTTGGAATCGGGCTTTTGGTGAGTATTATAGTCCCTATTTCATGCTGGTTTAATAAATAATCAACAGATGACTGTTTTTATAATATTTAACTGAGTTTTTGGAGTTTAAACTTAAGATAAAGTTATTCTATACCAGAACTCTCACATTAAGTTTTTCATCAATGAATAACTTCACTTATAATCTGTAGAGGAGACCATGGTAATCAATGAACCTATTACAAAGGTCAATTTAGAACGGATTACAAACGCGATCTTTGCATTTACAATGACCCTTCTTGCCAGGGATATCGTAACGCCTGATCAGTATGCAAATATTTCATCGATTACGATGGAAGAGTTTTTTACTGATACTTTATTCTCGATCTTTGATTTTTTAGGAGTATTCATCCTTCTTGCGATGTTCTGGATGTTATTTTTCCAGATGTTCCATCGCATGAAGACATATGATTACCACTTCCTGCATATTCACATGCTTGCCCTGATGACCATTGTCCTGATTCCTTTTTCTTCATCATTCAGTAATCTGGTTGATAATAATTACATCTTTGCAGATTTCTTTTTTCAGATCAATTACTTTCTGCTTGGTATTATTCTTGTGTATTTATGGAATTATGCGAGATCCAGGCCCTCTCTCCTTGATAAGTCCCTCACATTTTCAGAAGCCAGATTACTCATGAACAAGTGTCTGGTCCCTCCGTTTGTCGCAATAATAGGTATTGTATGTGTTGCTGCCAATCTGAAGTACATGGATCTACTTTATTTCCTGCCTTTTATTATTCTGGGAATTTTTTTCAGAGATCCCTCTGATAAACCGGCGAAAAATTTATAATTTTTTCCGTTTAAACCCCCGGTTTGAGTATTTACGTGAGACATTTTTTGCAGTTTCTCTCTAATCTGTTAATAAAAGTGTGTTGTTCTACTCATCAGAAGATCTGACCGCAACTTTTAAAGATTTTTTATTCTCCCTGACGACTGCAGACAACACAAATGCAATCACGGAAAGTACTACTCCTGCCATCATGGAATTATGAAATCCATTCATAAATGTTCCCAAATCAAGATCAGAAAAGGCTACAATGCCTCCGTCTGCCGTCGTAAGGGTAAAGATCATTGCATATACTGCAGTCCCGATTACACTCCCAAGGTATACTGCAGTAACCATCAGGGATGATCCGGTACCTTCTTCTCCATCCGGGGAAAGATCCACAACCCTGCTGGCGACAGGTCCGCCTGCAAATCCCCAGAAGAGGCCCATCAGAATGAGACTGGTAACGAGCAGAATATATCCCATATCAGACAGAATTATAAGATAAATACAACTAATCGCAACCAGTATCAGAGACGCGGTCAGGGCAAAGGGTCTCCGACCGGTTCTATCTGACCATCTCCCAATTGGAATACCAATAATCACTGTGATTACCGGTGGAATTAGCAGGTACAAACCGCTCATCACAGAATCAAAATGCATGCCTGCCTGAAGAAAGAACGGAAGGAGATACATAATCCCCATAAATACACTACTCATTATGAGAAATGCAAGGAATACTGCGGAAAACCGCCATATGGTAAAAACGCCGATATTAATTAGTGGGACCCTGGCTGTAAGTTCCCTTATAATGAATGCAGCAGAACAGATGATACAAATTCCCGTACAAAATATTATCTCCGGATTACCAACTCCAAGATGTGGAATACGCTCCAGAACATACACTCCGAAAGCCATCATGCCAAAGAGCATTACTGCACCGAAGAGATCAAATTTTCCAACCTTCCCTGGGTTATCTCCCGGAATTACATACATTGCAATAGGTAAGATAACGAGTCCGACCGGAATATTTATTAAAAAGACAAAATGCCAGGATAGATACTGGGCGATGAATCCACCGATTGCAGGACCGGCTGCAACACCCAAAGAGACTGCCATGGATATGGCTCCAAGTGACATCCCAAGAATATTCCTTGGGAGATATGTTACACAGAGGAGAGACGCAGTTGAGGCTATCATGGCGGCACCGATGCCCTGAAGTATTCGAAACCCGAGTAGTAATCTAAAATCAGGTGAAAGTCCGCATGCGGCAGACCCGACGGTAAAAACCAGAATCCCGCAGAGAAATATTCTCCGGATATTCCCTCTTTCCGCACTTTTTCCAAAGATAAGAATGAGACCCGCCATCATCAGGAGATAAGTTATGATAACCCAGGAGACAGTCCCTGTATCGATAATATAAGATTCTGATATCTGTGGAAGAATAATATTCACTATAGAACCATCAAGTCCGTCCAGGAACATTCCGATGGCAGCAACTGTGATCAGGTACTTTTGATGAAAAGGGTGTGTAATAATCCCGGACACGTGTCCGAGTTATGGGTTAATAACTCACTTAATTGTTGTGCAGTCATCCGGGATTCATACGGAGAAGCAGTCCGAGATCGATCCCATCCTCAACAATATACCCACATGCAAGGATCTTCCCTTCATCATCTGTTTGAACTGCATGGAGTGGACCTATTCCGATAGTTTCATATGATAACATCCCGTTTTTGCCAAATGAAGTATCCGGGTTCCCGTCTTTGGTAAACGCAATAAGAACGGGTGTCTCAAGCAGGTTTACCAATGATGTTCCTGCAAGAATTATTCTCCCGTCAGGCATGCCAGTCTGACCCCATGCATAATTTTTACCAGAGTATCCAAACCTTGCCACTCCGTCGACTCCAAATTCTGTGTCTAATGCCCCATCAGGAGTATACCTGAGCAAAACGATATCAAATGAACCGGATGAGTCAGTTTCTACCCCGGTAACAAGGATCTTACCATCAGATGTAACGGTAACATGGTTTCCATAATCCGGGCCTCCTTCCGAACCATTCATGATGGCAAGGCCGTTGTTACCAAATGAGGTATCTATTGTCCCGTTCCGGTTCAACCTTATTAAACCATTCCCTATACTTCCGCCGGTTGAAACCGCTCCTGTGACCAATATTTTTCCATTGGAATCCATGGCTGTATCAAGCCCATAACTATCGCCGTCACTCATATTCCCGAGAGTAAAGATCCCTTGAGAGCCGAAATCCGGATCAAGAATTCCATCCGGAGTATATCGAAGCACTGCCATTTTCTTCTGTGAACTATCAGTGACTTCTCCACAGACTACGATTTTGCCATCTGTCTGAACTACAACCCCCCGGCCTGAACTTTTTCCCGGTCCGTCTCCAGGATATCTGACCGTTCCGTTGTCTCCGAAAGAACTGTCCGGTGAGCCATCAGGAGTGCAACGTAAAAGAAGAAGATCCGAATCATCTCCATTATGTTCTTCTCCTGTCAACAGTATGTTTTCATTGGAATCGAGAACTATACCATGAGCATTAACATCTTTTCCTCTCTCACCTGTAAAGGTAAACTGACCAGAGTTACCAAATGAACTGTCCGGGCTTCCGTTTGTGAGATACCTTATAGCCTGAATCCTATTCTGTTTTGTATCGTTGGTATCACCACTTACTATTATCTTCCCATCTTTCTGAACAGCCATCCCAAGGTTTTGGTCCTGACTTGCATCCGGGGTATGCCAGAGAGCATAACCGTTTGGTTTATTAAAAGTGAGATCAAGTGAGGAATTAGAGGTCAGATCTGCAAACCCTGCAGTGAAAAGTACCATGGATGCAAGGAGTAAACCTGCAATGATACATCTGCTCCATCGAAAGATTCCATCATTCATATTATAATATATCCATTGGAAGTACTTTAAAGGATTTTTAGAGTTATACCTGATGAACCGGATCTGTATTTGTGAAGTCCGGATAAAAAAGTATTATGTAACCGATGATAAGGAGGGATTAAACTGGTTTTTGAATGTATGCAGTGCGGTGAGTGTTGTGGTCATCTTGGGCTGATGTTCCGGATTATTGAGGGCTATAATAATTACTCCTTTTTAATCTGCAACGAATATACCGGAGAGAAGCATAAGGTGGAGGTTACACCAGCTCTGCATCACTTGTATGATGATAAGCAGATTTTTTGTGAATTACCTGAAGCGTGTCCCTTTTTTCGTCGGAGTGATCTTGATAATTTATGGTATTGCACGGTTCATCTCACCCGTCCTGATGTCTGCAGGGAGTATGGATGTTGGAGATTTTTGATTCTAGATTCACAGGGTAACAGGGCAGGAAGGGTGATGGGAAGCAGACATTTGCATGCAGAAGATCCTCTTCTTCGTTCTGTCTGGGATAACAGCGTCGGTATCCTGATTGAACCTGATGATAGTGCCTGGGACAGGAAAATGTGCGAGATCGTAAGATCGGCAGGGTTTCAGGTCAGGGAATAACCGGGTATCATGGTTATGTAATATTGGCTGTAATTATGATCAGGAGTATGGGGGACTTTAAGCCCGGAAAGGTTTTATGAAAAGGGTGTTACTGTCTATTCAATATTAATAATTAGTCAGGAATGGTAAATTTGAGGATATATCCCCGAGTATTACCTGTTCAATATAAATATCCGCCATGGAGTCCCATGAAGACCAACAGTTGTCCATATTACATTTGTCTTTGCAATTTCATCTGAATTTCCCCTGTAATATGAATACTGGTCGATACCTCCATTTGCATTCTGATAATGAGCAGCCCATGAAAGTAGATCCGGGAATTTATTAAACATGGTATTATTCCAGATCTCCTGTCCGTTCATATCCGGATGTGCATCGTACAAAATTTTTCCATCCGGCTGTGATACCATAAGATCGAACTTCGTTCCGTTCATGAAAGGAAGGGCGTATACTTCCGTCAGATTGCCCGGATCAAATAATGCCTCCACGTATCCTGAAACTTTTTTATCTGCAGAAAACACCGGATAGGACAAGATGACTGCATCCATCCCTTCATTCATCGTAAAATACCCGGACATTCCAGGAACAGGATATGATAGGAGATTGGATGTGAAATGCTGACCTGATACATCCTCTCCCTCGTAACTGTCGTATTTTTCAGGAATAATAGTGGTAATCCTTCCTGTTTTATCCATGAAAGACACCTGTCTTACTCCCGGAATTTCAAGCCCCTGGAGGAGTATACTTTTCAACTTTTTCTCCTCAACCCCATTCCGGGTTAAGTTTCTGGCAATGGATGATACCTGGTTGTCGATCACATCAAGCCCGTTTTGGAGGCCTGATGCTGCCATAGCAAGGTGTTCTGCCATAGAATCATTTTCATAATTTAACTGGCTATCGTCCGGGGTATACCAGGGTTGAATAAAGGGATTATTCTCATTTACAGGATTTATTGATGTAATCTTAATCGGTTCCCCCCACATCTGTATTGTCATTACATCAGTAGGAATGGTCCCGACAACATATACCGTGACGCCATCCGTATTATAACTCTCTGGAAGATTCAGGGGCAGATATTTGGTCCCGTCATGAGTAATAATGCCATAGAATCCACCTTCAATATCCTGCCATTTAACCTGCCCGGTAAATGAGATATCTGAATTTGGAGTAGCCCCTGAACAATTAGCTACAAAAATCAGAAAGAAAACAAGCCCCGTACATATATTCAACCTGTGTATGTTATTCATGAATAACCCTTATGCAGAGAGATAGAAAAATATTCCCCTGAAAAACCTATGGCGTACCTTTCCATGTATAAGGATATATGAAAACATTAATCGAGTTTTCAGGACCAATAAAAGCCATATAATAGAAAAAGGAGATAGTTATGGAACCCGAACCCTGTATTTTTTGCACACCCGAAACAAAGGAGATATTATTGGAAAACAAGGGTGCCTATGCAAAGTTTGACCTAAATCCGGTTTCCAGAGGTCACATACTGATCATCCCGAAACGGCATATCGGTTCTATTTTTGATGCCTCAAGTGATGAAATGGTTGATTTATGGAACCTTCTTATCCTTGCCAGAAATTATGCTGAAGAACGGTTTAATCCCGACGGATATAATCTCGGGATTAATGACGGTCCATCTGCAGGTCAGACAATCATGCACCTGCATATCCATTTAATACCCAGGTATTCAGGAGACATGCCTGATCCCAGGGGTGGGGTAAGAGGAGTTATTCCACATAAGCAGCAGTATTAGTAATTACTCTGACCTTCAACATATGAGTAATGAATTCTTCCCCTGTTGTTGACAGTATTCTGTCTGCACGATACCTCCGAAAAGGAGAACATACATTCGAAGATATCTGTCGCAGGGTTGCGACGGCTCTGGCTGACGATAAATCCGAACAGGACAGGTTCTTTGAAGCGATGATCTCACTTCGTTTTCTTCCGAACTCACCCACCCTGATGAATGCAGGTACAGCTCTCGGACAATTATCTGCCTGTTTTACTCTCCCTGTTCAGGACTCAATCGACGGGATATTTGAGGCTATGAAACAGGGGGCAATTATCCACAAAACAGGTGGAGGAACAGGATATAATTTCTCACATATAAGGCCGGAAGGATCACCGGTAAGATCAACCGACGGGGTTGCATCAGGCCCTGTCTCATTCATGCGGGTATTTAATGCTGCAACCGATGTAATAAAGCAGGGAGGCCGCCGCCGGGGTGCAAACATGGGAATTCTCAATGTCTGGCATCCGGATATCCTTGAATTTATCACCGCAAAAAAGCAGGAAGGTGATATTGCAAACTTTAACATCTCGGTTATGGTCGATGACAGGTTTATGAGCCTGGTTGAACAGAAATCTTTTGATTCGGTCTGGCTTACTCATCCGCATTCAGGAAAAACCATCACCGTCGGGGAGATATGGAACGGGATAGCAGACGGTATCTGGAAAAACGGCGAACCAGGTATTCTCTTTTATGATGAGATCAACCGGCACAATCCCACGCCGCATCTTGGTGATATAGATACAACCAACCCCTGCGGAGAGCAGCCTCTTTTGCCATACGAGAGTTGTGTTCTCGGTAGTATAAACCTTGATGCCTGTGTTTCAGACGGGGTTTTGGATATTGCACTTCTGGAAGAGACCGTAAGGATGGCGGTAAGGTTCCTTGACAGTGTGATTGACCGCAATATCTATCCCATTCCAGAGATCGCCAAAGCAACCCTGAAGACCAGAAAGATTGGGCTTGGGGTGATGGGTGTACATGATGCCCTGCTCAGGACAGGTATTCCATATGATTCACCCGAAGGGAGAGACTGGTGCGAACATGTTATGGAGACCATAACACGGATTGCAATTGACGAATCACGCAGCAGGGCTGAGGTTTTCGGACCGTTTCCTACCTGCGAAGGAAGTATCTGGAAAGAATTCCCCGTAAGAAATGCTGCTATGACTACGGTGGCCCCGACGGGAACCATCTCGCTCCTCGCAGGATGTTCAAGCGGGATAGAGCCTGTTTTTTCTTTTGTTTATACGCGGAAGAATACAGTCGGTAAAACCTTTGTAATTGTAAATCCGGTCTTTAGAGAGGCCCTAATACGGACACTTACAGGAATGCACCTTTCAGGTAGTGAGCTAAACCGTCGGATAGATGAGGTCATAGAGAATGTTCATAAAACCGGGACGATTCAGGATCTCTCCTGGCTTCCTGGTGAATTCAGAACACTCTATCGCACAGCCCTTGATATTTCCTGGCGGGATCATATTCTGATGCAGGCCTCGTTTCAGAAATATGTCCATGCTTCTATCAGTAAAACAGTAAACATGCCTTCGTCAGCCACAAGAGCTGATTGTGAAGAAGCCTTGCTAATGGCCTGGCGGCTGAAATTAAAAGGAATTACGATATACAGGACTGGTAGCAGGGAGACGGTAGTACTGGCTTTAAGCAAAGAGACGGAGAAGAAAGAACCGGTAACCGGACTTTTGTCTGCTGATGGTCGTATGCTGCCTGAGAAAATACCTTCCCTTAATATTGAAAGACCTAAAGAACTCGCAGGGAAGACCTACCTCTGCCAGTCCGGGTGTTGTCGTCTGTATGTAACGGTTAATCTCCTGGAAAGCAAACCGATCGAGGTATTTATAAGAACGGTCGGAATCGGGGGGTGTGATGCAAATAACAGTGCCCTGGGCAGGGCAATCAGTACCGGACTGCAAAGTGGCGTACCGTACCAGAAGTTTGTCAGGCAGTTTGGAAAAGTCAATTGTATCTCGGCTATCAAGAATCCTTCATCGGAAGGACTCTCCTGTGCTGATGTGGTCGGCAGGTGTATTGATTTAGCTTCAAAGAACCAGAGCATTACAACACTTAAAGACTGGTCGATAACCAAAACCCATGATCATCCTCCCTGTCCTGAATGCCAGCAGCCACTGGATTTTGGGGAAGGATGTAACCAGGGGATATGCAAACATTGCGGCTGGTCCGGGTGCAGCTGAATAATCGATAAAAGAGAGCAAGTGATCTTTTACATAAGCTGAATAGTCGGGAAGAAAGATTGATACTAATTCTTCCCATATTTTTTGAAACGTCCGGTTTATTTTGTTAGCCATGTTTTGAAATTAACTTTATTGAGAAGTGCATTTATCAGGATTACTATATATCCGACAAGCCCCGCTGATATAATCGTTCCTTCCCGGACTCCATGAAGGGATCCGAAAGACAACAGGGAGATAAATATTGCTCCGGATACAAGCAGTGAATCAAAGATTATCTTAATTATTCCAAACCGGATGCTGGTTTTAACCGCGATAATTTGTACCAGGCCCTCTCCCGGGTTCATAAGAACATTTGCCGAGACCTGGAAATAAATCCCCAGGGCCAGGATTACACACCCGGATAACAGCACTGCAAGCTGCCATATATAACTTAATGGATAAACAGAAGACGAGATTATCATCCCGATATCTACAAACATCCCCAGTAATAAACCTACAAAAACCTGTGGGTACTGGTTTTTCGGAAAGTCTTTTTTGAGAATACAGATCTCGGCCAGAAAAAAAATGAGGCTGAAGAGAAATGTAAGTTCACCGAATGTGACGGGAAAAATCAGACAGAGCACGTATGGCATGCTTGAAATCGGCGGGGTACCAAGAGATGATCTGGTGATCAGACTGATGCCAAGGCCCATGAAAAACAGCCCCAGAAATAAAAATAGATATCTTTTAAGGAGTATTGTTTTAAACATGACTTAAAGTCTCTTAAGTAAATGCGTCTGAAAATTGATTAAGTGTGATGACCAGCGTGGTTACTTTTTTTCCCACGGGAGGGAATTTTCACCGGACTGAATTGGAATTAATATTCCCTCATTTAATCAGCTGAAAATACTTTATTCAAATTATTAGTATAATCTATAAAGTTGACACAAAAAATCCAAATAAAAATTATTATATATGAAAGAAAGAAATAGTCTTCCATTAATCTTTTATATTAAAGGGGACAATGTATGATCAACTACCTTGATGGTAGAGAGAGAAGTAAGTATGGCAGAGAGAAAAGTCAGAGGAGGAATCGTAACTTCTCAAATCGTGCAGGCAGAAAAGACTTCCTGCAGGGTAAAGGGATGGGATTG
>Ga0074198_1001045_pt1 | contig 21447 bp, 13 predicted proteins | sample EPASupsiteSAE323_FD_64527 | JGI IMG/M metagenome (GOLD analysis project Ga0074198, IMG submission 64527) | Bioremediated contaminated groundwater from EPA Superfund site, New Mexico - Sample SAE3-23 | ecosystem: Environmental > Aquatic > Deep subsurface > Groundwater > Contaminated ...
ACCTTAATGAACCCTGAAATATCAATCATTTTCCCTAGGGGAACCCGTAAATTAGTTGGTTGGATTAGTGAGATATGATACTACCGGTTAATTTCCCAAAAGAAATGGTAGCTGACACTAATAATGGGGTTGCATTCCGTAGACTATCCCAGATCATCCGGATATTCCGAGCCATTATGGATTTCATAAGCCATTCAATAATTATCTTTAAATGTCAGTTTTCAATTCGGCCAATTGATTGTATAACCGCCGGCATATGTTGCCTCTCTGCTGACCGTAAAGGAGGTTCTCCATGAACCCTGCGACAATTCTTGTTGTCGAAGATGAGGTGATTGTCAGCATGGACCTTTTGCAGATCCTTGAAACGATGCAGTATTTTCCTCTGTGTGCTGTCAGGAGCGGTGAAGAGGCTGTTGTAAAAGCACGTGAATATACTCCTGATGTTGTTTTAATGGATATTAACATTCCCGGCACGATAAATGGGCTTGATGCAGCCGGGATTATCAGAGATGAGCTGGGTATTCCGGTAATATTTGTTACTTCATATTCAGATGATGCAATCATCGAAAAAGCCAAACACGCCAACCCTTACGGATATGTGATCAAACCCTTTACAGAGCGGAGCTTAAAAGTCGCAATCGAGATCGCGCTATCCCGAAAAGCTACTGAACTTCAGGACCGGCTGTCGGGATCTCCGGCAATTCCCGCAGAACCGGCAGAGACTCCTGTCATGGCCGGAAGCTCCAACTCCAGCCTTTCGGATATTCGCACCTTGTTTGTGAAGGGTTTTTTCCGTGACGTTGCCCTCCTGGTCTATAGTAATACTGAGATTAAGGAGCAGGTTTTCGCCTCCTTCATTGAACGGAACCTGAATGCCCGGGGGAACCTGTTTTTTGCCTATTCTTTCTCAAGGGCCCACAGAAATTTTCTTTCCGAGATCCAGAACGGGAAGATCCGGGTCTGCCGGATCAAAGCTGGCAAACTCGCACCCTTAAGAGAAATTCTGTCGGACGCTCATGCCTCGCCGGGAAGCGCAACCTCGGTACCCTTAAAGATCCTTATCGATTTTTCAGAACGGTATGAACCTGATGATATCCTGGCGGTTGTTGATCAGGTTATCGCAGTCCGGAAATCCGGCGTGCCTGTCTCCGGAATTATCGCGCTCTATTCAGGAATGACTGACGATATTCTGATAAAAGCACTCTCGGAGAAAATACCCGGCGTGGTTGCAGCAACCAGCTACGGGACGCTCATATCGTGTGCGGACCAGTCATTTCCCCTTGAATCGCTCTCATTTCTCCCCCAGACTGTTGTTGATGAAACGGTTAAGAAGATCCTGGAACCGGTTGTTCTTTCCCTTTTGGAAAAACCGATTTCCGGGTATAATATCCTCAAGGAGATCCGGGGACGCTACAATCTCTCGGTTCCCAAGGCCCGCGTCTATATGCAATTGTACGATCTCCAGAAGAATGGATATCTTTCGGTAAGTACGGTCGGGAAATCAAAAGTGTATTTCCCGACTGAGGCCGGAAAGAAGCATATCCGCCAGAAGCTGGATGAGTTCAGGTCGGTATTCCATCACATTCTTGCAGAGATGGCAGACCATAATGACAGTTCAGGTTTCCCGGAACGAAAAGAGTGAAGTGAATTTTCTTATCTTCACGCTCACTCTTTCTTTTTAAATCTCTTCCTGATATCTGATTTACGGTCGTACAGGATTATTCCGACTCCAAGAGCCAGCATGATTGAGAATATTCCGATGACCATGATCAGGTTGTCTGCAACAAATTTCCCGGTAATACCTGCAATGTTCTGGATGACCCCGGGAGGTTGCTGTTGGGATGCAGGTACCGTGGAAGCCGGAACCGTAGCCGGTGTCTGTTCCGTTGCAGACTGGTCTTTCAGGCTGACCAGGCTGAATGCGGACAAACCCTTTGGCGAAGTTGCCCGGAAGATAATGTTTCCAGCCTCATCGATCCCGGAATAATCCGTGGCGAGCAGTTCTGCAGTTCCGTCATCTGCGATGTGTGCGATCCCTATCGATTCAGTCCCCCCGTGGGTCATCACCCAGTCAGGAGAGATGGTCAGCATGACCATCGCAGGGCCGTGGGTGACAAGAGCAGTCTTTTCCACGATAACGTTGTAGGCAATGTCCCCAACCTGTTTGTTGTTGTTCAGGGCTGCGGACAGATATGCACTCCGCATATCCGGGTTTATTTTTTCTGTGATTGTTGTCGTGATGGCCGCGTTGTCGGGAACTGCGGCAAGCGGTGTATCCAGCGAGAAGGCGACCGGACCCATGCTTAATGATGAAGATACGGGGGTTGTGCGTAACCCGATGCTCTTTATGGTACCGGTTATCGCCCCGTTCTCGCTGACCGGTGTATCGCGTGTCTCCATGACAAGGGTAAAGCCGGGCTGGCTGATGGTGATCAGGTTGTTCGTGACAAAGACCGTTGCACCGGATTTTTCTGCAAGCGCCGTTGCGAGGCGGATTTTCTGGGTGCCTGCAGGACTGGGTGTAACGGTTAACCCTTCAACCGAAATGGGCTGCTTTGTTACCCCCGGGTTCTGGAATGGCGCCAGGAACTTGTTGATCTCCAGGACAACCGGGGCTAGTACCTGCTGGAGAGGGCTGGAACTGCTCACCGAGCCGCTGTCGCTCCCACTATCGCTGATCCCGCCGCCATTATTCACCCCACCTCCGCTATTTGAGGGAGCGATGGAAACCATGCCAAAGATCGAGAGTCCATGGGGAGAGACTGCCTTGAAATAAGTAGTGGAACCTGAATGGTGATCATAGGTCGTGCTGATGGGTTCTTTTCTCCCATCATCCCCGAAACGGAAGATCCTTACGTTTCCAGTGCCACCATTTGCTTCAACCCAGTCATCGGAAACGCCCAGATAAAGAGTGACACCGTCACTGCCCAGGTTGGCGTTGAGGGTTGCAGTGTTTGTGAATTCAACCGTATAGGCAACCGACTTGATATCGAGATTGTTGTTTGTTGCAGCAACCTGGAAAGCATTGGCAGCCGATGTGGTTGCGCCCTGGATAATATTCTGCTGGACGGCGACACCGGAGACCGGCTGGGTCAGGGAAACGTCAATCTGCGCACTGACGTCCCCGATATTCCCGCCAAGGTCCGCAGTAACCGGTGTTGTTTTCATCACAACGCTCTGGATGTTGTTGACACTATAAGTATTCGTACCAGGATCCTCGACAACCTCAGTCCCGATATATTCCATTGAATCCCAGCCGGTTGCAGGGCTGGTAATCGTTACGGTGTTGGCAGTTTTCGTGGCGGACGATTGCGCTGTTGTGCTGATGTTTACCTGCTGTCCACCGCTGGCCGTTGTTGCTGTGGAGACTCCTGATACAGTGGTTTCTGCGGTTTTGGATTCGACGGTTGTGCCGGTGGGGCGGGTTGTTTTGAAGGTAGCGTCGGAACTTGTCGTGGAGAGACCGTCACTTGTGGTTGATTTCACCAGGTAATGGTATGTCGTGAATGACGAGAGGCCGTCCAGCGGGACGAGGTGGGAACTGGATAGTGTGGTATTTGTTTTGGTTAGACTATAACTGGTATCTAGACTGTAACCGACAATGCTGTTTGAATCACCGTTGGTCTTCCATGTAATGTTAGCAGTGTCGGACCCGATTCCGATGGCTGATATATTATAAGCATCAAAGGGAATAGATCCGGAGATCATTACGTTTGCCGCGTCAGCGGGTGTCCAGAAAAGACCTGAAGTTAATCCGATTGAAAAACAGAGAATAAATAAAAATAAATTTTTTTTTCCAATCATTTCCTTTTCCCGGTATGATATCCGGCCGCCAACACTGCGATGGCAAGTGAGATGAGGATTACTGTCAGTGGAGGTGGGGAGCCCTGCGCAGTTGTTGCCACTGGTGCACTCGCTGAGGCCGGACTGCCGGTTGTTGAGGACGAGACCATAACCGCCCAGACACTCAGGTGATTTGTTGTCGTTGACAGGATCATTGCCTGCGCATCCACGGTCGTGGGAAGGATGACCCAGGCGCTGTTGGCGGCGTCATAATACGAGAGTTTCAACTTGGATGCATCTCCGCCCGCAGCCGTGAGGTCATCTGCTGAATATTTGACCTTTACTGTCGCGTCCTTGCTGAGCAGACCTGAAAGGCCTGTGATCTCAAAGCTGCTTGTTCCCAGTTTGGCACCCTGAGGTGCGGGTTGTAACTGATTGTAGGAATACCCCTTCAGAGAAACATCCACAGCGCTGAAAACTGATCCACGGGGAAAAATGACGGAATATCGTCCATCTGGAGTCTGCAGGGTAGATTCACTCCCCGGATTTACAGTGATACCGGCCTGGTCCGGTGGTGCAACATAAGTCTCCTTTACTTCATAGGTGATGGTTTTATCATCAAGGATTTTCCCGTCTGAGGTAAGCACTTTTGAACTAACTTTGTAGGAACCAACCGGCAGACTTTTAACGTTCAGTTCCTCTACAAACTGCACGGTACTTCCCGGGATGATGGCCTCGGTAGAGGGAGACGTTGAACTATTCGCAAGAATAATTCCATTTGCATCAGCAATCTTGATCTGGTCAACAGTTCCGTAATAATGATAATTTCCCGTATTTTTCAGAGTTGTGGTAACTGATAATGGCTGTCCTGCAACCACATCAGCAACGCTAATTCCTGTAATAGTACCCGTGAGGGTTGGATTTGTTCCGGAAACAGTGATTATTACCGGAACCGTAATCTTCGTCGTGACCAACTGGCCCTTTTCCGGAACTTGATAGATCTCTATTAATGCATATCTTCCGCCTTCACCTACATTTTTGGGAAGCGAGATGGTTGCTGTTACGGTTTGTTGGGTACCGGGAGTAAGGTGAAGTGTTTGAGAACTCAGCGAGATAAATGATCGTGCTGAATAGGGGCTGAGATCATTCGATGGACTGATGGACATATATCCTTTATCCAGAGCCTGACCAAAGCCCATGACAGAGATGGTCATATCTACAGGTTTTTCATTCTGCCCTATGCCAATCGTCATGTCATACTGTTTTGAATCCCCGGCAGGAATGCTCTCCATGAATTTGGTGCTTGAAAGAGAAATCGCGGATGAAGGAGCGATGCTAAGGATCACCACAATCAATACAATCGCAATCACATATTTCTTTTTCAGAACTTTGCTAAAACTATACGGCATATAACACCTGTTTTACAAAATTTTCTTTTTCTTTTGTGGTCATTATTTCACCCTACCTGTCACTATAATACCAACAATGATCCGCGAGGGTATTATGTGCATCGTTGGAAGCTTTTCCAATAAAGGGATTTCCGGCTTGGTTATTTTACGTTTTTATACCCTTATGGGATATGAAGGAAATGGAATCTCATTATAAAAAACATTTTCATGAACCCGAACATCTAAAACGAAACAATATTTCGAATTGTCCCCAATGTTGCGCCCTGATTTTTATTACGAACAGTATTTATAACGTTCATTTCTCTATGAATTTCTCCATAATTTAAAAAAAAAGTTGTGACTTTCTCACCCCTGTAATTCTTCCGATAGGGAATAATTACGACCCAACGTAATTCAGTGTGAGTGTTATTGAATACGTACCCGCTGCATCAGTGTTTAGAACCACTTGCGATATGTCAAGATCCATTGGTGTCTCTGTTTCCCAGGCGCCGGCACCATTACCGGTAACTAACGTCGTTGTAGTCGTACCGGATAATGCATTTATCACAGAACTTGTTGAGCCGTGAGGATTGGCATTCACAAGTTGTAATGCCATAGGAGTTCCCATCGGAGTAGTTCCTCTTAGCATAGATCCTTGATGCCCACCAGCCGCATTAGCATCATATGCATAGATGTGGAAAGTAGGATCACTTGTTGTCAGATTGACTGTAGCAAAATTTCCAGCGGAACCTGTTCCTTCAACAGTCGGACTGATATGATGAGTACCTGTTCCAAATGATGAAAAAGTGAGACCTCCTGTAGCATTTGCTATATAAAAATTAAGACCAGATCCTTTTTCACCGGATAATAGCACTCCTTCCGCCGCCATCACCGGCATTGCCATCGCGGCCAGCGCAATAATCAATACGCCAAACAGAACTAATGATTTCGTTTTCATACTTTTTGCACTCCATTGATCTTTTGATCACTTCATAAAATAATTTCACAACTATTAAACCCGGGTCTATGGTTCAATTTTTGAACCAAGCACTTTTTTGGGAAAAACTGGCTGATTTTCCTGAAATCACCGCATTGTATCGCGAAACCTGAGCACTATTTTTTCCGGCCATGCATCTGGTTTTTCAGAATTTTTTAGAAAATGGAGAATTCATTTGGTTCTGGTTAAAATAAAATAACATAAATACTAATTCCGGAAAATCCCGTGACCCGGAAAATCCGACTCGCACATCATCTCAGGAAATCCGGAAATTTCACCTTTATTGTACCGTTTTTTCCGTGCGCGTTTGTCCGGGGAAGACCGGCAGCATTTCCTCTTTTTGTGTTCTCATGACACGACCCTCCCGCACTTGAGAAAAATGGCTTGTCAAGGCTATGCTGATGATAGCAAAACCTGAACGTTCCGGTGACAGAGTATGTGAGATCGATGGTATCAGGATACGTTGAAATGCGACCCTCAATGGAAGCGGACAAACTGACACACAGAAAAAACGTAAAAAAGATATTCAGATATACCGGGCTTTCAGGGAAAGCTTCCGGGGAGTATAGAGCGGGCGGAACGGTTTTCCTTCCGTGTCCTTTTTCACCGCTGCAATAAGGGCCTCAATGGTGAGCTGCTCCTTGAACGGTTTGTTGGGCTGCGACTTCTTCCGTACGGTGACCGTCAGGTTCTTTGATGCGACTTCCTCGTCACCTACTACAATGACGTAGGGAACCCAGTCCATACCGGCTTCTCTGACCTTCTTTCCCATCGTCTCGTTCCGGTCATCGATGTCACAACGGATCTGTGCAGCGTTGATTGTTTTTACCAGTTCTTCAGCAAATGCGATGTGCTTTTCCGTTACCGGCACGACCCGGACCTGCGTTGGTGAGAGCCACGTGGGGAGGGCGGGGACTTCCTGTGTGGAGATGTTTTCAAGGATTGCGCAGATGACCCGCTCGACACTGCCCGTTGGGGAGCAGTGGAGAATAGGGGGGTGGACAACGGTGCCGTCTTCCTTGTGGTACTTGATGGCAAACCGTGTCGAGGACTCGACATCTATCTGGACAGTTGGGTTCTCAATAGGGCGGTTCTGGCCGTCAATTGCGGCAAGATCGATCTTTGCCACCCAGTAGTGGACACGATCGGAGAGGATCTCGATGAGCATCGGGCAGTTGGATTCCTTTACGATCTTCTTTACCCATGCCTCGTGCTCGTCATAGAATGCCTTCGTGCACCGGAACGCGGCAACGAGCTCGGTCTCGAAGTCCCTGCCAGTCTGCCAGCCCATGGCAAGCTGCTCTTCAAAGCACTTGAGTGCCTGCGGCATGTCAAGGCAGAGCGAGTGCATGTCAGGCATCGTGAAGCACCGGAGGCGCTTTAAGCCGATGACTTCTCCCTTCTGCTCGTGGCGGAAGGAGTAGGTGGAGAGCTCGTACATTTTCATGGGGAGGTGGTTGGGCGAGATGTGCATGTCGCGCATGATCGAGAACATGCCAAAGCAGGCCGCGAACCGGAGCATCATGTCCCGGTTGTTGGACTTGAAGCGGTACTGGCGCTCGCCAAACTTTGCGGCGTGCTCCCAGATGGCCTTGTCGCCAAGGTCGTACATCACCGGGGTCTCGACCGGAGAGCCGCCATAGTCCAGCACGAGGCGGAGCACGTAATCGGCAAGCAGGTCGCGGACAATCTTGCCTTTGGGCAGCCAGCGCAGGCAGCCGACATCGCTCGCAGGCTCGTAGTCCACGAGTTCTTTTCCGCGCATCAGGTCAACGTGGGCCGGGTCGCCGCCGACCGGGACCGCAACCCCGAGTTCCTTTTTGACCATGCAGCCAAAGGGCGTGTCGTTGAGGTACTCTTTGTAGTCGTGCTGCTTTCCGTCCGGGGTCAGTACGAACCAGTCGTGGGTGACCTCAGCCTTCTCCTTCTTGACCGTTATCTCTCCGGGAACAATTGTCTTGGAGAGCTCGGAGAGCGGGTGGCCCTTGCAGGAGAGTTTGAAGGATTTGTACCAGCCGAAGGGTGCACGCTTGACGGCAAATCCTTCGCCTTCAAGACCTGTCTTGAGTGCCTTGAGCACGGTGACCGCAGTCTCCGGTGAGGAGAGATCGCTGGAGAGGTGGGCGTACGGGTAGACAACGATCTTGCTGACGTTGACCTGACCCGCCGTCTTTTTTACTTCAGCAATGGCCTGGAGGACAACGCCATCCAGGTCTTCCTCATCGATCGATTCCACGGCACAGAAAACAGTGAGTGCTTCTTCTTCCCTGTCGGAAAGGACCGTGCACTCCTCGGCGATCTTTGTCTTCTTTTTTGCTTCGTATTCGATATAGTCAGAATGAATGAGAAGAAGTCGCATTAATTCATCTCCGATCCGAAATGATCATCCGTATAAAATGGGTTTTTATGGTATTTATAGTGGTTAACCCGATGCAGCTTTACCGGGATATGACAAAAAGTTTCGTGAATTAAGGTTGGAAGGTATCGTTCCTGTCCCGGACTTTTTTCTGCTGGTCCGGAAAAACGGTTTATTTTTTCCGGTTCGCGTGATACCGCGAGAGGGTTGCCTGTCGCTGGTCGAGATATTTTGCATCACCCTTACTGAAATACGGGTTTGCCGCCCGTTCCGTTGTGTAGAAAACAAGCTGCCCGATAGGCATCCCCGCATACACTTTCACCGGGCGGGCATTCACGTTGGCCATCTCCAGCGTGATGGTGCCCCGGAACCCGGCATCGATCCAGCCCCCGGTCTGGTGGAGGGTGACACCGAGCCGGGCAATGCTTGACTTTCCTTCAATGGTTGCAACGATATTGTCAGGGAGTTCGATGGTCTCCAGCGTCTCGGCAAGGATGAACTGGCCGGGGTTGAGAATGAACGAGTCTGCGTGCACCTCTTCCACATCGGCGGTGACACTGTCCTGGTTATACGGGTCAATCACTGCCGTGCCCGGTTTGTACCAGACAAAATGATTGCCAAGCCGGATATCGAGAGAGTTAGGCTGTACGAGGGCAGGATCGTACGGTTCAATCCTGATAAAGCCCCTGCTGATGCGGTCGAGGAGCTGCCAGTCCACAAGGATCATTGTGCTGAGTTTATGGGCGTTGATCGCTCATAAGAGATTCTGAAAATAGTGCAATTGGTGGTATGCCCTGTTGGTAGTTCGCACGAAAATCTGAAACGCGGCTGCCATTTTTCAATCAGGATCCATATTTTTTTCGGCCGGTCCTGCCCGGAAAATTTCAATACGGGTCTGTATGATAAGATTTCAAACGCGATCGTGATCGCGGTTAAAAAAAATTACAATCAAGGATCGATTTTAAAATTACAATCAAGGATCGATTTTAAAATTACAATCAAGGATCGATTTTAAAATTACAATCAAGGATCGATTTTAAAATTACAATCAAGGATCGATTTTAAAATTACAATCAAGGATCGATTTTAAAATTACAATCAAGGATCGATTTTAAAAATTACAATCAAGGATCGATTTTAAAATTACAATCAAGGATCGATTTAAATTTTTCATGCCGGGTGGGGTTGAAAATATTTTGAGCATTGTCTGATTTGAAATTATACAGCAGTTCACGCATGCGAAGAGTGGTGCAGTGAGTGGGTACAGAACTGAGAAAAAGGGAGGTATATTCCATACCCGGAAACGGTGTACCTGGTCTTATGATTCCAATGGATCATTACAGGATGCACATACTCCCTGCTAATCCACTCTGTTCGGTTACCTCAAAACCAGCGACAATCCATAAAGTCTATAAGTTGTTCGTTCCGGATGCAAGTCGTCGGAACAATAAAAAATATCCCTGTGAATAAAATTTTGTTTTTATAAACACATACTATATATCTAATCAGCAGTACTGGGAACATATCGAGCGTTCCTCATGAAACTCCAGGAAAAAACACTTGTGGTTTTCGTCAGCCTGCTAATCCTGGCCCTCTTGTGCATGAGTGTATTTTTTTCAACAATACTTCTGGCAAGTTACAATGCTCTTGAAGAGCAATATATCACCAAAGATCTCAACCAGGTTGTCGACGAACTCAACGGAGAACTTTTTCACCTGTCGGCACTTGTCTCTGACTGGGCCCCCTGGGATGATACCTATAATTTTGTAAACGGGAAGGACCCGGAGTATCTCAAATCAAATCTCGTGGCCCCGGCGTTTGAAAATCTGCACCTGAACCTCATTGTAATTACCAATGCCAGGGGAGAATTGATCTTCTCCGGGGGATATGATCTTCAGAACAGGGAAATGGTCCCGGTGCCTGTGTTTTTTTCAGGACCTCTGGATCTAAATAACCCTCTGATGAATATGTCGGATCCCCGCCATATTACTTCGGGAATTCTGATGCTCCCTGAGGATCCGATGCTTGTTGTATCACAACCTGTTGTACGTTCCGATTTTTCCGGTTCTCCGCAGGGTGTTGTCATCATGGGACGGTACCTCAACAGGGAAGAAATCTCAAGGATCGCGGAACGTACGCGCCCCAGTCTCACTTTCACCCGTACTGACGATCCATCATTACCTTCCGGCCTTGTTTCCCGTATCCGTAGCATCAGCGGGTCTGCACCTGGAATTATCCGGCAGCTGAATGCAGATCAGGTTGCCGGATATGCCCTTGTCCACGATATTTATGGAGATGACGCACTCGTCCTCCAGATCACCGAAACCCGCGATATCTACCACCAGGGATTAAACACCACGATGCAGGTCATCCTCATTATTCTTGCCGGGGGTTTGTTCATAGGACTTCTGGTAATTTTCCTGCTGGATCTTGTAGTGCTGAAAAGAATGAGCACCCTGGCACTTCAGGTACACGCTATCGGCAGGGAGGGAAGCATCACGGATCATGTGGCAATCGAAGGGGATGACGAACTTTCAGGACTTGCCACGGAAATAAACCGGATGCTGGACACTATCGAAACATTCCACAGGAAACTGGGTGCCAGCGAGGAAAGATTCCGGGAACTCTCGGATCTGCTCCCCCAGATTATCTTTGAACTGGATACAAATGCCACCCTGACCTATGTCAACGAGTATGGCAGGGAACTGTTCGGCGTGTCGGAAAAAGATCTTGAAAAGGGTGTGCCCGCCCGGCAGTTCCTGATCCCTGAAGATCTTGAGCGGATAAACAAAAACTTAAAAAAAGTAGCGGCCGGTGAAAAATCGCCCGGCGAGATCTATACGCTCGTTAAAAAAGACAAATCCCTTATGCGGGCCATTATGTTCAGTTCTCCGGTAATCCATGATGGCAGGCTTGAGGGATTCCGGGGAAGTGGCATTGATATCTCCGAGCGGATCCGGCTTGAGGAAGCACTCAACGAAAGTGAGGTGAAATACCGTGCTCTTACCGAGAATTCGGCAGATATCATCTTCTCCCTTGATGTAACGGGAATATTTACCTTTATTTCCCCTCAGGTTTCCCGATACGGGTTCTCGCCAGATGAGGTTATTGGGAAAGCGTTCCACCAGTTCATCCATCCGGATGATCAGGAAAAAGTTCTGGATGATTACCGTCGCGAGATGCATGACGGTATATCTGTCATCTCAACGTTCAGGATCATTGACAAGCTGGGTGCCATTCACTGGATTGAAGAGAACGGTAATATAAAACGCGATCCGCAGGGTAACCCGACAGGAATGGTGGGTATCCTCCGGAATGTGACTGACCGGGTGCACGCAGAAGAGGCGCTCAGGCAGAGCCGGGAACGGCTGGAAAACATCCTGAGGGCCTCCCCGGTCATTGTCTTTGAAACAGATCCGGCGGGAAACCTCTTGTTTGCCAGTGACCTTTGGGAGCAGCTCATCGGATCCCCTTTTGAAACATTGAAAGGACGGCACTGGTCAGAAGTACTTCACCCGGACGACAGGGCCCGTCTCGCACAGGAGGTAAGAACACTGATACAGGAACGGGCTCTCGTCTGTGCAGAAGCAAGGATTATCCGGCCGGATGGGTCTGTGGTGTGGGTACTGGGTCAATCGGTGACGGTGTACAATCCTGACGGCAGTGTTCATGGACATGTGGGAACGATAACCGATATCACCGAACACAAGAGGATAGAAGAGACTCTTGCGGAAAACGAGGAAAAGTACCGGGCGCTCACGGAAAATACCGGCGATGTCCTCTACTCTATGGATATGTCCGGCATTTTTACCTATATCTCCCCGCAGGTGAATAAATATGGTTTTCTTGCCGAAGAGATAATCGGAAAATCGTTTCGCGATATAATTCATCCGGATGATCTCGTCCGGGTTGAAAACGATCTATCCAGTGACCTCGAAAAAGGCGCCCAGTTCCATTCCACATTCAGGATCTTTGATAAGTGGGGACATGTCCACTGGTTTGATGAAAAGGGTACCCTGCGGCTCGATCAATCCGGAAAACCCCTCGGGATCTACGGGGTGCTGCGTGATGATTCTGAACGAAAACGGGCTGAAGAGGGACTGATTGAATTAAAAAACCTGTACATGGCGATATTTGACAATACCGGCAGTGCCACGATCATCATTGCCTACGACACTTCTATCGTTATGGCAAACCCGGGATGGGAAAGTATTACCGGGATCTCAAGGATAGAAAGTATAGAGCGAAGATGGACTGATTTTGTCCATCCTGAAGATCTCGGGATGATGAAAAAACATCACTTTGCAAGGAGAGATGTATCATCGCATGTACCCAGAGAATATTCCTTCAGGCTCATTGATGCATCAAAAAATTTGCACCACTGTCTTGTCAGCGTTGTCATGATCCCCGGGACTACCAACAGCATCGCTGCGATTGTTGATATTACCGAAAGGAAACGCGCTGAAGAAGCAACCGAGCTCGCCAACAAAAAATTGAACCTGCTGAATAATATCACACGGCATGATATCCTCAATACCATTACCGGGCTCCTTGGTTGTGTGGATATGGCGAGTGCCACGACTTCTCCGGAAGAAAGAACGAACCTGCTCAATGACATCAAGGATCTCACCCGGGTCATCCAGCGCCAGATTGCATTTACCCGGGATTATGAGGAAGTAGGGGTTAATCTACCGCAATGGCAGAATGTAAACGAGGTTATCCGCCGCACACTTCTGAATTTTAAAAATTCCAATCTGTATTTTTTTGTTGATCTGGAAAACGCGGAAATTTATGCGGACCCCCTGCTGGAAAAAGTATTTTACAATCTGGTGGATAACGCAATTCGTTATGGCGAATCTATCACCATTATAAAATTTTCTTTCCTGATATCGGATATGGGCTTATTCATAATCTGTGAGGATGATGGAACTGGAATTCCCCCTGAAGATAAGGCACGGATTTTCGAACGGGGTGTGGGGAGGAATACCGGAATGGGGCTGTTCCTGACACGGGAAATTTTGGGTATTACGGGTATTACGATTGTGGAAACCGGTGTGTACGGGAAAGGTGCCCGTTTTGAAATCCATATTCCCCGTGGTACGTTCAGGTTTGTGACAACGGGGAATTCTCTTGGGTAAAGAGCCGCGGTAAAACCGGGCGAAAAAAAAATTCTGTGTTATTTGGGATAATTAACACGGGCCTGCTGCGTCTCTCTGCTTTGGGTCGTTAGCTTGCTGAACAAATGTCAGCTGGATGATATGGGGAGAACTCCCTATTCCTCTCCGTTATCATCCTCAAGATTCTGTCTTCCCGTCTTGTCCCGGTCCAGCAGCGACGGGTCGATATGCCACTCGCTCCTGCGCAACAGGCCATGCAGGGTGCTCGCCTCGCGGATCGTCAGGTTCGTCCGCCCCAGGATCCGCCGGATGAGGATCATGGTGTTCTCGCGCTTGAATTCAGGATGATGGATCTCGTCTAAGTACCGGTCAATGTGCTGGTACAGGTGTGCCATGTCGTTCGCCGGGCAGAGTGTAATACTGGGCAGCGGCATATTTGCAAGTTCATAGCAGACAACACCGACAGCATGCGAGAGATTGAGGATCGGGTACTCCTCCGCAGTCGGGATCGTGCAGATCATATCGCTGCGTTTCACCTCTTCGTTATTGAGGCCCCAGTTCTCCCGCCCGAAGAGGATCGAAATGCGCCCATCGGTGTCCTTGATCCGCTCGCGGATCTCTTTGGGCGAATAAAACGGCATCCGCATGGCACGGCAGACCGATTTGCTCACGGTTCCAGTGGCGGCAATGACAATATTGCTCCGGGCAAACACATCTTCGATCGTACAGACTTCCGCGCCGTGGAGCACGTCCCAGGCATGCGATGCCCGGGCATCTGCCTCATTGCCCAGCTTGCACGGGTTGATGAGCACGAGCCGGTGAAATCCGAAGTTCTTCATCACCCGTGCCGCAAATCCCACGTTCCCTTCGTAGATCGGTTCGACAAGGACGATATCAATCTCGGGCATAAAAAAAATTACTGGATCGCATCCACGGTTGCTTTCAGAACCGCTGCACCCTGATCGTAGACTGCATTGCCCACAACAATCGTATCGGCATATTTGCTCATCTGTGCCGCTTTCTCGGCAGAGTTAATACCTCCGCCATAGTAAAGGATGGAATTATCAAGCGCTTCTGATGCAGCCTTCACCACATTGGGATCCCCGAATGTGCCACTGTATTCGATATAGATAATCGGGAAATGGAAGTAGTGGTCGGCGACCGCTGCATAGGCAGCGACTTCGTCTGCTTTCAGGTCACAGACCGCTTTTGTTACCTTCCCTACCGAGGAGTTCGGGTTGAGGACAATGTACGCTTCGGGAACTACCGCCTCCCACGGGATCTGGCTCTTCTGCTGCTGCACCCAGAGCCGGTGTTTGCCGACAATCCATTGCACATCTGTTGAATTCAACACGCTGGGAACAAAAACATAATCGATTCCCTGCACAAGTACCGCCTCAGGTCCTGCCGGCTCCATCACGAGCGGGAGGTCGTACGCCTTGACCTGTTTTTGTAACGCAGCAAGGTTCTCCTTCGTTACGTTGAGAGTGCCCGAGAGCATGAGGGCATCGGTACCGCTGGCGGCGATTGCATCAATGTCGCCCGGCCTCAGCTGTTTGTCAGGATCCAGTTTGGTCACATGCACCCAGTCTTTCCACTTCATCATAATTCACACACTATTTGTTGTGCTTCCCCATAAACAGAATGGCATTCTTTTTAATGACGGGCGTGCGGATATGATCAACATCAGTTCCATTGGCTGCGGTTTTTTAACCGTCGGTAAATACGCTTCAGTAACAACAGTATTATATTTAACCGTTCAACAGAAAAGAAAAACATATCCGTCGATTCTCATGAACCTCCAGCATAAAACTGCGCTCATCTTTATTGTCCTCCTGATCGTACTCATGATGCTGGTCAGCATTTTTTCATCATTCGTGATACTATCCAGTTATGCCGATCTTGAACAGCAGTACATGGCAAACGATCTTCAGCTGGCGGTGACGAGAATCGATGATGAAGCCAATACCCTCTCTACCATCGTATCAGACTGGGGGCCGTGGGATGACACGTACAATTTTGTCCAGGGAACAAAACCCGATTTTATTGCATCCAATCTCGCTCCCGAGACGTTTGAAAATATCCGGGTCAATGTCATTATTATAACTGACCGTCATGGTAAAATTGTCTATTCGGGTGCCTATAATCTTGACAGTAAGATGATGATGACTGTTCCTGAAGATCTTCTGAATCAGCTGGGGCTTAAAGACCCCCTGATGAACCAGTCCGATCCACGGAAGGGAACCCATGGTCTCATCCTCCTTGCCGATTACCCGATGATCGTTGCATCCCGACCTATTGTGAGGACGGATTTCTCCGGAGAGCCTCAGGGTGTTGTTATTATGGGACGTTCCCTTGATAGCAGGGAAGTGAGCCGGCTGGCGCAACTTACCCGCCCCTCGCTGAGGTTTTTCCGGGTCGATGATCCTGCACTCCCCCGGGATCTGGTGCGTAATCTCCAGGAAAAGAAATCTGGTGATGGCTGGACAATCCAGCCAGCGGACCGGAATACCATAGATGGCTTTACACTTCTCAAGGATATCAATGGCAGGGACGCCCTTATTCTCGGGATTAGTGATCCCCGCAGTATCTACCAGCAGGGTGCTTCGACAACATTAAGGTTCATCGGTATTATCCTGATAACCGGCCTTGTGTTTGGCCTGGTGGTGATGTTCCTGCTTGACCGGCTGGTGCTTGCACGACTGGGAACACTGTTCATGCAGGTGCATGATATCGGTAGCAAGACACGTGAATCCTATCGTGTGGAGATCGGAGGTGGAGATGAGTTTTCGGATCTTGCCCAAGAAATTAACCGGATGCTGAACACGATCGAAGATACGCAACAGAAAGTTAAGGCGAGTGAGGCACGGTTCCGTGAACTTGCAGAGCTGCTGCCGCTGATTATTTTTGAAATGGACTCTAACGGCAATCTCACCTATGTGAATAAGGCAGGAGTTGAACTATTCGGGATTACTGAGCAAAAGATCGCAGAGGGAATTAATATCAGGATTTTTCTATCCCCCGATAATTTCGAGAAGATGCAGACCGGTCTTTCTGCAGTGATGTCTGGTGTCAGATCTTCCGGACAGATCTACTCATTAAAACAACTTGACGGGAACCTGATGAAAGCCCTTGTGTATGTATCACTCATTCACCGGGAAGGCAGTGTTATAGGGTTCCGGGGGGTTGTTCTGGATATATCCGAACGTGTCCGGCTTGAAGAAGCACTCACTGAGAGCGAGGAATATCTCCAGTCGCTGATCTGGTCAATCCGTGCTGGTATCATCGTGATTGACACTAAAACTCACACAATCATTGATGTGAATCCGGCGGCCCTCGAGATGATGGGCACTACTAAGGATCTGATTATCAACCAGCGATGTAACAAGGTGATCTGTTCTGCGGAAGTGGGAAGATGCCCAATCACTGACTTAAACCAGACGATGGATAATGTCGAAAGTACCCTGCTGACCCCGGACGGCAGGCAGATTTCAATCATAAAATATATAGTACCGGTGTTGCTTCACGGCAGACAATGCCTTCTCGAAACTTTTATTGATAACAGCTACCGCAAACAGATCGAAATAAAACTGGCTGAGAACGAGGAAAAATACCGGGCTCTTACGGAAAATACTGTTGACATTCTCTTCTCTACAAATATGCAGGGTATTATTACCTATGTCTCACCGCAAGTCAACAAATACGGTTTCCTTGTCGAAGAAGTGATCGGGAAATCACTCAGTATTCTTATCCATCCCGGAGATATCAGGAGAGTGGAGAGCACGTTGTCCCGCGAACTGGAAAAAGGTGCCCAGTTCGTTTCCCAGTTCAGGATCGTGGATAAATGGGGGGCAATCTACTGGTTCGAGGAAAAAAGTTCCCTGCGGCTCGATATTTCAGGAAACCCGGTGGGGATTTACGGGATCCTGAGGGATATCACCGAACGAAAACGGGTGGAAGATGCGATCGATATTGCCAATAAAAAGCTGAACCTGATGAACCAGATCACCCGGCATGATATTCTCAACACCATCACCGGATTACTGGGGTGCGTTGATATGGCAAAAGCAACGAACTCTCCTGAAGAGCGGGAACTGTTTCTCAATGACATCAAGGATCTCACCCGGGTCATCCAGCGCCATATCACCTTTACCCGGGAGTACCAGGAAGTCGGCGTCCACCTGCCACAATGGCAGAATATTGATATCATTCTTCATAATGTCCTGCAGAATTTCCAAAAGTCCGGCATCATCTTTTACGTAGAGTTCGAAAACATTGAGATTTATGCGGATCCTTTACTGGAAAAAGTGTTTTATAACCTCGTTGATAATGCGATCCGGTATGGTGTAACTATCACAACCATCTCGATATATCCCCAGATATCAGATACGGGCTTTTCCCTTGTTTTTGAGGATGATGGTGTTGGTGTTGACACGGGACAAAAACTCGAGATTTTTAAGCGGGGTGTTGGAAAGAATACCGGTATGGGCCTGTTCCTGACCGCAGAAATTCTGGCAATAACCGGGATAACCATTGAAGAGAACGGAATTTTCGGGAAGGGTGCCCGGTTCGAAATCCGTATCCCGAACGGCACCTGGCGGTTTCCCCGGGATTAAAAAAGGCGGTAAGCATATTATGAAGATACATTCTTAATCATATACAGGGAGTGGGATGTAAATGTCTGGCGAAAAGATCCTTATTGTTGAAGATGATGATATCATTGCACGGGTTGAAGACTGGCGGTTAAAAAACCTCGGCTATATTGTCTGCGGCCGGGCAATCACCGGCACAGAAGCGGTGGAACTTGTGGCGAAATACAAGCCCGATCTTGTCCTGATGGATATCAACATCCAGGGCCCTATCGATGGTATTGAAACGACAAAACTGATAAAAAAAGATTTCAATATTCCCGTTGTCTATGTCACATCCCACTCGGATGGTGCCACGATCGATCGGGCGAAAGATACAAAACCAGAAGGATTTATTATCAAACCCTTTGAGGATAACGATCTTCGCGTCGCCATTTCCCTTGCTTTAAAAAAATAAGTATTGATATCAGATCTGGATAATCGAAGTATCCTTCTTTTTCTGGATTGCTGCCTGAAATTCCTTTATCTTCTGGAGCGTGATACCTGAAGCAGCTGATACAGCCCCTGCATCTGCCACAAGCAGGGTTGCAGCAGTGGTGATCCCCGCCCGGGAGAGTTTTTCAACAACAGTATCAGTGATGCCCTTGATTGCAAGCAGTTCTTTTTTGCCTTTTACTATTTTGAGTTTCGGCATCTTTTTGGGTTGTGGTTTGTTTAAGTAGGTGCAGACCCTCTCCACATGTCGCTGCACCGTAGCAGGTGATACACCTGCGAGTTTACTTAAATCTTCAGGAGTGCGTTCACAGAACATCTCCGGTGTTATTATTCCCGCTGCAAGGTATTTTTTCAGGCTGACGGCGGGAATGCCGATCTCCTTGAGTATCTGGCCATAATACATGAGTTTTGCTTCGGTGAGGATCTGTTCGGCCTCGGCATCACTTACCCCTGCTTTTTTCAATGTTGCAGCATCGGTGTGTGCAAGCCCGAACAATTCAGTAATGCCCAGTTCCTTTAATGCTGTAAGGATCTTTGCCGAGCTGCGTCCTTTACGGGGGATAATGCGCTCACGCAGGAATTTGCGGCATTCGGACCGGCGGCGCAGTTTATCGAGTACGGAACCCGCATCGGTGATGAGCTGTTGTGCCGCATCAGGAGATATATCAAGTTTTTTTGCCATCTGTTCGGGTGTACTACGCGCAATTTCTGCCACGGTGTACACGTGCTTTGCCTGGATCTTTGTGGCAAGCACATCTGTCATGGACGGTATCTCGGCAAGTGATTCCCTGTTGGAGTTGATCTGGTGGCAGAGCGGGCAGCCGATATCCCACGGGCGGGCACCTTTCCGGATAAGACGGACGAAGTTGAGGTTGTGCTTTTCACAGATATCATCCGTGCGGACGGCAAAACCCCATTGGGCATTGGGAAGGCCGATATTGAATGTGCATTCGGGATACCGGGAACAGCCGATAAACTGCGCATTGCCCCTCATATGCTTGATTGCAATAGTTCCCCCGCAGGCCGGGCATTTCCCGAGATTCATCTCTTCGGCAGTCCTGTCACGGATATCGTCGCCAATGATCTGCTCGTTTGCTTCGAGCTGATCGAATGCCTTGTGGAGCATTTTCTGGGATTCCCTGATCACATCTTCCCGGGTCCGGTTGCTCTCCTTGATCTGCTGCATGTGCGATTCGAGCGTCTGGGTCATGTCAGGTTTGGTGATCATATCCGCATGCTGCTCTAAGGATTCGATGACTGCCCTGCCGACAAGCGTGGGGCGTAGCGGGGTGCCTTCAACGTACTTGCGCGACACGAGTTTTGCGATCACTTCATGGCGGGTACTCTTGGTGCCAAGACCGAGCTCTTCCATCATCTGGATCAGCTTGCTCTGGGTGAACCGGGCGGGAGGCTGAGTCTCTTTCTCATCGAGAGTAACTTTTTTTATCGGAAGATGTTCCCCGGTAACAAACTCCGGCAGGATCATCTCTTTTGCCTCGCTGAACGGGTAGACGGTATGCCAGCCGGGTTCGATGAGCTGCCCTCCGGTTGCCGTGTACTCTTCGCCTCCGGCTACAAAGAGGACTTTAAGGGTCTTCCACTGTGCGTCAGGTGAGAGTGTGGCAAGGAAGCGGCGGAGCACCAGTTCGTAAATCCGGAACGCATCGTCACCGATCGCCTCGCGGGTAGCCGGTCCGGCCGGGTGGATTGGGGGGTGATCGGTGGAGGATTTCTTCCCCCGCGTAGGAACAGCCCGGCGGTTTGCCATGGTCCATTCCACGTCTTTTTTAAACGGGGAGTTCCGGATATCTTTTAATATTCCATTCAGGTCCAGAGACGGGGGATAGACCGTATTGTCCGTCCTTGGATAGGAGATATAACCGTTCATGTACAGGTCTTCGGCAATCCGCATTGCATTGGCTGCGGAAAACCCAAGGCGTGCGGCGGCAACGATGTAACTGGTGGTATCAAATGGCGAAGGTGCCCGGTCCTGTTTGGTACCGGTTTTTATATCGGTGACAACAAGTGGTGCTTTTGACCGGTCATGGGCGAGTTGCGCTTCGCTTTTTTCATGGAAACGCCCGTGGGTATGCCGGGTTTCAATGGCTTCGCCGCTTTTTTCGGTCAGGAGCGAGATCTGCCAGTACTTCTCCGGGACAAAGGCTTCGATCTCTTTCTCCCGGTCCACGATCATGGTCAGGGTCGGGCTCTGTACCCGGCCTACCGAAAGAATATTCTGTCCGCCACGCCGTGCAGCGAGCGAGATGAACCGGGTTAACGCTGCGCCCCACATGAGATCGATTGACTGCCGGGCCTCTCCTGCTGCAGCAAGGGCAAAATCGAGTTCCGTGGTGTGGGAGAAAGCGTGGGTGAGTTCCTGTGCCGTGATCGCGGAGAAACGTGCCCGGTCAACGACAACCTTCGGGTTGACCGCCCGGACCAGTTCATAGGCTTCCTTTCCGATCAACTCCCCTTCGGTATCAAAATCCGTTGCGATGGTGACGCGGTCTGCTTTCCGTGCCAGTTTCTGGAGGAGTGAGACGATCTTTTTTTCGGTGGGGATCTTGATCGTTTTTGCATCGATCAGGCTACGGGGTTTGAACTCTTCACTGCGCCAGTTGCTGTATCCCGGAACGAAATCGATCTCGACAACGTGCCCTCGTAAACCAACGGTCGTTGTATCGCCGAAACTGTACGTCGAAACGCCGGCATCCTTATTTTC
>Ga0074198_1001046_pt1 | contig 21446 bp, 16 predicted proteins | sample EPASupsiteSAE323_FD_64527 | JGI IMG/M metagenome (GOLD analysis project Ga0074198, IMG submission 64527) | Bioremediated contaminated groundwater from EPA Superfund site, New Mexico - Sample SAE3-23 | ecosystem: Environmental > Aquatic > Deep subsurface > Groundwater > Contaminated ...
TGCTGTTATATATCCAGCAATTGGGATAAGAAAAGCAAATTCGCCACTTTTATCCTTATATATTAATGGATTATTATATGAATAAGAATAGCTATTCAATATTTGCGGATTTTCTAGGTATTTCTTTTGTTCTAATCCAGTTTTTTCTTTAATCCGTTGAGTATCACCAATACTTATTACTACAGGATCCACGCTCACAAACCTCCCAATGTTTGCGTTGTAATACCTTGCATTGGCATAGTACATTCCTGTTTCATCATCCATTTCATATCCAGTATATTTCTTTGTTTCATTATGTTCTGTTGTTTGTTCATTTATTCTTTCTCCTCCGTATGGATAATAGTCTAATAATTGATTTATTTGTCCATTTTCATCTGTTATTACATTTGATCCACTGAGATGGTCTGTGTGGTTATAGTATATGGTATTATCTTCTATGGTTGCTATTGCTGAGTTTCCTGCATATACATATTGTACCACGTTTCCATCTCTTAATTCGAGATACTTGTTTGGATAAAGAGTCGTACCACTCTGTGATGACTTATATATTCTTTGTCCATCATGGTCATATCCATACGCTGTAGTATTTTGATTTTGTATATTTTCTGTTTCCACTAATCTATTTTTGTAATCCCAAGTAAATGTAATTTCTCCATTATTTATTACATTTCCATTATTATCGTAAGAAATGGTTTGTCCTCCAACATTTGTGACTGCATGTGGGTTCGTGCCTTGATACAAATAATTTCCTTGATCACTTTTATTTACTATATTCCCAAGCCCGTCATAAGTATATGTTTGTACGTAATCTGCGTTATTTTGACTGTTAATAATAGTAGCACTTTTGAGTCTGTATATATCGTCATAAGTAAATGTTGCTGTCTTTCCAGCATTTGTATCTGATGCATCTACTATCTGAGTAATATTCCCTATTTGGTCATAAGTATATGTAATATCTTGGAAATTATTAACATTATTTGTTGTTACTTTATTTCTCAATCTATACAGTTCATTTGCATCATAAGTATTATTTGTTGTCACACCATTTCCATATACAATACTTTCCACCATCTGAAGAGGGTTGTATTGTATATTTGTAATAATACTTACATTATCTCTATGAACACTCTCTAACAGCCCAGCACCGTTATATGCATACATTACTGTTGAATTATCTGGATATGAGATACTTTGTATATTTCCTTGTCTATCGTAACTCGTCGTCGCTTTTACTTCATACTCTACCATATCCACCATTCTACTTTCTTCGGTAATATTTCCATTGTTATCGTACGCATATTTTGTGAATACATCAGAAGTAATACTTGCACACAATTTTGTCTTTCCATTCGTACAAGTATCATAAACATATTCTGTCTGTATATCCGTATCATCATTTACAGCTTCTGTGAGCGGACGATTCAAAACATCATATGTATAATAGAGAGTATCTCCATTTGGAGTATTTTCTTCAATAACATTTCCTTGATTATCATAAGTATAGTCGTATATACCAAAATTGTTATTTCCTACTGCATGAAGATCTTCTGCCTGTGTACGTCTTCCGATACCATCATATATAAAATTCCGTACATTGTTATTTGCATCAGTAATTTTGATAAGATTATTATTTGCATTATAACGGTAACGTGTCTCAAATACATTCATATCCCCATGTTCGTCAACGCCAACAAGTCTTCCAAAAGCATCGGAATATATATCCTTTGTATTATTTAATGGGTCAATTATAGTCGTCTTCCAATCATCATATACATACTGTGTCATACCAAGAACATTTGTCACTGTTTTTTGTCTGCCTTGAGCATCGTATGTATATGTTGTAAATAGATTTTGATTTTCTGTAATAGGTGTTTGTTCAATACCTACACTTTCATAAGGAAGTGATTCTTTTTGTAATTGTCTTTTTAGGTTATATACATAATCTTTTACCGTATATATATTTGTCTCCTCTGTTTCTTTCCTTTCTTGTACTGGCTGATCAAAACCGTTTATATATGTATAAGTATCCAAGAAAACACTCTCTGTAAGATAATCTGTTTTTTTCACAAGACGTGGTATTGATGTATCTGTATATGTATATGCAGTTTTTACAACAGTACCAGTACTTCCATCTGGATTTGGGATACGCTCTTCTTTTATTCTTCCTTTTCCATCATAGGAATACTCAAAAGTATTTAAATTCGGATCCACGATGACAATAGGTTTTCCATTTATATAATTATAGGTATACCAAGTAACCTGATTCATTGCGTTTCGTACAGTTGCTGGATACATACTATATGTATCATACATAAAAGTAGTCATGTTTCCATTGGCATCAGTCTCCGTTGCAACTGACCCTTGGTTGGTATATGTCTTTGTCTCCGTAGCGTAACTATTTCCTGCAATCCAACTATCGTTTCTCGTTTGATTTCCTTTTTCTACTTGACCAAAAGAAAGATTATCATAATACGATTGAGATTCTCTTACTTTGTTACCATAATAATCTTCTATCCTTTCACTTGTCCGCAAACCAGTCATATTTGCATTCGCTGTTGGTGTTGCATAGGTATAACTTGAAACAACTTTATCTTCCAAAGTATCCACAAAAGTACCATCTACATTTGTGGTTACTTCACCATATTGGGTATGTGTTACAAGATTTCCATTTGTTGTGTCATACACAAATGACTCTGCTGTATCTTTATGTGTTACATTTCCGTCATACACCTTACGAACAATCGTATCTGGAGTAATAAGGGAACTCTTTTCATTATTATAGGTATAGACATTGTATGTGGTTTCCTCAACCTGATAAAGATTATTTTGTGCATCATACAATTCACTTTTGTATGGACGATTTATCTCTGCATAATTATTTTCTCCTTGATGAAAATATGTTTTACTAATATTTCCCTCAACATCTGTTTTTTCCACAATTGCAAATCCTGCAAATCTCTTATCATAAGCATTATTCACCCACATTTTTCCACCAGAATACTCATATGTATCTGTTGATATATTTCCAAGTCCATCATTTGTACGAATAGTATTTACTGTTTGAATAATTGTTGGAAGATTTGGATTTTCCAAATCACCTGTAGCACTCTTATATTGTGTGCTTGGCTGGTATGTGATATTAATTTCTGTTTCTGTTGAATTCGTTACACCAACGAGCAAATCCGCAGGTTCACCAAAACTTACAAAATCCCTGTGAGCATATTGATTATCCACCAATGCAGAACTTCCCGTAAAATCCACCATACCATCTCCATTCATGTCTACCACACGAACTCCATTGTCCACTGGAACATAATAATTTCCAATGGTTGGAACTGGCAATAAACCATTTGGTAAAGTTGTCCATCCTTTTCCTGTATTCAAATGTATAGCATTGATATTTCGGTCAGGCTGATTTCGGATTAAATCCGTCAAACCATCTCCATTTACATCGCCCAATCGTGTACCATAATCATACTGTCCCAGATTAAAAGACTCTGGGAGTGTATTTTCCAATGTTAAAACCTCAGTCCATCCACGATATCCATCCCCAATATAAACTGAACTTTTTGGAGTAAGATATCTATCATATTCTGAAAATATTTGGTCTTGTATCCCATCTCCATTAATATCAAAATTACGTCTTCTCCTTTGGTCAATATCAGTATCTAAAGTATACAAATTTGTAAAAACAGCACTATCCCAATGGTCTAATCTATTAATATATACGAAACCATTATTTGATTCAAAATTATCCGGATGAATAATATCTTCCAAACCATCACTGTTAGCATCCATGACATAATTTGGAAGAGTTTCATAATTCCCCAATCCATTCAGTCTTGCAAATGTTACAGGGATATCTCTTTCTACTAAATTCCAATCAGGATCAGTGTTACTTCCATTATGAATGTATACATTTTGTTCTGCACCATATGATTGAACAAAATCTAAATAGGTGTCACCGTTTATATCAAAAATCCTTACACCATGATCTGCCAATTCCTTAATAATACCAACTGGTATTGTTGTTAACCACTCTTCTGTGTATCCATTCCCTGTATTTATCTCCCAGGTTGCCTCTACCTGGTATATACTTCCTTCAATTTGTTGATATACTGATTTAATTGCATCATTCAAACTATCCCCGTTAATATCCATTATTCTTTTTCCCGTATCATAATAGGTATTTCCTTGGCTATCTACAAAATTTCCAATTCCATAATAACTAGATACTTCCCATTCTGGAGTATGAGTAGAATAATCAAATGTCGTATTCTCATCTGCTATATTATCAGAATAACTCACAGTCGCTCTTTGAAGCATGCTTCTCAATCCATTATCCCCCGCAGTATAGGATAAGGTATATCTCTTTTTCCACTGTCCATTTACAAAAACTTCAACATTGCTTAATCTTTTTTGTGTGTATACTTCAAATCCTTTATTATACATTTTTAAATCATCTGCTCTATTTTCATAAGCAAACTGAATCGCATATATACCATCTATTCCACTTGCATTGGTATACGTAATACTTGAAGGATATATCTGTCCTGTCTCTTTGGTATATGTAAAATCTATTGAATTTCCATTGGAATCTTCAATTTTATCTACCATCCACTTATATATTTTTGTACCATCACTATTTTCTTGTCTTGATATATTTGTCTGTCCAAAGGTATAGAGAAGTCCTTCCTTTGTTTTCATTGTCCAAAAATCACCCGTATGATACTCATACAAAACATTTTCTCCTGATTGTACTCTTGGTAAATAGGTACCGTGTATTTCATCACTCAATGTTCCTGTTGCCATTTCTCCAAAGAATGAAGAAGAAAAATAATTTTCTCTATACAGTTTATCTATTCCCATTTTGTTCATTCTTTCAATGTATGGAATTGAGAGATTCCAACCATACCCAAGAATATTTTCATTACTTGTATTCTGACTGTTATATTGGAGCGAAATACTTGGTTGTAAACCATTTCTCCCTTGTGGAATATCTAAAGGATAATCATATGTTAAAGCTCCACTCGCTTCGTCTGCCTTCACTGCAAATTTGCTCAATACAGCATCCTTTGTAGGATCATATGGTAAACCTTCTTCTCCCCCACTTGTTGCATTCATTTGCAGACTCGCGTCTCCAGAATCAAGAACAGGAAGTTCAGAAATTTCTTCACTTACTCCTGGCACTTCTACAACAACTTCTTCCTCTGTCACAAGAGGTACCTCTTCTATTATATCTGTTTCTGCAGGTATTACCTGTTCGTCAACAGCAAAAATATATTGCGTTGGAAATATTGTCGCAAAAATCGTGAAAAAAAGTATCGAGGTATATCTCATATGTATAATAAAAAACACCGCCTTGGGTGCTAAACAGAAACTAAATTGAGAGAAATAATATTATTCCCCCTTTTGATTATGTTTTGAATATAAAATATAATCATATTTTCTCCTTTATCTTGTACTCATCTAAACATAATTACAGGACTCTGTCAAGAGACTTATACACTTAATTTTATAAGTGTAACTGTACAGTACACCTTATATAATTATACAGAAAATAAACTCGTAGGAGTTTATTTTTAATTTGGATAAATTTTATATATGTTTATCATTTCAATGCATCCCAAATTTGTTCTTCTTCGATACCCCACTCCATCATCTTCTTAAAAATCTTGAGATTAATAAATTTATGAAGATTATGTTGAATAGTATATTTGCTTTCTGTCTTAGGATGCTTAATTAATACATGACTTCCTTTTCCATGATTTGTTTCTACAACTAAACCCAATTTTATACAGGCTTTTATCCACTGTGATTGTGTAATATCCGAAAGACTCCTACTAGGCATATATCTTCTGTTTTATCGTTACTGGTTCATTATCGCTATGAAGAAGTGTATCGATACAAAGATGCGGAGGAATTTCAAAAAAAGTAAAAATTGCGTCTCTAAGTTCTAAAGATATATTTTGTGTATTTGTTCCGCCAGTTATAATTCCATCTAAATTGATAGATTCTGCTGTCCATGATCCATCAGGATATTGCTCAATTTTAAATTCAATTTGACCAATTTTATCAATTTCCTTTTTCATTTTTATAACCCGTTCGTCATTTTCTTCATGAAAATTATACCCAACTTTTCTTGCAAGATGAGACAATTTATAAATATATTTTTGGATTCGCATAAAACTCTGTATTTATTCTTTATACCTATTTTACCACAAATGAATTTATTAATAAATATTTTGTCGATAATAGCAAAAAAAGACGATTTTGTCAAGAAAAGCACCTTTCGGTGCTTTTCTTGTATAGGCGGAATAAGTTAGTAGCTTACGAAGCAACACGAAACCGAGAATCAGTTACAATGTTTAATAAACAAATTTAAGGCTCTGATTACTTTCCAGACCGCAAAGCCGCATCCACTTCTTTGCATTCAATAGGCTTATAATCTTCTATTTTACTATTTTTAATATAACACGCACTTCGTTTGCCAATACATTCGCCCCCTGCGAAGGGATTGTTCTTTATAAATCCGGTGCAATCACATGAGTAAATGGGGAAAAAATAATCATCATTCATACCACCATTAAACGAGCAGACTGGGAAGGAAGTAAATAATAGTAGTATGACATGAATGGCATATAAGACAACACAACTCACCAACAATAATTTTCTTCGATTTTTATAAAAAAACAGTAATACTATCACTAGTAAATATAACGATATAAATAACCAATTAAGACTGTTCCATGAAAATATCATCGCCACAAACAGAAAATAAAAAGCTAGACATGCGAAAAGTGTAGTGGCTACTAAAAAAATTAGAGATTGATACCTTTTCATATTTTCTTTAATAATCTCTTAATTTATCAATTTAAAGGATTCAAAGATTGGCCTTATTAGATAATATAGATCGTATCTCGCTTCAAAAGCAGAAATACGAATAACATAGTATTCTCCTTTGTCATTTACTGTAGAGGCAGTATAATCAACACCTCTACATGACGAATATACTGGGCCGACTTCACTTATCAGTAAGGTGTTCTTATCATCTATAGGAATCTTTTCTTTTATGCCTTTTTTTAAATCGAAATAATAATCTAAATCTTTTACATTTAAATCTTTCACGAAACCGGTAATAACCTCCATATCAAGCCAATATTTGTATTTATCGCAATCTCGTACACCCTCTTTATCGCCTCCCAATAACTTCCATCGTCGTTTCATTTTTCCCCGAAACCATACAGACCTATTACTAGAACTAGGCGTGCCAGGTGTTATACCTATCGGATAGTCTATTTCAAATCCCATTTCTGTATTTACATATCTTTCGTATTGAGGTTTTGTAAGATCAATTTTTAACAAAAATATCACCACTGCAACGGTAATTACTAGAATAACTAATATTATAATTTTAGTGATACTTTTTTGCTTCATATTAATAATCTCTCAATTTATCTATAACCTCAAATGTTTGTACCTTCTCAAGGGCTTTTGCCTCAATCTGGCGGATACGTTCGCGAGTCACATCAAATTCTTTTCCTACTTCTTCCAAAGTGTGGGTTACACCATCGGTCAATCCAAAACGCATTTCAAGAATCTTTTGTTCACGTGGAGACAACTGTGAGATTGCCTCTTGAATATATTCACGAAGGAGTTGTCTTCCTGCTACTGCAGAAGGACTTACCGTCTTTACATCTTCAATAAAATCTGAGAGTGGTGAATCACCATCATCATCTCCGATTGAAGTTTCAAGCGAAATAGTCTCTTGTGAAATTTTAATAATATGATTAATCTTTTCTACTTCTTCTCCCATTTCTGCTGCCAATTCTTCTGGCGTTGGATTGCGTCCCAAATCCTGAAGAAGTCTGCGAGATACTTGAGTAAATCTATTAATGGTTTCTACCATGTGTACTGGAATACGAATGGTACGAGATTGATCCGCAAGTGCACGAGTAATTGCCTGACGAATCCACCAGGTTGCATATGTAGAAAATTTATATCCTTTTCTGTGATCAAACTTTTTTACAGCACGGAAAAGTCCAATATTTCCTTCTTGTATGAGATCAAGCATAGAAAGACGTTTTCCAACGAATTTCTTTGCAATGGATACTACTAATCGAAGGTTTGCTTCTATCATCTTCCTTTCTGCCGCTTTATCTCCTCTATCTTTTCTCTTTGCTAAAGACACTTCCTCTTCTGTAGAAAGAAGTGGAATCTTTCCAATTTCGCGGAGATACATTTGGATAGAATCTTGAGAAAGGCTGGAATAGTCTATGGAAAGTTGTTGTGCATCGTTCGCACTAGATTGTTCTGCTGTAGCGAGGAACTCACTTACTGGCCTTCTGTTTCCAAGAAGTCCTGCTCCTGCCTGTACAACAGAGACACTATTCTCATCAAGAAGGTTCAAAAAACCTTCATACACATAAATATAGTTTTCTAATCTATCAAAAACACGAAGAACTTCTGTTTCTGTAAGGAATCCTCTTCCTCTTCCTTTTTTTACCAAATCATAAATTGCCACATCTTCTGGAGTGGTATAGGGTTCTTTTCTGTATACTTTTTTTTCTTCAGGCTTTGGTGCATGCACTTTTGCCTTAATTGTAGGTTTTTTTATTGCAACAATCTTTTTTGCAACGGGTTTAGAAATTGTTTTTTTGTTGCTTGTTATAATTTTTTTGGCTGGCCTTTTAACAATATGTTTTGTGGTCACAGCTCTAATTTTTTTTGCAACACGAGATACTACGTTTTGTTTCGTAGCTTTTTTTGCTTTAGGAGCAGTCTTCCGAGTTGTAGTTTTTGCTCTCGGCATGATATTTACTTAAAAATTAAACCCAAATATTCTAACTCATAATAATACGCAATTCCTCAAGCAATTCCTGCAAGCGAACCGTATCATTTTGTTTTTCTGCAACTCCAAGTTCTTGTTCAAGTTCTCTTCTTCTTTTTCCTTTCCATTCTTCACGAATTTGTTCTACCAAATTCCCAAGTTCTTTGTTTACCATTTCATCTGTATATGTAGCAAAATCTAATTCTGCCTTCATGAGGAGAACTTCTGTAAATTTTGCAAGTTGTTCCGAATTTGCAATTTCATGACGGAATACTTCCACATCAAACTTATTATTGTTATTATACTGTGCTTTTATTGCTTTGTAAAGCGAAGAATACCGGCTTGTGGATAATGCCAGGTCAATCCTCCCGAGGAGTGCCCATCTTCCCTCTAATATATGAGGGAATTGAAAGAGACATTCAAAAAAACGCTCAATTAAGAGATCATAACGTGTTTTTTCCTGTTTCTTTACCAATTTTGGCTCATTTTTCTCCTGTACATGAGTAAAAACATCTTTTTTCTCAAAACGTTTAATATCCTCACGAAGCACAGAAGTATCCACCCCAACACGAGAAGCGAGTTCTTTCATCCAATGGTCTCTTTCTACGGCATAAGGAATCTTCAATATATATGGAAGGACATCATCTACCACTGCTTGTTTATCCTTTGGATACTTCATATCCCTTTTCCGTAATGCCATTTCTAGAATCCACACCATGACATCATCTGCATTCCCTACGGCTTCGAACCACACATCAGGATTTTTTTGTACACATTCATCTGGATCTTTTCCTGCTCCATCTGGAATACGGATAATATGTACATTCATTCCCTCTGCAAGGGCAATCTCAATACCACGCTTTGCTGCTTTTATCCCTGCATCGTCCATATCGAAAGCCATAGCAATATTAGTGGAATACCTTTTGAGAAGTCGTATGTGTTCTTCCGTAAGTGCAGTACCACTCGAAGCGACTACATTTTTCATACCTGCTTGTGAAGTACCAATAACATCCATTTGTCCTTCTGTTAAAACAATAAGATCATTCTCACGAATTTCTTTTTTTGCATTATATAAACCAAATACTACACGTGATTTATCATAAACAGGAGTTTGTGGAGTGTTTACATACTTTCCTCCACTTTTTTCTGTCTCAACCAGAACACGTCCTGTAAAACCAACAACATCTCCATGTTCATTCCGTATAGGAAACATAATACGCCCACGGAAACGATCATAAAAACCTTGCATGGTTCTTGCGTTTGCATTCTCTCTTTTAATGGTGAGTCCGGATTTTACCAAATCATCAATACTAAAACCTTTTTTAAGCAAGTATCTTGTTAAAAGATCCCATTGTTCAGAAATAAATCCAATTTGCCAAAGAGTTATGGTCTCCATTTTCAATCCTCTTTTTTGTAAATACTCCATTGCTACTTTGGAACTTTCCATTTTTAACAAAAAATTATGATAAAAACGTGCAGCTTCAAGATTAATTTCTTTTATGCGTATTTTTTCACTTTTATTAAAATCATCTTTTTTTTGCTCTAACACAACACCGGCCTTTTGTGCAAGATGTTTTAATGATTCAATAAATTCCATTCCTTCTATTTTTTGTATAAACGTAAAAATATCTCCATCTTCACCACAGCCAAAACAATGATAACGCTGTCTCTCGCGACTTACCATAAAAGATGCCGTCTTCTCATGATGAAATGGACAACAAGCCTTCAACTGTGTACCAGAGGGCTTTAATTGCGTATATTCAGCAATAAGATCCGCAATATCTATCTTTTCTTTTATTTGTTCTATTTCATTCATAATATACCTATCCTACTGTATTTTTCATATTTAATCAATGTATATACATTGACTTCCCCTACCAAAAAAGATAGAATAGAGGTGTTCAATAAACCACAGCAAAGGAGTCCCATGAAGAATCACTGGGCGACCGTCATTCGACACCTGTTCCCTGCATCTGAGGAAATCATCGTAGAAGCAGGTACCATTCGCTTCACCATTCCGGAGGCTCTTACAGATACCAATGAGGTATTGAAGACCCTCAAGTGGCATCTCTGTCTGGGAGAAGGTACCATCTCCCAGGATCCGACCCATGACGGGAAGTTTCTCGTCATCATCACCACGAACAAGCCGTTCCTCCCCACATGCCCCACCCCGGTGGAACTCCGCATTGCCAACGTCCTGTTCGAACGCTATCCCTCCGGCTGATCAAAGTCCTACTTCCCCACCTGTAGGACTTTTTCATTTTCTTACTTTTACAAAAGGAATTTCTTTTCTAAAAAATTCCGCAATATCTTCCATTTCTTGCGGTGTAAAAGAAAGTTCTTGTTCAAAACTTTTATCTAAAGTAATTTCTGGAAGAAAATTTTGCAAATAATATCTTTTGCAACCTGAAATGAGTTTCCGCATGTCTGCAAAAACTTTTTCTGTATGAAATCTTGGAAGAAGTGTAGAACGAAATTCATAATCCACAAGTCCTTGTTTGAGTAAATCTATACTTTTTTGTATTTCTTCTACATTCACTCCTCCACCAACAACATTTTTGTATTCTTCCAAACTACTTTTTACATCCATTGCAATATAGTCTACTAATTTCTTTTCTATTGCTTGTTGTAATATATCTGCCCTATTACCATTACTATCCAATTTTACAAGAAATCCCATTTCCTTTACTTTTTCCATAAAAGAAAGAAGATCCTTTTGGAGTGTTGGTTCTCCTCCGGTGATAACAACACCATCAAGTCTATTTTTCCTCATTTTGAGAAAATTAAAAAATGGTTCTTCGTTAAAAAAACTCGATTGTACTTTTTCTATTTCTTCTGGCAACACAAATTCTGGATTATGACAAAACCCGCAACGAAAATTACATCCTGGAGTAAACACAATACAACTCGTTTTTTCCGGATAATCCAAAACACTAAATTTTTGTACACCACTGATGAGCATAAAACGTTTTTGTTTAAGAAAGGCCGTAGAATTTCCACGGCCTCTCATATAATTCCGGCAAGCATCCCGAATTATATTTCTTTACTTCTGTGAGTATTACGCAACACTTCCTGAAAACTGTTCCACAAATGCCTTATTGGATGCAATACATTCCTTAAAAAATGTCCTTGAATAAAACTCAGACTTTTTTCCCACATTGTAGTGGTTTACTGGGCGATGATAGCCCATAACACGGGTCCACACTTCGCATTTTGTGCGGCCAGTGCTTTGGCATGGTTGTGCTGCAGTCATAGATGGTAATGACATTAAGGTTAATAAAATTATGAATAATTTATTGTTTTTTTCTTTGTGCACTCACGCTAATATACTTGAAGCGTGTATCGTTATCGAAACGATCACCGACTGGAACACCCAATTCTGCATCACATTTTGGACAAAAATCAAATTCTCCTTCTAGATAACCGTGTTTTGGACAAATGGAGAATGTTGGAGAAATAGTAATGTATGGCATTCGGTATCGTGAAAGAATTTTACGAACAAGATTTCTACAAGATTCCGCACTACTAATTCTTTCACTCATATAACAGTGGAATACGGTTCCTCCAGTATATTTTGTTTGCAAATCATCTTGCAGATCCAAAGCTTCAAATAAATCATCTCCGAACTCTACAGGAATCTGTGTTGAGTTGGTGTAGTATGGTGCATCATCTGTTCCTGCTTGAATAATGTCCTCAAAACGTTTTTTATCTTCTTTTGCAAAACGAGTTGTAGTTCCTTCTGCTGGAGTGGCTTCAAGATTATACAAATTTCCTGTTTCCTCTTGATATCGTTTCATCACTCCACGCATATTATCCAATACTTCTTTTGCAAATTCTTGTCCCCAAGGAGTGGTAATATTTTCTTTGTCATGAGTGAAATTGCGGATTGCTTCATTCATTCCATTAATACCAATCGTAGAGAAATGATTATTTAGATGACCAAGATATCTTTTTGTGAATGGGAAAAGTCCTTTATCTGTCCATTTCTGTATTTCTTTTCTTTTTATTTCAAGGGATGTCATGGCAAGCTCCATAAGGTAGTTCAAACGTTCCATGAATTTCTCTTTGTTTCCTTTGTTCAAATATCCAATACGTGGAAGATTGATAGTCACAACTCCAATAGATCCTGTCATTTCTGCTGATCCAAAGAGTCCACCACCACGAGTTCGGAGTTCCTTCAAATCCAATTGCAAACGGCAACACATAGAGCGAACATCGCTTGGGTTCAAATCCGAATTCATGAAATTCTGGAAATATGGAGTACCATATTTTGCAGTCATTTCAAAAAGTGGTAAATTCTCTGGATCCTCCCAATCAAAATCTTTTGTAATATTGTATGTTGGAATTGGGAAGGTAAATGTACGTCCTTTAGAATCTCCCTTAATCATGACCTCAATAAACGCACGATTAATAATTTTCATTTCTTTTTGCAATTCACCGAAGGTGTAAGGAAAGAGTTCTCCTCCAAGTAACAATCGTTTTTCTTTCAAATCTGCTGGAACGGTCCAATCTAAAGTAACATTGGTAAATGGTGTTTGTGTTCCCCATCGTGAAGGAATGTTCAAATTGAAAATAAATGATTGCATGTTCTGGTATGCGTATTCATAAACATCCTTTGCAATATATTCTTCCATTATTTCATCACTTGGAAATTGTATTTTATTTTTCTGTATATCCTCACGAATTTGTAATTCATACTTTTTAATAAACGGTGCAAGGTAGGTATCTAAACTGGAAAATGCTTGTGCCCCTGCCCATTCATTCTGGAGTGTTCCCAAAAAGTTTACCATTTGTGCAACTGCTGAGCTCAAATGCTTTGGAGCTCCTGATTCTGTTTTATTTGGCACGCCATTGAATCCTTCTTCAAGGAGCTGACGTAGACTCCAACCAGCACAATATCCAGAAAACATGGAGAGATCATGGATATGGAAATCTCCATTTCTATGAGCATCACCAACAGAAGGTGGATAAATATGGCTTAACCAATAATTTGCTGTTATTTTTCCAGCAGTGTTCAAAATCATGCCCCCAAGAGAATACCCTTGGTTCGCATTTTCATTCACTCTCCAATCCAATTGATTCAAATACTCTTCAATCGTCTTTTCTACTTCAACAGCAACATGTTTTTGTTCACGAGCCTGTGTACGAGTAGCACGATACAAAATATAATGCTTCGCAACATCTGCATAATCATAATGAATCAAAAGATCCTCAACAAGATCCTGTACTTGTTCAACTGTTGGAATTTCTTCTGGATACAATTCATTTATCCCCATGACAACGTCTTTTGAAATAGTATAGGCAATTGTTTTATCATCTCTTCCAACATTTTTAAGAGCTGCATACACAGCTTTTTCTATTTTCGTTGGATCAAAATCTACAATATCACCACTTCTCTTAATAATTTTAGTTACAGGCATAAATGACTTTTTTATGGATGTTATGAATTAACTTTCTGTTTCGGTATATATATAAACACATGAAAAGAAAAAAGGTGTCATTATTTTATCTCAAGCCTTTTCTTTAAATTCTTTCTTCCTCGAGAAAGATGTAATTTCACTGCATTTTCTGTTTTTCCAAGCAAATCTGCAATTTCTTTTACAGACAATTCGTCTTTATATTTCATATGAAGAACCTTTTGCTCATTCTCTTGAAGAGTCGCAGCTACCTTCCAGACAAGCTCCATCATCCAGAGATCTTCCTTTTCTTCTTTTGGTGTAACAAGAAATGTATTTTCAAAACCCTCCAATGGGAGTGTCTGTATTCTCCGATAGTAATTTACGAGCAAATTATGCGCTATACGCATGAGATACGTAAGGTATGACGCATTCATCGGTTGGAACATTTCCAAGTACTGGAGAGCCTTGTAGAAGGTCTCCTGGGTCAAATCCTCAGCTATCTGAACATTCTCCCCTGTACGAAAATAAAAGTACTGAGAAATAGGTTCATGATACTTTTTATATATCTGGTCAAAATACACAGGATTCTCTTGTGCCCTTTGCACAAGTTTCTGATCATCCTCACGGCTATGAAAATGCAATTTTGTTGGAGACACAAAAATATCTTCCAAAAAAGAGAAGAGACTTTTATCCATTTTTCTCGTGATGTCTATAATCTCATTTGTATTAATAGTACGCATGCTTCCACTCATAATCCAAGGAAGAAGCCATTGTAAAAAACGTGTTGAGCTGACATCTGGTTGATTCATAAACTGAAGAAACTCTCTTTGAAATTGAAAAATATATTCCTCGCGGCTCTTATCTGGATGTACATGAAGAAAATGCCTCTCCCCCGTTTTTTTGTCTACAACCGGAGCAATTTGTAAAAAATCCTGAAATGTTTCATTATCTTTTTTCTTGTTCAAAAGTGAACCGGTAAAAGCATTCCCATTCTTTTTTATCGTGGTCCACATTTCATCATAAAAAGATCTCTGCATTTGAGAACCCCAGAGTTTTCCTGGTCTATTCCCCACTACTTCTGCAACTGCAAAACCAGTTCTGTATTCGAGAGCCTTATTCGCATAAAGAACCTGAGAATCCTCATCAGTAACTAAAAAACAGCCTAATGTGTGATCAAACAGCTGTTTTACAATCTGCTCAGGAGTTTGGTTATCTTTTGTATCAAGTACGGGTACCATAAAGAAGTATTTGTACTTCCATGATAACATTTTTATACCCCCAAAACAAATGATGTCGGTTGAGAGAAATAATGGAGTTTTCCACATTTTCCCCACTGAATTATGAAATGTACTTTTTGAGTTCGTGCTTCCTTTTCTTGTAGTCTGGGACTGTTTTTTTGACCAAATTCCAAAACCTGTATGAGTGATTCATCTCCCCCAAATGGCAGATTTCGTGGACAATAATATAGTCCTGCAAATGCTCTGGTAAAAAATAGATACGATAATTAAAATTCAAATTCTTTTGTGTGCTACAGCTTCCCCAACGAGTTCCCACGTCTTTAATCCGTATACTGTTATATGGATAACCATAAAAGGTATTCCAATGACGTACTCTGTCTCGTACAAATTGCATTGTACGTAAACGATATCCGTGATAATTTTCTGGAAGTGCAATCTTTTCTGTTTTCATTTTTCTCATTTGACTTTCTATCCAATCTTTTTCTTTTTCCAAAAACTTTTCTATACCAGAAAGATTCGTAAACATACCTGCCTTTACGGTTACATATTCTGCACTATCAATAACAATACGTACTCTTTTTATACGCGCACTTCTTTTTACTTTATAAACAATATCCATGCTAGTCTTCTTTATACAATTCTCTCAATTCCTCCATAAGAGCTGTTACATTTACTCCCATGCTCTTTAAAAACTTTTCATGAGAATACAAATCAGAGGAGATAACAATTCCCTTTTCTAATAATTCTTTCTTGTGTACTTTTGTTAAATTGGAAAGACAAGTAATCGGGTGGAGTTTTGCATCTTCTACCAAATGTTCCAAACCAAAATCATGAGGATACCTCCAACCAATGATTTTCATATTCATGCACTCTGCATATTTTATTGCATCTACACTAAATATACTGTTGGTAATAATCCAAGGTTCTTGTTTTCTTTTTTCTTCATGTTCCGCATTTGCTTCAATATCCTCAAAGCGTGAATGTATATACAATGGTACTTTAACATCAACCTGAGCTCCTGGAATATTCCGAAACTTACACTCAATATAACGAATTTTTTCTTCATCCTCAACTATTACATCCACTTCGTGATTCACCCCACAAACTCCACGAACTGTCTGACTTATCTTTACCTGGAAGCCTTTCCTTTTGAACAGTTCACCAATAAAACGTTCAAAAGGAAAACCCGTTGGTCCTAAATCCAAAATTGCTTGTTTCAAATTATACCTTGCAGCAATACCACGTTCTTTGCTTGCTCGGAGAAGTGAATACGCTTTTTTAAACACATCGCGCGTTGTATCCCCATCTTTAATTTCTGAGGTTACTCTTTGTGCAATAGTATTTGCCAAATCACGAGGAGCTCCTGAACGAAGGAGTGATCGTCGTACTTTTTCTTCGGAATAGGGTACCAGTTTTCCACTGGATTTATATATTTTTCTTTTTTTTGCCATAAAAAATAATTAGTATATATAGGGGTAGTATAGCAATAAACACTTTATACCGTAAAGTAAAAAATATTGACACAAGCAAAAAATGATGCTACACTCAGCAGATAAATAACAAAAATATGCAACACAGAATTATTATCCACTATGATGAAATTGCTCTCAAAAGTGGAAACAAAAAATATTTTGAGGAAAAACTCATACAAGATATCCAAGAAAAAATGCGTCGGAAGAATCTACAAAGAATTGGCAGAGTTATGCGCATGTACGGAAGAATCCGTATTGATCTCACAGAGTTGACCGAAGAACAAAAACAGATATGGATACAAATTTTGACACATACTTTTGGTATTGCCTATTTTTCTTTTGGTCTTGAAGTGGAACAAACCATTGAAGCAATTGAAACCACAGTGTTTGACGAACTCAAAAAACGAGAACACAGTTTTAACACATTTCGCATTACAACAAAACGTTCACAAAAAAACTTTCCTCTTCATTCACAAGAAGTAAGTGTACGTGTTGGAGGAAAAATTTATGAAGAACTCGGAAAAGCTGTGGATCTTCATACTCCAGATATTACCGTGTTTATTGAAATTGTAGATAATAAAGCATTTATCTATACAGAAAAAATCCAAGGTCCTGGTGGACTTCCTCTCGGTAGTTCTGGAAGAGCCGTTGTTCTCATCTCTGGCGGTTTTGATTCCCCAGTTGCAGCATTTTATGCAATGAAACGCGGGCTCAACATTCGCATGATTCATTTTCATGCAGAACCCTATACTTCTTCTGCATCAACAGAAAAAGTACGAGAACTGCATAAACTCCTCAAGGAATATCATCCAAAAATGAAATTGTATATTTGTGCATTTGGACAAGTTCAAAAAAAGATAATGCTTGCTGTCCCAGAAAAATACAGAATTATTTTCTACAGACGATTCATGCTCCGCATTGCAGAAAAAATTTCTAACAGAGAAAAAGCAAAAATACTCGTCACTGGTGATGCACTTGGACAAGTGGCAAGCCAAACTGCAGAAAATTTAACTGCAGTGAGTTCTGCAGTTAAAAAATTTATTATGCGACCACTTATTGGTTTTGATAAACAGGAAATCATGCAAAAGGCAGAACAGATTGGTACAGCATGTATTTCCATACTTCCTCATGATGACTGTTGCACCCTCTTCACACCAAAGTTTCCAGAGACCCGTGCAAAATTTGAAGATGTTGAAGCTATAGAAAAAACACTTCCGGTTGAAGAACTGATATATGAAGCACTTGGTGCAATTACAAAAGAGTCCTAATGACTCTTTTTTCTTTTTTGACTCCCCCACTACCCACTGGTATAATACAGGTAAATAATTCTTAACCCCAAATACATGTCTGCCTTTGAACAAAAGACAATTGAACACTTTTTCCAGAAGTATGAAATTGTTGACCCGGACATGAAGGCAAAACTTTTGCCATTAGTCACAGATATTATCTATGACTATAACATGCACGTGGTAAAGCTGGAAAAAGAAACTGATGAATACAAGAAAAATCAGCTTGTCACAGGACTTCAAGAAATTGAAACAAAACTTGATACGATTTTTCGTACAGAGCTTTCCCAATAATATCTAAATTTTCCGAGCAAATACGCATTTCGACGTAATTTTTGTATTCTAATTTTGCCCTCTTATGTCACTTCAATCCCGACCGAACGTACTTATTATCCTTGATGGATACGGAATTGCACCACCAAATGAATCAAATGCTGTCTGGGCTGCAAAAACTCCTTTTTTTGATGCTCTTGTACAACAATTCCCTACTATGCTTCTCGAAGCATCTGGTCTCAATGTTGGACTTCCAGAAACTGAAGTTGGAAATTCTGAGGTTGGGCATCTGACGATTGGATCTGGTATTCTTATGTATCAGAGTCTGCCTCGTATTAACCGTGCTATATCTACTGGTGAATTTTTCAAAATCCCACAACTCCAAAAAGTGCTTGAACAAGTAACCGCCAGAAAATCTAAACTTCATATCGTTGGACTCCTTGGAAACGGTGGTGTACATGCATCACAAGAACATTTAGAAGCACTTATTACTTTTGCAAAAGAAACAAAGATTTGGGATAGCACATATATCCATGGATTTCTTGATGGACGAGATAGTGCAAAGGATAGTGGAAAACAATTTTTACAAATGCTTTACAAATACGCAGATGATACAAAAATAGCATCTCTTTCTGGACGTTTTTATGGAATGGACAGAAATACGAATTGGGAGAGAACTGCAAAAGCATATAATGCAATAATACAAGGCAAAGCGGAAAACATGCATACTGATCCAATGAAAGCTCTTGAAGAATCCTATGCAAAAAATATTTTCGATGAAGAATTTGAGCCTGTTGTATTTGAACATAGAGGAAAACCAATGGCTACAGTAGACGATGGCGATGTTATTATATTTTTTAACTTCAGAGCTGACCGTGCAAGACAACTTACACAAGCATTCTCACAAAAGGATTTCAAAAACTTTGAAACCAAACCATTGAACGATGTATATATAACCACATTTACAGAATACGAAAAGAATCTTCCAGTGGATGTTATGTATCCAACAGAAATTGTAAAAAACCCAATTGCAAAAGTATTGAGTGATTTGAATCTGAAACAACTCCACATTGCAGAAACAGAAAAATACGCTCATGTTACTTTTTTCTTGAACGGAAGAATGGAAGAAAAATTTGTTGGAGAAGAAAGAATTCTCATTCCATCCCCTGCTGTTTCTAATTATGCAGAAAGTCCAAGCATGTCTGCTGTACAACTTACTGAGGAAGCCATAAAAGCACTCCAAACAGGCATTCATGATTTTATTGTTATCAATTACGCGAACGCAGACATGGTTGGTCACACAGGGAATCTTGAAGCAGCAAAACAATCTATTGAAACTGCTGATACTTGTCTTGCAAAACTCGTTCCTGAAATTGTAAAAAAAGGAGGTATGTGTTTCATTGTTGCTGATCATGGAAATGCTGAGGAAATGATTAACCTGGCTACTGGTGAAGTAGATAAAGAACACAATTCATATCCTGTTCCATTTGTTATAGTCGGGAATCACCTTGCTGGACAAAAGAATCCAGAAATTTTCTCAAGAGACCTCTCCACACTTACCCCTGTTGGCATCCTCTCTGATGTTGCTCCTACCCTGCTCAAAACCATTGGTATCACCCCTCCACCGGAGATGACTGGAACGTGTTTGTTATAAAATAAAAAAACACCAATACGGTGTTTTTTTATTTCTTATACTTTTTTATGCTCCAATCATAACAACCCTCAAATCATTTTTCATTTTTTCATCGTTTACTACACCAAAAATAACACGAGAGTGTGAATCAAATTGTTCTTGAAGTTTTTCTCCAATCATTTGAACCTCTTCCATGAGGAGGTCTGTTCCCCCATATATTACATACAATATTTTTTGAAGTTTCTTTTTCTTCTGGAATAAAGTATTTTTTTCAAAAAGCTCTGTATTGAGTGTGTCTAAATTTTCTTTAGAAAGAGTAACCTCGTTAAAAAATACTTCTCCTGCATCTTGTATTGTCGTTTTCAAATCTGCAAAATCTACATTGACAACACCAAACTTCTGGACTAATTCTACTACAGCAGAAATTATATTCCCGACCAAGGTATCAATCTTTGTCATCGCTTCAAATGCAAGTATATTTTGTATATTCACCTTTTCACTATCAAGAAGAAGTACAGCATCAACATATCTTTCTAAATATTCTGCATTCTCTTTTGCATGAAGTATTTTTTTCTTTCCTTCAAATAGAAAAGGTGTTGCACCAACAAAAAAAGTAAGAATACCAAGTTCTTTTGCTATTTGTGCAATCATAGCAACTTGGAGATGTGTTGTAGTATTTGCTAAATTGCCAATAAGAAATAAAGCGTCCGTATCCCAGAGGGTGCTAATAATATCCTGTTTTTTCTCTTCAAGTATATCTCCTAAACGCATTTCTTTATTTCCTGAGTTCTCCAACCCCTCTTCTTTCCTCAAAACAATCTTCTTTTTTATATCAAGACGATTAAATACTTTACTTTCAATTCCAACTCCAACACGCTCTACTCCTTTTTTTTCTAAAAATCCCAGTCTTTCTAATATATTTGCTCCACGACCTCCAACAGATAATACTTTTATACGGATAGGTATATTTTTTTTCATATGTGTAAATTATAAACACTTTTAGTATACACCAAATCCACTTTTTTCTCTAATTCTGCGAATAAATTATGTGTTCAGGAACATAAATATCCACTGAATACACTTGACAAAACCCATTTTTTATGCTATACTATTTTGTTCTATTGACGCTATGTTAGTGTCACAGGACGTCACAATTCAGTAGACAGAAGGAGACAACTATGTCCCGCAACGCCGAGCTCAACGCCCAGATCGAGAACCTCAACGCCCGGATCGAGACCATCAACAAGGAGATCCAGGAAGAGCGAGATGCCCTCGTGAAACTGGAACGCATGACCTGGGCCGAGACCTGGGATAC